>Ga0208386_1000449_pt1 | contig 11434 bp, 17 predicted proteins | sample CryBogCBH16Oct07_FD_185510 | JGI IMG/M metagenome (GOLD analysis project Ga0208386, IMG submission 185510) | Freshwater microbial communities from Crystal Bog, Wisconsin, USA - CBH16Oct07 (SPAdes) | ecosystem: Environmental > Aquatic > Freshwater > Lake | place: Crystal Bog, Wisconsin, USA...
ATTTACAAATAGCCGAACGAGTATTAAATGAATCTTGTGCCAGTGACTCTGATTTTTTCATCATTGGATGGACTTTTACAGATAGATTTGATTATTACAACCGCCCAGACGACATTTGGCAACCATGGCAAACACTGTGTCCCAGCGACGATCAAAAAAATACAGAAATATATTTTAAAAATTTTCATTCTGAATATCGAGACAAATTGACCAATTTGATCTATGTCAAAACAGTTGTAGACACGCTGTTAGAAAAAAATATTCCATTTATTATGACCTATATGGATGATTTAATGTTCGATCAACGGTGGCATGTGACTCCAGCTGTCACCGATTTACAGTTATTTTTAAAACCTTACATGACTAAATTTGATCAAAAGAATTTTTTGCTGTGGAGTCAAGAGCTTGGATATGCAGTGTCACAACACTGGCATCCACTGGAGGAGGCACATTGTATGGCCGCTGACTACATAATTAAGAATTATATATCTATATTACGAAAAAATTCTTAGAACTATTTGTAATATTTGATTTGCTAAATATTGGTATCTAGGAGTCAACCAATATGGAAATTACACAACAACAACTCGCACAAATTCTACCGGGCAACGAATACGTTGAACACTGGTGCGAAGCCTTAAACAAAATATTGCCAGATTACGATATTACAACAGTGAATCGTGTGGCAGCTTTTCTAGGTGAAACTTATGTAGAATCAGCTGGATATACCGCCCTACACGAAAACTTAAACTACACAGCACAAAGTTTATGCCGTGTTTGGCCTAGTCATTTTACCGCAGATATTGCTGATCAATACGCACACAATCCAGAACGTATTGCCAATCGTGCCTATGCTGGACGTATGGGTAACGGCGACGAAGCTTCGGGAGATGGGTGGAAGTTTTGTGGTCGTGGCCTAATTCAAGTCACTGGTCGCAACAACTATCAAGCATTTGCTGATAGCTTACAAATGAATATTGACGATGTTCCTGCATTCCTAGCAACATTTGAAGGTGCTATACAATCGGCTTGTTGGTTTTGGGAAAACAACAACTTGAATCAGTATGCTGACGCTGGCAATATCAAAGAACTCAGTATCAAGATCAATGGCGGAACATTAGGATTAGCTGAACGCGAACAACATTGTAGTCGTGCTTATCAAATACTGAGCGCATAATGCTGGATATTATTATCAAATATGCCGTTGGAAATTTACCCGTATGGTTATGGCCCGCCTGTGCCGGCGGCAGTGCTGTGGTATATTTTTTATTTCATATACTCAGCGCACTGCCTCAAATCAAACCCTGGTCTTTTTTAATCAAACCAGTTAGTGCCATTGTGTTTATTGTCAGCGTGTTCATGTATGGCGGATCCGGTGTAGATGCCATTTATAAAGAAGCGTTCAAAGAACAACAACAACAATTAGCGTTAGCTCAACAAGCAGCCGATAGTGCTACCGCACAATTACAACAAGCTCTAGCCAACAATCAGCATTTGGTCGAAGGTCGTGCCTACGGCGTCAAGCAAATTATTATTAAAGATACTGCCAAGATCAATGCCGATTGTGCCCGACTCAACAATGATGCCTGGGAAGACTATAATCGTGCTGTAAAAAATACAGGTAGCAAACAGTTGCCGCCCAGTTCTGTCACTGTAACAGGAGCACCCGCAAAATGAAACGTTTAATTGTTATTTCATTATTTTTATTAACAGCCTGTGCTAGTAACAAAGCACCAATGATTCCTAAATGGCCAGATGCTCCTGCAGATCTACAAACTCCTGCACAAGATTTAACACCATTGGCACCAGAACAACATAATCTGTCCGACCTAATTGCCAATGCCAATGACAATTATGCTCAATACTATGTTTTAAAAGAAAAATACGAAGGATGGCAATCATGGTATAATAGTCAAAAAAAGATTCAGGAAGGCCTTAAGTGAAACGCTTGCTAATGGCCTTGAGTATCCTGGCACTTAATGGATGTGTGGCTTACGATGCCTATACCTTGACTACCTTTGATTCAAATGAATATCAATTAATGGCGCAGATACGTGTGGATGCCCGTCATTTTGCCCAGGCCTGTGCTAATCCCTTAATGAGTCAACCCAACGCTGTGGCCATGGCCAATGAAACCGAATTGTTTGTGGCCTACAGCGAATATTTGCCACACAATGCAGATGCAATCAAAGCTGCTGTGGCATTGAATGAAATAGCTCAAGGATTAAAAGATCGTTATAACGAGGGTAGTGCTGTTAGCCCGTTATTCTGTAAGTTAAAATTTAACGGAATAGAACACAGCGCAGATTTAATACAAAAAACCTTAGGAAATAGACCAAGATGACACTAGATGAAATTAACCAACAACTGGCCAATTTGGCCAACTGTGGAGATCCACAATTTGCTCAGGCTGCACAATATGTAGCTCAGGCAACTCAGGCCGCACAAGCTGGCCAATTGACGCCGCAGGAATTAACTGAAACCTTACAGGACATGCAACGACAGTTGGATATTATTCAAGACATGAGCCGATTGCAATTTAAAGAAACATTAAACACAGTGATCAATGGATTGATTACTATTGCTGCGGCAACACTTTAATAATGCCGTAATATACCAACATATAAATAGACGCACAATGCCAAATAAAGTCCTATTCATCCTTAAACGTAGAGAAGATTACAATGCTGTGGAACATAGCCCTCTGGGTCTTTCCACCGGCCTGTTTAATTCTGCAACCTTTGTTAAAAATATGTTGGTCAACGCAGGCATTGACGCTGAATTAGAAGTGGCAATTGATAATAACGATATCGATCGCCTGGTTACCCAGCACCGTCCAACACACGTTATTATTGAAGCACTTTGGGTAGTGCCCAGCAAATTTGCGGTATTGATTCCCTTGCATCCCTCAGTTCAATGGATCGTTCGCTTGCACAGTGAAATGCCATTCATGGCCGGTGAAGGCATGGCCATGGACTGGCTAGGCGAATACATCAAGTTTCCTGAAATCAGCCTTGCCGTCAATGCTCCCAGAATGCTGGACGAAGTTCGCACTTATCTGGCAACTACGACAGATCATACCGAAACAGAAACAGAAAGTCGTATTTTCTATCTGCCCAACTACTATCCACAAACTTACGTCAACAAAGATCTAGACGAACACAATCGTTATCGTGGTTACAAGTATTGGATCGATGTTGCTTGCTTTGGAGCAGTTCGCCCACTTAAAAATCACATGGTTCAAGCGGTAGCAGCTATCAAGTATGCTAATCAGCATGGTAAACAACTGCGCTTTCACATCAATGCTGGCCGTATTGAAATGAAGGGCGATCCTGTATTAAACAACCTACGCGGTATGTTTGAACATTTAAGTGGCCACGGACATCAATTAATTGCTCACAGTTGGGCAGTTAGAGAAGACTTTTTAGAATTATGTTCTGAAATGGACATAGGTCTACAAACAAACTTTAGCGAAACATTTAATATTGTATCAGCAGATCTGATCAGTCAAGGGGTTCCTATTGTGACCAGTAGAGAAATACCTTGGAGTAATTTTATATTCAATGCTCGCCCAACAGAAAGCGAAGAAATATATCATGCCATGACTAGAGCCTTGGTTTTCCCCAAGGCCAACGTATGGTTACATCAGCATAATCTGACCCGGTATACCAATCGAACAGAACGAATCTGGGCCAAGTATTTTAAGGAGCCAACAAAATGAATAGGCATCAAAAACACAAAGTAAAAAGACATCACTGGATTGATGGAGTTTTACATGCAACTGAGCATTTTTTTGAATCATTGGAAGAAGCCATGGAATATGCATTACACGCTGGCGCACACTCGGTTAAAGTTTATAACGAAAACGATCAGTTAATACATCAAACCTCTAGTCAGCCCGGCGATACCTACGCTTAGTTTATTGTAATAAATATAAAAATAATAATAACAATAAGGAGCAAAAATGGCATTACTCGATTCAGTTTTAGGGCTGATCACAAAAACCCCTAAGGATCTCAACGCACCCAAACCACCAGTGGGCTCACGTAGCGAACGCGAAGCACGGATCAAAGACAAAGCCGGTATGGTCATCAACGTGTTTGCACTCCTGTTGGCTGTGAATGCTTGGTATGCTGGCAGCCTCAGTTCAACAGTATTAAACAACACCATCAAGGCCAACGATGTCTACAGCTTTTATCAGGCCAAATCAATCAAACAAAGTCTAGCTGAACAGAGCCTGTATGATGCACAACGAGCCGGAGATAAGTCTCGCGTGGCAGAAATGACTGCCAAGATCGATCGTTACGAAAACGAACCAACTGAAGGCAAGCGAGCCCTGTTGGCCAAGGCAAATAAATTAGAAGCCGATCGTGACCTGGCCAAACAGCGTAGTCCTTGGATTGGTTATGCAAGCACCGCTTATCAATTATCAATTGTATTACTATCTGCAAGTATCCTTGCTGTTAGTATGCCCTTGTTCTGGGGCAGTTTTGTCGTGGCAGGCCTTGGCATCTTATTGAGTAGCCAAGGTGTGCTGCTTTGGTTTTAAGGAGCGATCATGGCAAAGAAATCAGACAACTGGATGCAAACCTTATGGCGTCCCATGATGGGTTGGATGTATATGCTAATCTGTCTCCTAGACATGGCAGTGTTTCCAGTCTTATGGGCACTCTGGCAAGGTGTTAATCATGCACCTATCACACAATGGAATCCCCTAACCTTACAAGGTGCCGGTCTATTTCATATTGCTATGGGCGCTGTTTTAGGTATTTCTGCATTTGGTCGCACACAAGAAAAATTAGCAGGCACTGCTGCCAATCCAACTGCTACAGAACAGATCAGCACACAAAATGTCAATATGACCGGCAATCAAGCTGGAGGTTATGGTAGTAATCAAGGCGGCATGGGTGGTGGATTTGGCGGTGGCATGAACTCTAGTATGGGTGGTGGGTTTGGTGGAGCCACTAGTGGTGGGTTTGGTGGAGCCACTAGTGGTGGGTTTGGTGGAGCCACTAGTGGTGGTTTTGGTGGAGCCACTAGTGGTGGTTTTGGTTCAACTTCGGCACCAGCATTTGGTAGCACACCTGCAACACCAGCACCAACATTTAGCACACCTGGCACAACCAGTGCAACCACAGGTAAACCGCTGGGCCCGGCACAGAGCTTCCCAGCATTATAAAAGGAAAATAAAATGAAACATGTAATTGCATTAGCACTAGTAGCATTTGTTAGCACAGCACACGCAGAAGCAGTGATGCAAAAAGTGTGTCACGACGATGTCAAGACCAAAAAAGAAGTATGCAAAACTATCAAGACACACAAAAAAGTTGAAGGAACTCCAGTTCCAGAAAAAGCACCTGCTAAAAAGAAAAAGTAACAACTTCTAGCAATGCCCCATGACAGGTAGTATAATTATATACTACCTGTTCTGTTTTTAACTATGAGTGATCCTTATCAAACCTTAGGTGTTGATCGTAACGCCGACGAAAACACTATCAAACGAGCTTATCGTAAGCTCGCTAGTCAACATCACCCTGACAAAGGTGGAGACAAGGCTCAATTTCAAGAAATTCAATCGGCCTATGAGACCTTGACTAATCCTCAACGACGTGCTGCATTTGACAATCCTAATCCATTTAGAAACGCTGAATTTAATTTTAACTTTGGCGGCAGTGATGCCTTTGATTTTCAAAGTATTTTCAATGCGTTTGGAACCAGATTCCAGCATCAACAACGCATGCAACAGTCTCGCATGAGCCTATGGATTACTCTTGAAGATGTAGCCCGTGGCGGACAAAAAACTGTCAGCGTGGCCAGCTCGCACGGAAATTCTACAATACAAATTGAAATACCCCTTGGACTAAACGACGGAGACACTGTGCAGTATCAATCTATAGGTCCTGCTGGCACCGATTTATTGATCACATTTAGAATACATCCTAATGCTCAGTGGCAACGCCAGGGTCCCAACTTAATATTGGAACAGTCTATCGATATTTGGGATTTGATATTAGGAGCAGAAATATCACTAAGAGATATCTTAGGTAATACTCTAAGTTTAACCATTCCTCCAGGAACCCAACCTGGCACTATGCTCAGATTAAAAGGACGCGGCCTACGCCAACGGTCAACGCAGTCTGGAGATTTATTTGTCAAAATTCAAGCAAAAATACCGGACCATATTCCACAATCAATTATTGATGCTATTGCCCAAAGTCGCAATCATTAAATAGACATATAGATTGCATTATTTCAAAATATATACTATAATAAGTTATACAATACCTATTAGAAAAAGGAATCCATGCAGAATAATCCAGAAATTGAACAAATAGTCGATGGAGCTGTAAAACTAGCACGTGAGCTTCATCACGAATATGTAATGACCGAACATGTGCTACTGAGTTTGATTAGACACGACCCATTCCGCCGCGTAGTAGAAAAATTTGGGGTTGATGTAAATCTGTTTGATCAGGAGCTGACTTCCTATTTAGATGGATTGACTGCATTGGTTACCAACAAAGATGTTCAGCCTAAAAAAACCAATGCCCTGGAACGTGTATTCAATCGAGCCCTGACACAGGTCCTGTTTACTGGTCGCAGAACCATTAGCACTTTGGATTTATACTTGGCCATGATGAGCGAAAACAATAGTCATGCTCATTACTTCCTACTCAAGTATGGTGTTAACAAGGCCGAGTTCGCTGAATACTATCAGGCCAACTACAAACAAAGCGATGTTAAACTTACTGATCAACAGGCCACAGAAATACTGAACGAACACTGTATTGACCTTAGCGAGTTGGCTCGACAAGATCGTCTTGAGCCCATGATTGGCCGATCGGCAGAGCTGGATGAAATGATCACTGTGCTGGCTCGTAAGTTCAAAGCCAACGTGCTCATGGTTGGGGATCCGGGTGTAGGCAAGACTGCCATTGTGGAAGGCCTAGCACAGGAAATTGCCGCAGGACGTGTGCCCGAATTCATTAAAAATAACGAATTGTGGAGTCTCGAAGTCGGCAGTTTGCTGGCCGGATCAAAATATCGTGGTGAATTTGAAGAAAAGTTTAAAGCCGTGATCGCAGCGCTCGAAAGTAAAAAGAACTGCATCTTGTTTATTGATGAAGCACACACCATGAAAGGTGCTGGCGCCAGCAGTCAAAGCAGTTTAGACATGGCCAATATGTTAAAGCCCAGTATAACCAAAGGAAACTTAAAGGTAATTGCGTCAACCACCTGGGAAGAATACTACGAGTCATTCGAAAAGGATCGTGCACTCATGCGACGTTTCCACCGTGTGAGCATTGACGAGCCCAACGAGGAAGTTACTGAACAGATCCTGATTGGACTAAGCCCACGTTTGGAATCATTCCATAATGTTCTAATTGATACCGAAGCTATCACTGCCGCGGTGCATTTGAGTGGTCGGTATATCCATGATCGTAAGAACCCCGACAAATCAATTGACTTGTTAGATGGTGCTTGTGCTCGAGAACGTGTAAAAGATCTAGGTAACGTTACCATTACCAAAGAAATGATCATGGAACAACTAAGCCGTGTGACTGATGTTCCTTTGGATCGTTTAGAAAATGAACGCAGTGCCAAGATTGTAGAACTTGAAAGCAATATCAAACAAAAGCTGTATGGACAGGATGAAGCTGTAGATCGTGTGTTAGAACGTGTTTATATCAACTTCTCGGGCATTGGCAACGATAAACGTCCTATTGCCAGCTTTTTGTTCCTGGGACCCACGGGCACTGGTAAAACAGAACTGGCCAAGTTATTGGGCGAACACTTAGATATGAAGTTGCTCAAGTATGACATGAGTGAATATCAAGAAAAACATACCGTATCGGCTCTGATTGGCGCACCTCCGGGCTATGTTGGTTTTGAGGATGGTAACCTAGGCGGCGGCAAGCTAATTAGTGATGTAAGCAAACATCCATTTAGCATTTTACTGTTTGACGAAATTGAAAAGGCTCATCCTGACGTTATCAACATCATGCTACAAATGCTAGACGAAGCCAGAATTACTTCAAGCAACGGTAAAACCGTAGATCTTAAAAACTGTATCATTATAATGACGTCAAACCTGGGCGCCAGAGACAACGAAAACAACAACATTGGTTTTGGACAGAGTTTAGAGAAAACCGGGTCGGAAGACAAGGCCATGAAGGACTTCTTCAAGCCAGAACTTCGCAATCGTATTGATTGTGTATGTAAATTTAACAAGTTAGATACTCTTGCTATTAAAAAGGTTGTTCTTAAGTTTGTCGATGAACTTAAACATAGTTTAATGAATAAGAATATCAAGTTGAATCTGACCGAGGCTGTTATTGACATGTTGGCAGACAAAGGCTACGATAACAAAATGGGTGCTAGACCCTTGGGTCGTAAGATTGATGAATTGATCCGTGTGCCGCTGAGTAAGAAAATTTTATTTGATCGATTAGAAAATTGTAATATTTCGGCTGTTATGATCAACGATCAAATTAATTTTATAATCGAACCTCCGATGCTGGCACCGGTAGTTGACGAAAACGGATACATTGTTCTTGACCAAGCCCATCCAACGGTTTAAGTCGGTAATCAAGGATCGATTATTTTATAATCGGTTTGAATACGCAATTGGCTTCACACTGGATGAAGCCAGTTGCCTTCGTGATTTGAGTCACGAAGAAATTGATCGCACCATCCAACGTCGACGAGAGTGGAGAGAAATAGCTCTGCAACGTTGGCATAGAGCTGGAACAATCTTGGGAAGGCAACACAATATTTTAGGACGCAGGCAGAAAGAAATTACCAATGAAACTGTTGACAATTTACATGCCATAGCAGAAATATTATTAACAGCCTTTGTAGATTTTAAGCTAGTGGTCAGCGGCAATCAAGCACATGTTTATACCAATGAACTTGTGTTTATTGATCAGCTTGATCAATTACCGTTCCTTACACAAAAATACTACAGTCAGGCAGTTGTCAATCGTCCTCGAGACACCATACCCCTAAAAAATCCACAACATCAATACCGTAGCTATTTTAAAATTACCAAATTGACTGATAATCAAAAAACTCATTTGACCGGCTTTTTATTAAATCAACACAGCATTAGATTGAGTCCGGCCCTAGACGAATGGCTAGTGGGTCCATTTAATAGAACCCAGGATTATTTTTTTGTTGATCATAACGAAAAGAGCTGGTTAACCATGCTGGGTCTGGTGCGCCCGGGTTTAATAAGAAAAACACAGCAGATTATCCAGGCTAAATAATACACTATGGCAAAAATTAACGAACAAACTCTAGTAATCACGGTTAGCCAATTGGTTAAGGACGACACTCCTATACAGGCTCTTTTGAGCAATGACGTTGTGGCTCAATTGGAAGCAGTAGTAGCCGAATTGGCCGGTGCTGGAACATTGGTTGAAATCAAGCAGGCATGACCGCATACACCACGCAAACCCTAATACCGGCGTTACAATACGGTGTGCCTACGGATCAATATGCCGGTGGCAATCTTTACATTGGCAATGCCATTCCTGCTGCCGGCTACTACGGTGGTCAAGGCGCAATACAAACTATCTTGTATAATGTAGATCAGTTGCAGGGAAATATTACTATCCAAGCCACCTTGAATGATCTTCAAGATTCTGCACCTTGGTTTGAAATACACAAATTAGTGGCCAACAATGTATCTGAAGTTACCAGCAACACTGTTATTGGTAATTTTACCTGGTTGCGAGCAACCGTAACTGATTTTTCCACCGGCAATATAAACATTGTAACTGCTTCATACTGATGTCATCTACTGTAACTATTTCTTGTATTCTTAATACAAACGACCCTGCCACCAAATTGGGATTTGAAGCATGGGTTGACGATACAAAATTTTTTGATATTGGCCATGTAGAGTGCGAGCATTCAATTGTGATGGAAGTGCCCGATGACGAAGCAGAACACGAATTAAAATTCATATTAAAAAATAAAAGCACCGAAGATACCAAAATAGATGCAGGACAAATAATCAAGGATTCTGTCTTGACAATAAAAGACATAGCATTTGACCAAATAAAATTGGGTCATATGTTTTCAGAAGAGGCCGTGTATACACACAATTTCAACGGAACTGGTCCAGAAACGCAACAAAAATTTTTCGGCGAAATGGGCTGTAACGGCACTGTCAGTCTTAAATTTACCGCTCCTGTATATCTGTGGCTCTTGGAAAAAATATAACCATAAATATATTACAATGAACTATCTTGTAATATATCCAGGGAGATTCCATCCTTTTCACAGCGGTCACAAAGCCAGTTACGATTGGTTGGTCAATCAATTTGGTGAAAACAACGTGTATATTGCCAGCAGTGATGTTCAAGATCCAGAAACCAGTCCATTTACATTTGCTGACAAAGTAAAAATGGCTACCAAATTAGGTGTTCCGGCTGGACACGTGATCAATGTAAAAAATCCCTATCAAGCCACAGAAATTACATCAGCTCTGACAGACGAAGAAAAACGCAACACCGCCTTGATATTTGCTGTCAGTGCCAAAGATGCCGAGCGATTCAATTTTAAACCCAAAAAAGATGGCTCGCCGGGATATCTGCAACCTTTACCCGACAATGGAAAAGGCATAAAAGCAATGACCAAACATGGCTATGTTGCCATAACTCCTACTGTAAATTTTCGGGTGAAAGGTGTGGATGCCAACAGTGCCAGTGCTATACGCAAACTGTATCGCGATGGCAATGATGCAGACCGCACGCAGATCATTACTGATTTATACGGCGCCCCTGATACAGAATTGAAAGATATATTTGATGAGCGGTTGGGCGTAAATGCTCCAGGCGAAGCAATAATTTACGGAAAAGAAAAACGTTTTGCTGGAGATAATCCAGTCAATGTTATGCGTGAGCGTCGTGAAATACTTCGGGCAAAAATCAATGAAATGCGCCAACAACTAGCCCAATTCCGGCGCTTGCAACTCAGTGAGCAGATGATTGTAGACTATATTGACGAACATAGGCCTAGGAAAAAATAACCGCATATGCTATACTCTAGTAAATATCAGACACTTTACTAGAGGAACCCATGGCTGAAACCCAACAAGCGCAACCAACAACACAAACACCAAGTGCACCACAGCAACCTGGTCAGCAACAAATTCAAGTCAACGTTGATTATTTACGCACCACCCGTGTGCATATTTGTATGCCCTGCTATGGTGGCATGCTGACAGAATCAACATTCATGAGCTATATCAAGTGGAGCAACACTTGCCGTCAATTGGGCATTGATTGGACCATGGAAACCATGACCAATGAGAGTTTGATTAGCCGTGCCCGTAATACTCTCACAGCCAAGTTCCTACACAACAAAGAGTCCACACACTTGATGTTTATTGACGCAGATATTGGCTGGGAACCCTGGCATCTGT
>Ga0208386_1000451_pt1 | contig 11425 bp, 10 predicted proteins | sample CryBogCBH16Oct07_FD_185510 | JGI IMG/M metagenome (GOLD analysis project Ga0208386, IMG submission 185510) | Freshwater microbial communities from Crystal Bog, Wisconsin, USA - CBH16Oct07 (SPAdes) | ecosystem: Environmental > Aquatic > Freshwater > Lake | place: Crystal Bog, Wisconsin, USA...
GTACGCGGCTGTACAATTGCTTGATTTCGTCGGGGATGTGAGTGGCGTACGTCTCTTCGGTGCATTCGCCTTGTACAAAACAAAAATATCCCGGATTCATTTTGTGAAATCATTCCCTGCGGGTGCGAAACCGTTTAGAAATACGACAACATTTGACCTCCGGCCATGATGGAAAACCGGATGTCGTGGAGACAAAAAGCAAATGCATAGACTGCATCCACTCCTGCGGCATCAGTCAAACTTTTATTGTTTAAACCCACGCAATTCGTCATTTGTAAAGTCAAGGGAGCATTGCCTAAAAAGCGCCCACTGCGCGCTTGATCCGATTGACCGGGAAAAGTATCGAGATCAAATCCAAGCACAAAGGATGATTCGGGGGGCATGAAGGCAGGCCACATGTATGTTCCACGATCGTTGTAATTGGGATAATTATCATTTGCACCACCAACTACATCCGCACGTGTAGTCATAAACCCGGGAGGACCCGTATTGGCTCCTGCCGGGGGAAACAATCGATACATAAAATTGTAGACTGCATTGTTTGTAATGGTTTGATCATCTAAAGCCAGATAATGGACAAAAGGTGCGGTAAATTGGTTGGTGGCAATGCTGGTATATTCTGAAGGTAAAGGCGTTGCATTTCTAACATCGGCAAATCGATTACTGCGCGCGGAAGTAAAGTAGGGTAAATGGCAATTCATGTCTCCCGTTCCATGTACTGAACGCTGCAATTCTTTGATGATTCCAGGGATGTTGGTAATGGGATATTGGGGAAACAATTCGTTTCCGATTTTCAGTTGAACCGAAAACGGATTGTTGGTTGTATTGGTACCCGTGTATTTGGGTTTAATTTCCGATCCCACAAAGTACCCTGTGGCAGATCGCGTGTACTCAAAACTTGTGAAAGGGCATATTCCCCGCAAGGAATTATAGTATGGCGATTCTTGCGAAAGTTGATTCATGAATAAAATATACAGCGAATTGGCGCTGGCTAGTTTGATGGGTAAAATAATGGATTGCGATTGAGATGCGGAGCAGACCGTGCGGTACGTATGCACACTTTGCGCATCTAGCGAAATGTCGGCTTCCGCGGCTTGACGCACAATGGCTGCGGTTACTTCATCCGGTACAATCACTTGAATGGAAGTCAATTGTAAATTGGTGATGAGGTAAGTCACGCCTGGTTCGAGATTTTGGCCAGCAATTTGAGAAAACGGATCTCCTGTGATGGATCCGTTGGTTTCGCTACTAATGCGGCGCACTTGAGCTGTGGAGGCAGGTAAGTAGGTTCCATAACAAGCATTGCGTTCCCACGTCACGGGACAATTGGTTTCAATTTGATCGGGGTTGGCTTGAGTTCCTACTCCAGTTCCTTGTTCCCATCCATTAAAGGTTGATTTCCAGGGAGTGAGACGAGGATAATATTGAGGTTTGGCATTGCCCGTGCAGCTTCCTTCCGAATCCCCTAATGCGGCAATCAAGTATTGGTTGTTGCCATTTAGAGCAACCCCGGTGTAATTTACACCTAACGGATCGACGGCAGGAACTAACCCTGCGGCATCTCGTTGTGCGTTAATTAATTGGTTTGTCCGATTGTATAGATACCCCTGTGACTCTCCTGCTGCTTGTCCAGTACCGTATGGTCTAAACGTCAATCCTTGGTAGCCGTAATCACATCCGGTCGCTCCGTTGCGCGTAATGACCATGTACGGCGAAACTGAATTTTCATTACTCATGGGAGCGGGAGACGGATCAGCTGCACTCGTTCTGGTGATGACTTGCCCACGGAAGTCCGAGATGTAGTTGATATCCCCTTTGTAAGGCAAATAATCGCGGTATGTTCCAAAAATACGGCGGCAGGGATCTAAACTGAATTGAGCTGCTTGCACAAATTTGGCCCATTTAATTTGAAGATAAAAACTGCCGGGACTAATGAGCATAGCTGGAAAGGCTTTTTCCGCCCAACATCCCAATAATCCAGAAAACAAAGGGAGTACCGCATGCATGGAAAACACGCCTTTTTGAATTCCAGTATTGACTGCACGGGCAGCCGCATCTGCTGCGACTTGTGTAAAATTCCAATTGGCTGCAGCTGCCTGGTTATTCATATTTGTATCCACAGATCCACCGAATCCAATGGTAGGAAGTAAAGCATTTTCGTTTTTAATGTAGGATTTGGCTGGTCCGACCCCAATGGGTATGTTTTTCACGTTGGACAAAAACATCAAATAATCTTGCAAACGATAATTTTTGAGATTTTCTTCTTGCTGCTGTCGAATCAAATTGTTCATCAAGGGTTCAGGACGAATCGTGCTTGGCCACGTGACGTAGGTATTGTCTAACCGATTATCAAAGGTTAACGAACCGATTGTTCCCGGTGCCGCGGATTGACAAGAATATCCATCATAGCGCATGGCAGTATGAACATAATTTCCAATTCTCGGATTTCGAATTCCATCCACGGCTGTAGCCACTCCACCTTGATTTCGTGTTAAATTAGGATATTTTGAAAACTCGACAACATGTTGAGCGTTTTGTACCATTGCTTGCGGTTGCACGGTGCAGGCGGAGAGAGTAATAATGGGCCCTTGTTCGCGATGCTGGCAAAAGGTGTTTCGATCGCCAAACATGTTGACGAAATTGGGCCACATAATCATGCCTTCGCGGTCGACCATAGGAGGTTTGACAAAATTCAATTCGTTTGGATCATTCACTGTAACCGGAGGTCGCCAAGAATTTTGCATGTACATTTTGAATTCGGTTTGATTGTATCCTCCTAACCGCATCCAATGTTCAGCTTGCACATTGTACTGCAATATTTCTTCAATGGGAGTTCCCTGATTGTAAAATCGAAATTCTTCAATGAGTGATCCCAATCCAGCGGCTCCTAAACTAAAATAATCAAGGTATGGATTGGTATTGGTGACGGTAAAATCAAATTCAAGAAAGGTTTGATGCGGATCCAAAAAAGCGCCCGGAGTAGAAGTATCAATGACAATGTTGGCATAGGTATTGGGTCCAAACGATTGTGCGTTCGTGGCGATACTGGCCACTTGGCGGGAATACGCTTCTACTAAAGTAGGCTTGCGACCCGCTAAATTCAACATTTTGGGAATGGCTTTGACGTCAGACATGAGAGGAGATCAAAAACAAAAATTATTTATACTTGAATCAAGAGTCTGAACAAACGAAACAGTTTAGGAATAGCGGTGAAGAGCCGATTGCAAGGCTTGTTGACCTAAATTGTTCACGCCTTTTCCTATTTCATTGCCAATGGCTTCTCCCAATGGTGCAGCGGGTCCTAATTTTGCACCTAAATAGCGTCCGACTTTACGACCTGCCATTTCCGACAAGGACTGAATCCCTTTTTTCCCGACATGTTCAGCTGTGCGAGCGACGTACTTTTTGCCTAACGGTGGATACTGGTGTTTCATGTTTTATGTTTCTTTTTCTTTGCAACAAGTGAAACGGTTTTACTCCAGCGCTTCGAGTCCATGGGATTTGAGCAACGAACGTTTTCCCCCCACTTCTTCAACATGTGTACCTCCGTCCTCCCCGCTTTTGTTTTTATACTTGGAAAATTTTGACAGTGCCGAAACGACATCATTGGGTGAACGGTAATCGACCTGTCCTCGTCTCAATTGTTTTCCGATTCCGCCAATGCCCACTCCTTTGTTGTATGTCACACGTTTCGCGATTCCACTTTCCGTGGCTAACGCTCCGCCTAAAGAATGGCCCACCGCTTCTACATTTTCGGCACCGTATTTGTGCTCCACTTGTTTGGCCAATCGTTTAGCGTTGCGAAATCGTGGAGTATATTTTTCGGCGCCCACTGCCAACGCTGCGTCCGTCGCCAAATCTCGCACATCTTTTGGATCCGTTCCTTTATACACCACATAAGCTTTCTTTTCTTGCGGATGATAATAGACTTTATCTTTTTTCTGTGACAACGAATGATCTTTGACGTATCCCTCCTTTTGCAATCGAGCTTCTTCTTGATCCCCCGATTTTTCGTATCCAATATCCATCAAGGTTTTGTATTTGTGTTTCACCGAGTAGGGAGTAAAAGCTTGATTCGTACGTTTGGTTTTTCCCATTAGATAAAACGATACCGATTGGAAGAATTGTTTCCGAATCCCGCAACGGTTTCGGATGGTCGCGATAAGGGATGACCAGACGTAGGAGCAGCATTTCGAAAGGCAATGTTGGGAGGGGGAGTGGTGGTGGAAGGATACAGATACGAAGCGGTTTCTTTTGGGCGTTTATATTTCCTGAATTCATCAGAATTTCTTTTGGTATGCGATGCCTGTTCGTTAAACATTCGTTTTAATTCTTTCAATTGTTTTTTCATTTGTTTTTTGGACATGGCTCGTAACCGCTCTTCTTCACTATCTTCCGATTCCGATTCGTTTTCAGATTCGGAGTCAGAACTGTTTGACTGTTCTTGAAGTTTTGGAACTTTAGACAAATAATGAGGTTCCATCAATCGCTGGATCGTTTTTTTCTTGCTGGGTTTATTCTTGCTTGGTGCTTTGCGTTTGACTTTCGAGTCGGGCTTTTTCTCGGGGGAATCTGGAGTTTGCTCCACTTTGCTTTCGAGTTGCACCGTTTCTTTTTCGCCTTTACTTTCGGGTGGATGATTTTCTTGCTTGGACTCGGAATGCACACTTTTTTCTTTCGGATTGTCCATCAACGATTTCATTTCAGCAAGTTTTTGTAATCGCTCCTCGCGTGACATTTACAATGGAATCCTCCAAAATCACGCAAGCAAACAGTTTCATTGTTTCAAAACGATCCTGCCAAACAAAAAATGTCAAATGATTCTCAAGATGATTCTTTGCCTGCACTTTCTCCTGTTCCCGCTAACCCTGTCAGCGTTCAGATGGAAACAAATGAACCTTCTGCCGAAACAAAAGACACAGGTTCAGATTCTTCACCCACTCAATCGGAGAATTCAGTTGCCGAAAATACCTCCATGGAAACCGAAACGGTAGAACCGTCCGCTGTCCCAACTGATCCTCCTGTCTCCTCTCCATCCACTCAAGAATCAAATCCCGTTTTCGAAGCGGTCGACCCTCCAGAGTGGGATCCACAAAACCTTGGCGTGCATGTTTACGGAGATGCACAAGAAACGCCTACTGAATTATTTGCTCGTTTGCCTTTAATTGCACTCTTGGCATTGCAGCAGTACGAGCAAGGATTGTTGCCAAACACTACACCGGAGCAAGTGCAGGAAATATTAAACAGTTGGCGTTCGGCACCCTGGAAAACGGCACAAGAAATTCAAGCCAAGCGCGAAGAATATTTGCAATTCAAATTCAATGAGTGGCTTAAATCTAGTCAACGATCAACAACCCCCGTATCAAGTGATTCTCAGCAGTCGGACAGCCACCTCGAAAAACGAGCTCGGGTCACGCGCACAATTTAGTTTGCCTAATTGTCCAGAAGTCACGACGGACACACAAACGTGCATTTTGTCTCTCTTGCATTTTCATTGCCCCAATTCCATTTACAACATTCATTCACGTAATTGTAATGTTAATGTACTGATTGTCAAAACTTCTGGCTTCTTTCCCTTTCAAGTTTCCGTTCCATACGGTGGATACGATGTGCAAGCCGCCAATCCACTTGTCGACAAACTGAATACATTGTTTACAAGTAACCTTTCTTTAAAAGGGATTCAGTTTTCCTTTGATTCCTCAGCCGCTCATTTTCAAGTTTCCTTTTCCACTTGGGTAACCAACAACAATGATCCTACCGTACAGGGAATCTACTTCTTGCCCGGCAACAGCTCGATGTTTCATACCTTGGGTTTCCATACTCGTCAACTCGTTCCCATTCCAGGAACGGTGTCCGATCAAGGGTGGGGAATCGGGGGAGGAATCGGCAATTTAAAATCACAACAATTAGTGGCGGGAGGATTGCCAAAACTCCAAACTCCCGATTTATTGCTGAAAATCGATCAATTCAATACTGGCAATCGAACGTCGGGATTCGGAATTGGTGAAATTTTCCACGTCATTCACCCAAACTGTTCGTTTGGTGACGTCATCAATTATTACCCCCCCGTTGGATTTGAAAATCATCTTCCCAGATTAAATTTGACAGGAATCATAAATGTTCAATTTACCGATTGGAAAAATGACGACATTGATTTTAATGGACAAGATTGGACGTTGGCATTAGGCGTCAAGTGGGGCGTCGATACAGGAATTGCTGGATTCGAAAATTCTAATTTGGATTTAAATTATCGTCCATTGACACATCAATATCCACGAAGCTACGATCCACTGGATGGACACAAAAAACGAATGCGAAGATGAAAGTCGAAATGTGGTGCAATGGGTGCAGCATTGCGTGTCTCAAAAACACATTAAAAATGGGGATGTCGAGCAGTTTGTGATGCATCATGACAACCGCATTTGGTGTCCCAACGAACTACTCGTCACGGTATTTTATCGTGATCAAATCAAACATCTCGCCTTTCTCCAAATATTGGCCCGCAAACCCAATCGATTAATTTTGCAAGGACCTCATTGGATCCGACTTTATTCTCCCGACGGGCAACAACATTGTTTTTGGGTGCATTCGCTCACTTCTTTTCGCCGTACGTTACTCGGAGCGACAGACCGATTGAGTTTTGAACGCTCGACTTTCTTTTTGTTTCATGAACGCCATTCCTTGGTGCGATTAAAAGAAGTGCGATCAAAAATTGAGTTGCCGGGAGTAGAAGAAGAAGGAGGAAATTCTCAGCAACGAAAAAAATCGCAGCTTACATTACGTACACAAAATCAAATGAAACACAGTTTAAATCAATTGTTTACGTCATATGTCCGTGACTTGCATTTGCATTACTCTCTTCCGGAAATTCTGGATCGATTTCGTTATGATTGCATGGAATGCAGCTCTTCTTTGTTGTAATTAAACTGCGATAATGTACCACCACGCTTTGCCGTACCCTCCGTTCGAATAAGTACTTCCAAACGGAAGTGCACCGAATTGAACTTGAATTACGTTTCCATTGATATGATACACATAGGTAGAATAGAGATTTCCCGATCCATAGGTACCAAAAGAGGGACAAATTTCCACAATGGCATTTGTTCCAAACACCGGGGGCGTGCCACTCGATTGCGTGGAATCCACACATGCAAACATCCGAAAAGCCGGTGCGTTTGGAAACGTCCAATTGAGTGCATGGGTAAAAGTGGTGGAAGCGTACGTCGTATTGTTATTAAAGTACCATCCCGAATTCCAACGAGGAACCAATCCTGTAGAGGCAGATAAAGAACCTGTAATTTGAACTCCCGTCGTGTTCCATTTTACAACGTTTAGTAGTGAAGGATTGGTTAAACCTAAGATACCACCATCTCGTCCAAAAAGAGCCGAGCCATTAGTCGTTGAATCCCAAGTAAGATAGTGTTCGAAACCAGGACTTCCGCGCAAAAAAAGTTTCTTTTCGTTCAAATAGGTGAGCCCAATACTTGTGGTACCGTTCGCATTGTTGATACCCTGACAGTTCACGGTTGCGGACGAAACAATCGTTCCACAATTCAATTGATTCGAACCCGCATTGATTGTCCCAGTGCTCGTCACCCCGCCAAACGTTGCGCTCCCCGTAGACTGAATCGTAGTGCAGCTAACCCCTCCGCAGGTCAAACCACCAGAATCCACAATACTCGAGCATTTGACTTGTCCGGCCGTTATGGATTTGTTGACGGTATCGACCACCACCGCTCCCGTCAATGTAGTCACTTGTGCTTGCAGCACGGTAACATTTCCAGAAATTGTGGATATTTGCCCTTGTTGTGCATTTACATTGTAGTTGGTGAGATCAAGATTGTTTTTGGTAGTGGAAATATCGTTTTTATTCTGGGAAATATCGCTTTTGTTTTGTGAAATATCACTCGTATTTTGAGAAATGTTTGTTTTGGCTCCGGAAATATCGGTGGTATGCTGATTGACAGTCGGAACAATGGTATTATTGACTTGATTCGACAAAACATTAATTTGGGTCGTGTTGCTCGTCGTGTTTCCACTCGTATCACTAATTTGAGATTGAACGGAAGTTAGTGTAGTGTTAATTTTCTGGATGTCGGAGTAAGTTGCATTTGGACCCAACGCAAATCGATTCCCACCGTTCATGATAAAATAATCCCACCAGAATGAAAAGAACCAAACAGTTTACAGAAGTTTATCAAATCGTTTTTTCTTGATCCCAATCATGACTTGCCAATACGGTGATTTTTTCCCTCGACGTCTCAAATCTAAAATGGCTTCTTTCAGCTGAGCTTGAACTTCTTGATACACGGGATCGGATTGAATCATCGTTCCGGCTTGATTGATTTTATCTCGGAGTCGAATGGCATATTTCCGCATACTCTCCACTTCCAATCGATCTTCCCTTCTTTTTATCTCTTCCAATCGGTTGATTTCATTTCGAATGTCGGAAAGAGTGGGTGAACGAGGAGAATCGGAGAAAGGACCGGGAGGAAGCGGTTCGGGAATTTTTAAATCATTTCCCACATGGAGGTAAGAACCATTCTCTTCCGGTTCCATCAACACAACGGATGAATTCGTGGTTTCCATTGGAATCGCATCTTCAAATTCTACTTCTTTCTCTTCAATCGTACGTACTTTTCGAGGACCAAAATCGACTTTTGTGTTCCGTTTTCGTTTCCCCAATGAGAGTTGTTGATCCACGACAAACACGTTGCTTTCATTAATCTCTTCTTGAATATGAACGGGTGGAGATTCCGTTTGCGTGCGCATATCTACTTTCAGCTTAAAAGCAGGAATGGGAGCATGAGTTTGCGTACCATAATCATGAACATCCAGTTCGTGCGGGTCTCGAAAACGTACTTCTAATTCTCGAATTCGTCCAACTTCTTGTCGCATGTGTTGAACTTCCGCTTGCCAATTCCCGACAAGTTGTTCTGCTTCCATCATTTGTTGATTGTACGTTGCGATAAACGATCGAAATTCTTGAAATCCTTCTTGCAAACGCGCTTGAATCGTCCGCTGAAACTGAATCCATTGTTCTTGTCGAACTTCATTGGCCTGCAGTCGATTTTCCATCTCTTCTTCTCGTGCACGATACTGCTCTTCGACTTGTTGTAACCGCTCATGCCGCAACCGCAACTCATTTTCGAATTCGGTACGTAATCGTGCTTGTTCACGGGATTGAAGATTTACAATCTCTTCCATTTCCGCAACACGATGTTGACTTTCCATGCGCATTCTCTCCAATTCTTGCTGATAATATTGATTCACCCGTTCCAGTTCTGCGCGATGAGAATTCTTTTGTTCTCTCTGAAGTCGATGCACTTCTTCTTGTCTTCTCATCATTTCTTCCATCTCGGATTGTAGATGTTGATGTTCCGCCCATCTCACACGTTGGGCTTCCTCCAACGCTTCCAGCTTCGATTGCGAAAGCGCAATTTGGGTAATTAGATTTTCTTCGCGATGTCTAAATCGGTTCGTTTCTTCCTGTCGAATTCCAACCATCCGTTCGAGTTGCTGCAAGTTCTGCTGCATTCGTTGCTCCTTTTCGTGATTCTGACGTTCAAGCGCAATCACTTGGTCGGCATAACGTTTTCCTTCATCTCGGGCATGGGTCATTTGTTCAAAAAGTTTCTCCTTCTCTTCGTCTCCCTTGGATTCTTCCGCCCAGAAATCTTCTTCTTCCACTACATTCGGGTGCGAATAATAATCATATGTGGGTGTATATTCCTCTCTTTTTTCTTCCTCTTCATTATCGGGCGTAACCGGACGAGGAAAAGAAGGTTCGGGTGATCTGTGCGTTTCCACTACAAAATCGATTTTACCTTCGTCTGGAGAGAGGATGTGAGGTCGAGATGGATTAGGCTGCAGGTGAGGTAGAGTTGGATAAGGTCGCAGGTGAGGTAAATTTCGATCATAGTAAAGTACGGGGAGAGGGTACTGAATGTGTAAATCTCGTTCATGTAACGGTTGTTCAGCTTCCGGAACAGCCATTCGTTCGGCCCCTCCCTCAGGTCCATCATCTGGTCCTCCATCGGATTCAGATCCTGAATCTTGATTTCCTTCTTCGTCATCATGTGGATGATCCGGAAGTGGTTCGGGTCTGTACAATCGATCCAGGAGTTGCTGATTCAATGGCGGAAACCGAACTACAAAAGAATCAGTAATCAATTATTTGAAAACAGAAATAATTACCTAATTACCGCGACCAAACGCATCTTCCACCCAATTTCCAAGTCTTCCTAACCATCCATTTTGATTGGGGGGTGGATTGTACGGTTCATTGACTTGACCTCCAAACGCTTGTTGAAAAATATTTTGTCCTCCTACTGCCAATCCTCCTTGGGGAAGAAGATTTCCAGCAGGTTGTTGATCTCCGCCCACATTATGAACATCCGGAGGATGTTCCCCTGCCGGACGACCATCGCGATCCACCAAAGGTTCATTGATAATATCGTCGGGTCCTCTTTCCACTTCAAGCAAATTATTATCCCCAATTCCGTTTCGCAACACATCATTCGGCTGTAAATGATGAGCTGCATCTCCTTGTTGGGCAGCGTAATTTCCATTGAGTTGATGATGGACAGCTTCCGCAATGCGATGATGCAAATTTTGAAAATCAGCACGGGTGGGAGGTGCTCGGCCATCCAACCAATTTTGAATTTCAGGATTGAGATGGACTCCGCCTTGCTGATCCACCACCCGTTCACTGTAAAATCCTGCCGCAATTTTTCGTCCTTTCACTTCTGCATGTTCTTGATCATCCAGCATCGTGCGCCGCAACGCGTCATTTTCGGGACCTTGTACTGGATGTTCTTGCAGTTTTTCCATCGCTTTGCGAGCATACGCTGCACTTAAAGGATTAAAAGGGTAATTTCGTCGATGTTCCGAATCAATGTATTGATCAATCATGTTTAAATCGTCCAATGCAATGGTCAATGGATTTCCTCCACTACTGGCCAATTCATTGACATGCATCGTTGGATTCATAATATCTTTTAAATCGTTGCTTTCATAGGGTCCATTCGGGTACGGGTACGGATCCATTTGTCGTTTTTGCCAATAAGGTTCGCTTTGATCTTGTCCAAACGCAGTTCCATTATGCAATCCTACAATATTTGGATTTTTACCATACTTTTGTTCACCATGTGAAATCACTCCGGCTGAATAATAATCACGTTCTACAGTCGAAGAAATGGGCAAAGCGGCCTGATCGAGCCGATTGGACCATACAATATTTACTAAACTTGGGTCGCGAACTGTATTTTTCAAAAACAATTGGTTCTGTTTATTCATTCCTCCTCTGAATTTGATTTTTCGTCTTCTTTCTCTTCCTCGTCTTCTCCAGGAACTAATATACTGTCAAAGTTTTTCCGAAAAGCAAGCAGGGGATGGCGGGGGTTATTGTCCACTGTTAAAAAAG
>Ga0208386_1000454_pt1 | contig 11353 bp, 14 predicted proteins | sample CryBogCBH16Oct07_FD_185510 | JGI IMG/M metagenome (GOLD analysis project Ga0208386, IMG submission 185510) | Freshwater microbial communities from Crystal Bog, Wisconsin, USA - CBH16Oct07 (SPAdes) | ecosystem: Environmental > Aquatic > Freshwater > Lake | place: Crystal Bog, Wisconsin, USA...
CCCGCTAACAAGAAAATCAGTAAAACGCATTTTTTCATTCTTCACTCTTTTCTTTCTGTCTTTCCATCTCTTTCTTGAGCTTCTCAATACGTTTGATGTTGGACTCCATGATGATTCTGTCTTGATGAATCTCCATGTACAAGAATCCTAGAACTGGCAAGACAAGCACCAACAAGAACGCTAACACAACGATAGTGATCACATATCCCCATGACTCACTCGATTTATTGCCCACATTAGACCCACGAAGTATGTTGCCACAAATGCTACTGCTATTGCTGAAACAGTCCTAAACCAGAGCTTTTCCTCAAACTCACGCTGTTCAGCCTCCAATTGACGCCTCTTTCTGAACATCGCCTTTCTTGCAATAGCCTGTTCATTCTCAATTGTGCCTAGCATTTGATTCACCCGTGTGTACAAATCCTTTAACTCAGAGGGTACGTGGTAGATCATATACTCCCTAAGCTCTACACTCATCTCCTCCATCCTAGTCATCGCTAGGACTCGGTTAATCGCCTTCTCAGCCTGATCCCCACTTGGGTCATACACCGTCTTGGACAACTCTTCTTCCTCAGCAATGTGATTCTTGAGTGCGTTGTATGCCTTAAAGAAGGCTGTCAGATTCTTACCAATCTCAGAGTAAATTGCTGTTGGATCAAATTCCTCAGCCTTTTTTGCAGTTTTTCTGCGTTTTTCCTTTTGAAACTCGCTGTTGGGGTGAATGTCAGCTAGTTCTTTGGGTTTGTCAGAAGCAAACAAATTCTTGAGAAAACCAAGTATGCCTGTGACTTCTTTGCCAATCGCCTTGACCTCGTTAGCTGTCTTGACAACGTCTTTAACCAAGGCCTGTCCCTCTCGGAACATCTCACATCCTTGCTTAATTGCTTTGAAGGCAACATTTGCGGCGGCGATGAGGGTGAATGGGTCAATTTCTAAATTCCAAAGATCTTCTTGATGAACTCTGCGGCGACGCCTGGACCAAGCAAAACACAGAGCATAACCCCGTAGAGCAAGTACTCTATCTTGGTCATGCGTTTCTCACCAATAGACAATGAGTCATGGATGGCCTTGTACCGCTCAGCACAGATGGCCTCATGAACTGCTAGTCTTTTGTCGATCTCTGCGTCCATCAGTCAAAACCTCTTAGTGTTTTAGCCAAGTTCTTCTGGCGCTTGGTTTTGGTTGAATCGTTGGGCTTGATCGCCAATTTCGCTTTGGGGATGTTTTTACCTTCGGCAACTTTGAGTTTTGCTCTGAGCGATCCTGGATTTTTGATTGCATTTTGTATCCATTTTTCAGCCATGATTATTTACCTACTGGTTGGCAAGTAAACGCTTCAGGTGCGACCGTAGCAATAACTGATGATTCTGCTGTCGTCAGAACTTCTACAGGCTCATCCTCGGTATCTGCAACAGGTACGGTAGTATCCACAGGAGTAGGATCAACAACCACGGGATCAGGTGTGCTAGGTGTTTCATTATCAGGAATAAGTGGCATAGGTGTTGTTTCTACACCAACTGGGTCTGGTTTGGGTCCTGGAACCGCATCTGTAGGAGGAGCAAAGCGTTTCTCAAGAAACTCCATAAACCTATGGATCTCATCCATAGCTTCGGATTCAAAGTCTTTTAGATGGTGTTCACGGATGTCTTTGAGAAACTGCATATGTACCTCTTAGTTTACGGTTGGTGCGTCAGCAGGAGCTTCAGCAGGAGCGGGGAGTTGAGCTTGGAGTTGTCCGATAATCTTTTGTGTCAAAGGCCAAGCATTAGAACTGGTAGGCAGTTGACCTAAAACATTAATAATGTCTTTGATCTCGCCTTCAAATAATTCAAGTTTTAAAGTATCCATGTGTCATCCTATTTATTGTCCGTCAAAGGGGCGGTGACGGTTTCCGCTTCAATCGTTATTGTAGAAGTGCTTCGGTCTAGTTTCATAACCCCGTAGCACACCATACTCCAATCCTCTCCAGTCTTCTCGCCCTTGCAAGGTACATTGATCTCTACGTTCTTACAGATGTATTCCTGAGTACCCTCAAACACCCTCCAAACGTGATCTACCGTCCCCCGTCCTGGCATCCCCCTGGACTTGTTAAACCGTACTAGATACCTCATACAATCACTGGCGCTTGCTGTTGCACCCCGATGTTAAAGTGTATGAACTTCAGCGGTTCAGAGCCCCCGTGTCTGGTAAAACTGTGCGGTACCCAAGCGTTTGTAAAGAAGATCGTCCCTTTCTTTACTGGAAACATCAGCTTATGCGTCGCATAGCTTACCAAGTTTGGATCAGCCTCTGGCAACTGAGTCAGTATCTTTCCTTGCCTCTCATCATCAATCACAATACTGGACGCATTCTCAGGCTCATTGAGAAAGTAAAACCCAACAATGTGGCTACCCTCCCCGTGAACATGATCATCCATCCCTGAGAACTTGTAGTGCTGTTGTCCCCACATAGACTGGAAATAAGTCACCTTATCGTCCATCTTGTACCCCTGAGAACTCAAAATGTTCCAGGCTGTGGAGCTTATGTACCCTGCAAGATCTCTTATCCTCTCATCCATGAATAAGTTGTCTGTCATCTTGACTGGATACAACTCATTCATTTGCGCTGTATTTTTGGCTATCGCCTCATCAAATACCGTTAGCGCACTGTCCAAATACTCCGTCTTTGAAATACTGTATATCGCAGTAGCAAAGTGCAAAGCCATGTCCAAGTTATCCATACCGCTCTCCTATTTGTTATAGGGATTAGTGTACATTAACTTGGAGTTTCTATAACTCTCAGCAATACCACGACCACAGAAATTATACAACCCACTATCATTTGATGGATAGGAGTTAGGGATAGCTCAAATAGGAATCCCTGCAATACTGAGAGTATGGCAATAACCAAGGCCCATTGAACCTGCTTTGATTTTAGGGTTGTGATGAGTGTGTTCATATTCCTACCTTTGCTTCTAGAGCTGTTACTTTTGCGGATAGTTCTTGGATTGCGGCTACCAATGTAGCAACTATTTTTGATGGGTCAACCATTTGGGATTTTATAGAACCATCTGCTTCTAATGCGTCTTTTTCTCCTGCTACAGCCTCGGGTAATATTGCTTGTAATTCATGGGCAATGAAACCATTACTAGCACTACCATTAGATTTCCAAGTAAATGTAACTGGCTTTAATTTAGAAACAGTATCTAGTGCGTTAACCATTGGTTGCACATTATCTTTTAGACGGTAATCAGATGTGCCACCATAAGTAATTACACTTCCATTAGTTGTAATACCTCCTAAAGTTGCTCCCGAATTATTACAAATACCTATAATATATCTTGTACCAGCAGTATCTATAGTACCTACTTTCATTGCCCAAAAACCACCAGTATTACCCAATACGCTTAATGCGGGATAACCTGTGGTTGATTGAACAGAAATATTTGCATTATCAACTGATAAAGCGCTTGTGCAATTTACATATAAACGACTATCGTTTGTTAGTGTCATTGGAGCAACCCAACTAATTGTTCCTCCCGCAGTTCCTGATGTTGCTGTTAACCAATAATGACCTCCACTATATTGCTGATACCTTGCCGCATAGTCAGACGTTTTATATATCCATGTTGAAGAACCATTTATATAAGCATTACTTAAAAAATTAAATATAGAAGTATTTGAAGAAATATTTGATACAGTACCGCCAATATCAAAACCTTTATAAGCGCTAACCCAAGCACTAGGAGTAACTCCTAATCCTAAGTTTTGACTTGTATCTATTGTTACCGCAGTAGTCGTACCATTAGTATTTAATAATAAAGAGCCTGAACTTTGAACGATAGGGGTAGTTGTGGATGTTGAACCACTTAAAGTAGTAAATGAACCTGAAGCAGCAGTTGTTCCACCGATTGCAGGAGGACTTGCTAAGTAGGTGCTGAATCCAGTTCCGCTAACAGTAGAGCTTGCAGAAAGAGTTGTAAACGCTCCAGTACTAGCAGTACTAGAACCAATAGTTGTTCCATTTATTGATCCGCCAGTAATTGCAACACTAGAAAAATTACCTGAATTAGATGCTTTTGAAGCTATTACTTGTACAGTACCTGTGTTGTCCTTATAGAACAACTTACCATCGTAGTAGTTCAGCGCAAGTTCAGAACCTGAAGAGCTACTAGTTAAATTTGACGCCGACGGCGTATTCCCAGTAGTGCCTGATGCGTATAGAAGTATCGGTGTGTATCCGCTTTGTGCCATGTTTTTTCCTTAGAATGCTCCACCTGCAATGCCACCCGTTATTGTGCCATTGACTGCGTTACAAGTTATTGACGAGTTTACCAATTGTGGCAAATTACCGCTAGTCGCCGTTACGAAAGTTAGATAGTTTGTTGTGCCCGTAGAGGCCGCAGTTATCGCTGTGTTGACAGTGTTTGTGGCTCCCAAGTTGGCAACAGTCGTTGTGCTAGAAACAACAAAAGGCGCAGTGCCATTCGCCACCGTGTTTGTCAATTGACCAGACATGTTCAAGGTTGTCACACCTTGGATGTAACTGCTTGCCATGTTCAGACCGGCAGAACCCCATGTGAGCAATCCTGTTGAACTATTGCCGGGAGGTAACAAATAACCGGCCCAGTTACCTGTCGCCGCACTTGCTGATGTTGAATAAATCCATCCTGCGCCACCGGGAACGGCAGTCGCCAACAAATTGCCTGCGCTGTCTTGAACAGTGATATTGCCTGTTGAATCGTTGTCGATGATGTAGGCTGTACCTGCCAAAATTGTGTTTTCGGCAGGCAGTTTGACAGTCTGTGTGTTTGTGCCGCTGAAGTTTTGGTAGAAAGTCGCAGTATTCGTCAGCGTTGTTGTGCCGCCTGCTGTGGGCACATTGGTGTAGCCCGGCGCAAAGTTGTTGAACGATGCAATGGTGCTAACGGTACTTGCTGATCCAGTGCCGCCATTTGTGACTGGCACAACACCAATCAAGCTCAATGCCTGCGCAGTTGTGGCGTTGGTCACCGCACTTGTGCCGTTGGCATACATGAAACCGGTCAAACCGGTCACTGTGATGCTGTTAAACGCCTCAGAAGAGCTTCCTAAGACCTTTTCCCACACTGAACCGTTGAATACAGCCCAGTCACCAACAGACCACAAGTTGATGCCGTTCAAACTGGTTGTACCTGCAGTCGAAACCACATAGTAGTAGCCGTTTGTACCAACAGATGAGGTCAATGTTGGGGTGTTTGTCGCCGCATTCCATGTGCCTTGATAGGTCGTCGCGCCCGAAGCATTAGTGGTGATGCTTGTGATTTGACCTTGAGCGTTGACCGTGATCTGTGGAATAGCCAAAGCAGACCCGTAAGTGCCTGCAGAGACGCCCGTATTTGCAATAGCAATAGTCCCCGCAGAGGTAATTGTTCCTCCACTAAGCCCAGTACCCGCAGTAATTGCCGTAACAGTACCACCACCAGAAGAGCTAATTGCACTGGTCACAAAAGCTGTAGTCGCTATTTGTGTTGTATTTGTGTTTGCAGTGGCGGTAGGTGCGGTAGGAATACCAGTCAGTGCAGGATTTACGCTAAGAACTACACTTCCTGATCCTGTGCTTGTTGTCGTTCCAGTACCACCATTTACGACTGGCAAAATACCTGAAACACCAGAGCTTAATGGTAATCCTGTCGCATTAGCAAGATTAATGGCAGAAGGAGTTCCAAGGTTAGGAGTCACTAATGTTGGACTTGTTGATAAAACAACACTTCCAGTACCAGTAGATGTTGTTGTACCAGTACCGCCATTAGCCACTGGGAGCGTACCAGTAACGCCCGAATTGAGCGGTAAACCAGTTACATTGGTCATCACGCCAGAAGCAGGCGTACCCAAGGCAGGGGTTATGAATGTAGGACTTGTGAGAGTTGCTCCAGAAGCCAGAACAACCGCTCCAGATCCAGTCGTAGAGGTCAGTCCAATTGTTGGATTACCGCCAGATCCGTTGCCGTTAGTAATGGTTATGCCAGTACCACCAGTCAAAGTCACTGGAGTTGCTGTAGAACCACCCGCCACCGCAAGCAAACCAGTGCCAGAGGTTGACGCAATGTTGGACATGAAGCTATTCAACGAAATTGTTGGGTTGCCCGTTGTTCCGTCAGGATTGGTGATGGATATCCCAGAACCCGACGCAAGAGTTACAGCAGACATGGTATTTGTGCCTGTCTTTACTTGTAAACCCACGCCCGTGCTAAGAAGCGCTAAAGGGGCGCCAGTGAGCGCCAAAGTATAAGGAGCACCTGCTCCACCATCCGTACCAATTAAACCGCTTCCTGCCCCTATATAACGTGAATTAGCTAGGGTTGATGTTTGGTTTGTAGCTGTTAGGAATGTTTGGGTAAGCGTAGGTGAACTGGCGATCTGACCCACAGTTGTCTGAGAGGTCACACCATTTTGTACGATAGGCACAATCTCTGAGCCAGTCAGAGTCGATGCGGTAGGTAACTGTGATATTTGTACTTGTGCCATTATGAACCTATAACAATTTCGTCTTCATCACCATTGACCAAACCTGGGGGCGAAGTATTTGTACCTGTTGAAATTATAGAGTTGCTGTACTGTCCTGTGATCAATTGATTGTTAGGAACATTGAGCGCCAAATCAGGTCTTGGGAACCTTAAGTTAATCCTCTCCGTTTTCCTAGCAGGCAGTCGGTAGGGGTCTTTCTCGTCCATGCAACCCTCTTCACACACCCTGAGTCCTGGAAAGTTAATGTCTGGGTGCAAAGTGGAGAAGACACGCTTCATCTTGCAACGATCACACACCGCAATCGCTATGCTTGCATAACCCTCAGTATCAAGGAACATTGGCATTATGACCACCTACATTCAATTATGTGAGCATATTGTTTGGTATGCTTTACATTTGGATTGTTTAGCCAACGATACAAAGTACCATGACGAATACTTAAAACCCTTGATGCTTCCATTAAAGACTTGTATTCCACCCCATTTATCACACAAGCTTTCATCGGATGACAATTTTTTAAACTCTCAACATGAGAATTAGAAAACTTCATTCCAATTCTATTTTTGCTTTGTTTTATTCTTACTTCAGGTCTTTGCATGGCAATGCGAATATTTTCCTTTTGTTTAAACCTTATTTCAGGATTATTCATAGGATTTATTTCTATCATTTTTTTAGAAAGATTTTTTTTATGCTCATCTGTATGTCTAAAACCAGTTGACCCCATGCCGCCAACAGCAATATTAGCTAATTGATACCCCATATCTTTAAAGCAATCAATTAAAAATATTTCATGCTCAAAAGCTTCTTGTTCAGTATTCCATCTGCCAAGTATTTCAGCTTTAAAACCACCATGTTTTTGAACTGTTCTGTTCCAAATAACATTACGTCCACTTTTTGAATAAGCCCTTTTAACCGATCCTTTACCAATGTAAAAGATAGTTCCATCAGGCTTATAGTGGGCATATGTCAAATGATTCATCAGCGTGTGTATCCCGATATGTTTGGCGCAAGATATATGGGCGAACGATCTCTTTCCTCAAGCTCAGCCATCTGGAAGTACTTCTCAGCCTGTCCTTCAAGGTACTGAATCCTTTGAATATCAACTCCAGGCAACTCAATACTCATTTGGTGAGCCAACATAGACTGAACAGCCAACATCCAACGGTCTGGTATTTCAAGCTGACTGGTGAGCGCACCCACATCCATAACTTGGCGTGAATACCAAATCGTTGCCTGCACAAAGTAAGTGCTCGGTACAGGCCAAAGATAAAAGGTCGGCTGAGGAATCGTTCTATCAAACCAGTACTGATACGGCTGATTAGCTGTAAAGTTCTGGTTCGGTAAATTCGTGTAGTCATCACGGTTTAGGCGTGACATCTGAAGCAGTCTTGCGTTATTACCAAAGTAAAGTTCACGTAAAGACAACGTTGTTCCGCCAGTAGCTACCATGCGGTAGTAAGGTACGTTCTGTCCAGGGTCAATATCTTGCCAAATCCACTGGGCATCGGTCACAGTGACGCTCGTACCCGTGTACAAAGTCGTCCAATTAGTGGCATCAGGTGAGCTTTGGAACGTGTAGCTCCAAGTTTGGCTACCACCACCAGAAATATAGGGCATAAAGCCTATAGAACCGATGTAATTTGGGTTGTTTGTGCCGTAAAAAACTGAAATATTGCCGTTGGCTGACGTTTGTTGGCAGTAAGTAGCAATATTGTTGTCGTAAACATTGGCAACCGTACCCCCTGCGCTAGATGTATAGCTACCAGAGGGCTGATTCATCGTGCGATACAGCGCATTTAAGATGTCATTGGCGCCGTTAGGTAGGGAATAGATGTACTGGTCAGCGTTGAGCCCTAAAACAAGTTTATTGACCGCCCAATACTGGATACCCTGGTTGATCAGGTTAGACAGAATGTAAAACAGCGACTCTTTAGCTGATTGTGTCTGCTCGTCCGTCAACTCCTCGGCAAGTTTACCCGCACGACGAGCACCGTGATCTATTAATGTCTGAACATTAATGACTGTATTGCCAACGGTTCCTGAATATGCCATTTTCTACCATCCCGAACAATGCCATCTCTTAAGAGATGCTTTAGCTCTTGGAGCATCTCCTTTGGAGTGCTCTACCACACCTGACATACGGGCACAGAATGAATCTTTTCTGCTTCCACCTTGGGGCTGTGGAGCCTTTAGATGGGAACCCGTCTCTCTGTTGTACTTTTCCCTACCTTTAGCGGTTAATCCTGCGCCCTTAGATACTGGCAACTTCTCGCCCCTACCTACCGCAAGACTTACTCCCCCGTCTTTTTTCTTAGCTGTTTTAGCTGATTCCCTAAAAGCTTCAGCCGTTGGAGCGCCTTTTGAACCAGGCTTACGCATATGTTCTTTAGATCCATGAGCTATCCTCTCTTGTTTAGCATGAATATTGGCATAGAGTCCACCTTTAGCCATCTTTTTCCCCTCATCAGCTTTGACAAACTCTTTACCTACTTTCTGAGGAACGCCACCAAACCCACCTTTTGTGTGGGCGGCGGCTTCCATCAGCCTATGTTGAGCAGGTGATTTGCTAGGCATTATGCTTGTGACTCTTGCCAGTTGAGACGAGCCACAACAGTGTTTGAAGCGCCCGCATTAAGCGTTGTAGCTACGATGTACAGAATGTCTGGTCCATCTGGATATTGACCCGCTTGAGATGTTGGGACACTGTTAGATGTACCACCACCGTTTGCAGAGTTACCAATTGCAGAGATAGATGCTAGAGGATAACCTGTTTGACCAGAGCTATTTGTATAGAAAGCCGCAATTGACTCACCACCTGAAATAGTCACTGTGTTGGTTGTATTAACCGCAATCTGAACCAAAGAACTGGTATTGGTACCGCCCTGAACAGGAGATACAAAAGAACCAGAGAATGCTCCAGAAGGTATACCGTTAAGAACCAATTGAATAAGATATGTTGTATTGGTAACAACAGCAATCTCGTTCAGTTGTAACTGTAAACGGTTAATAACTTCTTTAATACCAAGCAATCCAACAGTACCATTGTCAACAGATGGAGCCAAACGAATAGCCATAATTGGCACGTTAGCTGTGCTGTTAGGGCTAGTCAAAGCGGTCAACATACCGTAGTTGTAAATGGCAGATACGTCTTGGTTAAATCCACCATCCATCACCACTGAAGAACCCCAGTGAGACAACATCGCCGCAGAATCAGGAGTCGCATATTCAACAGCCACAGGAGCAGTTGCAGAATATGTGAATGCCGTAGCCGCAGATCCACCAGTTGTACCACGAGTCAAACCAGTGAGTTGTGGATAACCTGTTGATGAATTAGACGCACTTGTTATTCCAGTGTATGTGAAATACTCAATAACACCAGATGTACCGTTACCAATAAATCTAGCAGTACCACCTGCGGGGTTAAATCCTGCTGTACTCAATACATTGATTGTTGTATCTGAAGATGCAACACTAGATGTAATTGATGTAATTGGTAATACACCATTTTGCTCATAATGAGATGGCAAGTTACCAGATCTCATGTAAGCGGTGTAGTTTACGTTGTTGTTCTGGAAGTTGTAAATATAAGTAATCGTTCCACCAGTGGTTCTAATGCCAAATCTAGCTACACCTGCACCATACCAAGAGTAGTCAATGTAGAACATTTGTACTTTGGTGAGGTCAAGGTTGTATCCAGATGGGTTAGATGCTGATGAAGATCCATCTAATACGTCATACCAAGATGATTGAGGTACTTTTTGGTCAATAGTACGGGACACAATTGCATTTGCAATCGTAGTTCCACGATACTCAGGGCTGATATACATGCTTGTATCGCTTGCAATACTTAAAACACGATAAGATTGACCACGAATAACAATATAGTCACCCACAACCAATTGTGTAGTAAACTGAGTATTTGACCCAGTCACAGCACCGCTACCGTTGGTTACAGATACTGTACCTACGATCTGGTTGATTGAGTTACGGTAAACCGCATACAGAGTTTGTCCGTCGTATTGGAAGAAAAGACCATTTTGTTGGTCAAAGAATCCAATCTTATTGCTTGCGCCGTACCAAGAATATGGACTTACGTGAATAAATCCACCCGTGGAAGTTGCAGGCGTTGCTGAGGGAACAATGTTATTCAGCGTTGTATAAGTAAAAGTTAATGCAGTAGGTACTGTTTTGACAACAAAAGTACCGTTATAAGCACTTTGATCAGCGCCAGTAACAACAATAACTGTGTTAACAGTCAAATTGTGCGGGAACTTGGTTGTAACAGTAACTGTTGCACTAGAAGATGTCAGTACTGGTTGCTGAAGCTGTGGCTTAAGAATTGTTCCAGTAGAGAATTGAATACCTTTACCTGATTGGTAACGGAAATATCTACGAGTTTGACGTTGCAAAAGCTGATTAGGAATAGATGCGCCAACCGTAAAGTTTACAGATCCATCATAAGCGTGTGTATCAACATATCCCGCAGGACGAGCGTACAAATTGCTTGCACCCGCTGTATTAGCGATTGTGGTCGAAGGTGTACCGTTGATATTGGTGAACGTAAATGTCGTTGCTGTGGGCGTTGTAGCCACAATCTGAGGGCCATTTATAGTTGTCGCTGTGCTTGGTCCAGTCGTTCCAGTGATATAAATCAAAGAACCTGCTGACAAGCCATGTGGATAAGTGGTTGTACAACTAACTGTTGATCCACTAAAAGTGAATGCTGTTGTGCCAGTTAAGTTGTAAGCATAGTTGCTGTACGTATAACCTAGGTAAACATAAGTAGAAGTAGCCGACCAACAAGTTGCTGTTGTGATCGCCTGAGCCATGTTTACAGTAATAGAAGTGGCTGTCGAACCGCCTCCAGA
>Ga0208386_1000458_pt1 | contig 11277 bp, 6 predicted proteins | sample CryBogCBH16Oct07_FD_185510 | JGI IMG/M metagenome (GOLD analysis project Ga0208386, IMG submission 185510) | Freshwater microbial communities from Crystal Bog, Wisconsin, USA - CBH16Oct07 (SPAdes) | ecosystem: Environmental > Aquatic > Freshwater > Lake | place: Crystal Bog, Wisconsin, USA...
TATTTCTATATATTTCATATGTTAACGTATATCCAGAATTTGGGGTAACTGCATTCCATATAGTTCTTAAACTTGTACTACTTGATATTTGTATAGACAAACCTGTAGGAGCACCAAAACCTCCCGATGATCCATAAAATTGTCTCCAGGTTCCTTGAGAATTAACGAGACCGACTGAAACGTTTCTCCATGTACCCTCAGAATTTATCAATATATTTGAAATATTTTTCCATGATCCTTGAGAATTTATTAAACCAGCCATTATTTTTACTTAATTCCAAACAAGGAAAATATCTCCGTATTGATATCCAGATGCCGAAGAACCTGCTGATGGTGGTGCATCTCCTGAAGAATCAACCCAAATATTTCTTAAATGACCTACTGTTCCTGCAGTAGATGGGTTAGCATTAGTAACCGTTACAACAGAGCTTGGTGCACTTCCTATTTGTATTGCTGTAGATTGCACTTTACTTGCTATTGTTATTGCCCCAGTTCCGCTTGAAGCTATATAGGCTGATACTGCATTGCCATAAGAAAAATTAAGACTATCAGTAGAACCATTAGAGGTAATAGCAAATCCTGCACCAGATCCTAAATAATTACTTGAGGTAAAAGTAGAGCCTTGGATTACACCTGAAAAATAAGCAGATCCAGCTGGCAATGTTGTTCCATTTATAGACTGAGATGATGACAAAATTGCAAAAGAAACTCCATTTGAATTTGATGTACTTGAAGAGCTGTACCCCAGTAACCCATAAGAATTAATTAAAACTCTTGAGCCTGAAGTTTGATTGTTTCCAGAATAGAATGTTGTTCCATTAGCATTAATTGCTTGAATTTGACCTGAAGCATTGCTTATGTTTGTCCCCACCATTTGCAATGCAGTATTTGAAATTGCCGCTCCTGCTTCTGCATATCCTATCAATGTTGATGCATTAACACCCGCTATTGTTGATGTTCCAGATATTGCACCATTTAAATAAAGATTTCCACCTGTATCAATTCTAAAATTGGGTGTTGATATTGTTCCATTATTCAAATCTATTTGAGTTCCTGTTGTTGTGTATAAAGGCTCTGAAGAAGCTGTAGTTGCAATATAGTTTGTACTATTTACCTGAGTTGCTGTTACTGTTCCAGCAAAGTATGCATTTCCCGTTCTTGAATCAATATAAAACTCTGGAACTCCCGCATTATATGCAGCTATACCAAATTGATTTAGTGCTACGCCATAATTTGATGATGCTACTTGTGCTGGTATGATTCCATTTGAAGACCCCGCCAGCGGGTCTAGCTGACCTAAATTATCATCAAATGTCCCAGCATAGAGCGTTCCGCCTGCAAGCTGTATGTCTGTTCCATTATTAGTTACTTTAAAATTACTTCCACTTGCTGTATTTGCAGGGGTTGTAATTGAAGTTGTAGTAGAAGGTGAATGCGTAACTAGTCCATCTGGAGTAGTTTTTCTTGCATAAACTTGTATAGAGTATATTGAGTTTGGCTGTAAGCCTTTAACTGTTAATACTTGTCTACCTGCCATTTATATACCTCCTTACAATAATTCTACATAGTATTCTATGTCTAGTGGGATGTTGTAAAGCTTTGCAATAGGTGTTGATAATACTGATTTACTTACAAGTGATTCTTCTATTGATATTTCTGAAGAGCTTGAAGTTTTAATGGCATCTATTGTAAGTCCCGCCGAACTATCAGTTGATATTGAAATTGATTTAATGTATGTAAAACTTGATATAAGTCTATCAGTTCCGCTTCCAACGCTTTTATCAAACAAGGTTGATAAGACAGAATATCCAGTATTATTGGTAAGTGTAAAATTAATTGTTTGTGTATAACCCATTATATCTGTAAGCTTTACAGATAAATTTCCAGCTGTGGTATTATATACAAGAATTTGAAGTGAATCAAAAGAGTTATAGTTTGTAAAAGGAACTGTAACGTTATTATTTACATATGTAGTGCTTTGAGGAATACTTATTGAGTATTGACCAATTCTTGGTGAGCCTGTGCCTTGGGGTGTAAACTGATTTGAAACAACTGATCCTGCAGTAGCAGTCCAATTTGTTAGGTCAGACATATTTGAAAGTATTAAATTATTTTTGCTTGATGAAGGTGAGTTACTGGAACTTGTTGCATAAGTACCAATTTCATAAATATTAAATGTGGTATTTTCTGGTACAGTTCCTCTAATTACAATAAGATCTGGATCTCCTGTAGTTGAATTTTTAGCTATGTAACTTTTTAATATTACAGGATATCTGCCTGCTTCAAAGTTTAATTGTGTATCTGAAGATGTTGGGGTTGTATCCATAGCACCTATAGCTATATCTGAGGCCCAATTTGTCCTTGATCCCGCCAAATACTGCATAAGCATTGTTCTGCCATTTGATGTAATTAAGTTTGAAGATCTTCCAATCTCTTCACCATTTTGCTTAAAAACGTATGTACCCTTAAATTGTGACATTGTCAGTTGTAACCCCCACTCCAGATTGTTTTGCATAATTAACTTGTATTACAGCAGAATATGTTCCGCTAAAGGTGTGTCCGTTTTGCTGAGTTAATGTAAATATAAATGTACTTCCAGATGTAGATGTTGTGTAATTACCGTGGACTAGTCCACTTGTATAAGTTTTTGTATAGGCAGAAGGGGGAACTTTTAAATAAGATACTTTGTTTGAACCTGTGTTTGCTGGTAGGTTAGCACCTGTTACTATAACATTGTAAGAAATAGCATTTGCTTTTTTAGGCCATTTAAATGTAAGAGTTGTAGATGTTCCCGTTACTGGAGTCTTAGAAACTGTATTACCACCAACAGTAGTTGTTGGTGATGTAACAACTGTATTGTTTTTTGTTGTTTGAATTACCGAAGCTGTTGTTGTTGGTGATGTTGCTGCAGTTGCTGGTTGAGCCACATTTGTTGCAGTAGCTTCATAAAAAACTTCATAAACAAAGCTTCCATCAAATGGGTCATCTGGGGATGGGTCAAAAGTAATTTCTATATCTTGAAGAATACCTATATCGGTATTGACAGTTGAAAATGTTCCGTCCCATTGAATATTTGCTGGTGGCTTTAAAGTTGCATTTAAATTACCATTTGCTATGTTTGATGGATCTAGACTATCATTCAAACTTGCAGATGACACCTGCCCATAATCTGAACCACTTGAATATTCAGTTTTTAACCACTCCGCCCATTGTGCAGCACTTAAAACTTGAATGTTTGGGTTTATGGCTAGGTACTCTGGGTTGTTTCTTGGGTCAGTTGGACCTATATATATGGTTTTTGGTTTCTTAATGGCAGCAGAGACTGAGCCTGTTACTGGCTTTCCAGTTGTTCTTTTATGATTTACGGCCATATCTCTCCCAACTTAAATTATAGCATTTAGCTACAAATCAGCCAATCTGGTTTAAAGTCAATATTGTATTCAAACCTGTATCAAAAACTTGTTCTACGCCTTGAACAAAATATTTTTTATTTACAATATTTTTGAGTCCATAGTTTACCTCTACAATATCTCCAATTTCATACAGTGGATTTCCGTATACGGATATTGTGGTGTCTCTTGAAAACCCGTCCAAAGCTCTATATATTATTCTAAGTATGGCGACTGCCGTATTTTTATCTTGAACCCAGCTTGATGTGATATCAACAGTTTCATTAATGTTTGCTTGATCAAAAACTTTTTCAATAGTGACATCTGGACCTAGGGTTATCAGGGTGTCTGTGACAAGACTAAAATCAACATCTATTTTGTTTATTGTATCTGCAGACTTTTTAATCCATACTTGAGATGGAGAACAGTTTACAATTGCAAATCTACTTCTAAATCCTGAATGATAAACTGGTGAATAATTTAATGAATATTTATCTACAGTGATGTGTGGAAGGTTTGGAGTTGTAGTATTAGTTTGTACAATAGTTGGAACTGATGGATCAACTATGTAATACCAGTCGTAGGCCAGCTTCAACGGGAAAGCATCAAGCGAAGGTGCTTGGGCATCTTTTACATCATAATAGTTAATTCCAATTATTACTGGGCTTGGCTGAACTACATAGCTAACTTCAAGAATCTTTTTGTTGCTTGCAATCTTTTCAGCAAACCATGGGAGCTGATAATGATAGTATATGTTTTGATCATTAATTGCTGACTGTGTAGCATATACTTCTGCAAACTTTCCAGCTGCTGCATTACCGCCCACAAATATTCCATATTGACCTGAAGTATCTGGCGGTATTACCAATGCTGTTTTTAGAGGAACTCTATTCTTGTTAATAAATACATCAAAAGCATTTGCAGATTGTAAAGCATTTGGATTTGAAGCAACAGTAGAAGTATCATTAATTACAACTTTAAGATTGATATATTTGCCATAGTCTCCAAAAGGCGAGGTTACTGGATAGATTGTTGACTGACTATTAACAAGATTTGTAACATCAATATAGGGGGTTTTTGGATCAAGCAAGCTTGTATTTCCATCAGTTACCATCAAAAGATATTGAACTGTACCGTTGGCATTTTTATTTTGTTGAATTCCTACATACATGCTAGGTGTCAATGATGTTGGGCTAGAGGATGCACTGTGCATAATAAGACCCATTGTTGTACCATTTGGATAAGTTCCCGCCGTGCCCGAGTTTGCACCCATAAGTATTCTTGTTGAAAATGTTTTATAATTATTTAAATATGGATATGTAGCATATGGGTCTTTGCAGATAAGCTTTGAAACTTCTCCAGCGGCAGACGTAAGCATTATGTCGCCGTTATATATTGATGGCGGATAAGTTGCATGTGTAATATCCATCTTTTGCTGTATATCAGAAAGTGTTGCCATTTTAATATGTGCACTAACTGGGGTATTAAACTGACCTCTATCTACATTTGTTATATATCCTGTGCGGGTAACAGTTATCTTGCTGTTAGTTCCTGACTGCTCTGTTACTTCAGCATATTGTGCTGCAAAATCTGAAGAGTTTGCTATTGATCTTATCTGACTTCCCGCTGGGTTAGTATTGTTTGCTGGCCAAGAGAATAGAAATTCCTTATACTTAAAGCTTACAATTTCACCTTCAATAATTCCATATCCATCATGGTCTACTCCATATGAGTTAAAATTAACAGCACCAGTTGCAGCATTAGCTTCATTATCTGGAACTCTAAACTTATTGTCGTATAGGTTCATTGTTTGTGCAAGATGATTATATGTGGTTGACTCATCTATTGTTGAGTCCCAGATAACATTTGAAGATGTCTGGTATGTTGGCGGAGTATTTACATATAGGTTATCATTAAGCAATGATTGATCTGCTATCAAAGATTTAACAACTTGCGGTGTCTTATAGGTAAGAGTTGCTTTACCAACCTTAGTCTTAGCAGTTTCAGTATAGGTATCTTGTACAATATTTGTTTTTACAGTCAGGTTGTTTGCATATCCCGCCGTAGTACTTATTGATTGTGGAGTTGAGTTATCATGCAAAAGCATATTAATTTTATTTGTTGGGTCAAATATACCGTCAACATTAATAAAACGCATAACTCCAAATGCATCTACATATGCTGCAATTTGGTAAACTTCAAATATTTCTCTAAGCACATCAAACACTTTTTGTTGTGTTCCATCTACATAAAAATATCGCATGCTTAATGGAGTGCTATTATTGTGAACAGTTCCATCCGCAAGCTTTGTAGTAGATTTAGTTACTCTTCTAAGCTCATCGTAGTTATAATCTGTAAAACCTGCAAAATCCAAAATGTTGCTAATCAATCTAAAGGCGTCTTCTGATTGGGAAACATAATCTGTAGGTTGAAGAAGCTGTAGATACTTAGTTATGTCATAAGCTGTTACCACAGTCTTTTCAATATCTTTTATATCCCAGGTGTCTGCATAAAATACTCCTGAAGGTATATATCTGTCCGAAGCTGATGTTCCTGCTACCGTATCTTTAATTACATAATTAACGTAAAACTTTACATAGTTTTTAAATAGTCCTTTAAGTATAGAGCTTGTAGAGTTGTTAGAGAATAAACTGAGTACTTGATTACTCACGGTGAGCGGGACGTTAGAAAGTGTAATGGTACTCATATTTGCAGATATCTCAGATATGGGCAGTGGATTCATTTTATTATCAAGCTGTGCTACAGAGTCTACTGACATGGTGAAATAGCTAACATCAATCTCAAGTCTAGGGGATACTTCAATTATCTGCATTCTTTTCATTTCTGTAGTTTTATCTGATGAAGGAATGGTTGATGTTCCATCTATATTTTCATTTACAGAAGTATGTGAAGAGTAGTATGTATTTAGTGTAGCTGAGTTTTGGGTTACTGTAATCTTGTTTATTTGTGTTACTGCTGATACTCCATTGTTCCCGCCAAATCTTACAACACCATTGAAATCAAACTGTGGCATTGTTGTCCAAGATCCGCTTGAAGCACCAGACTTCCAGGTCCCGTCTGTTTGTAGATAAATAATACAAGTTCCAGATCCATCAATGTCAGCATTTGTTAGGTTTACAACTATTGGAGTTCCTGTAGTGTATGTTCCACTTGAGTTTGTGGTGTTTGACATAGTAACTGTAAAGCTTGATGGGGTTGCATATGCAAGGTTAAATTTAATAATAACTTTATTAACATTAAGCGTCTGATCATAAATACCAGTTATAGATGGCGTACCTGAATCAGCAACAAAGTACTTATATTGAGACCATTCAGATAAAAATCCATTTTTATAAATAGGGTTTGACTTGTTAGTAGCAAGAAGTGTTGGGTGATATACAACTGGACTTACTGGCATTGTTTGATTATTAAAGTTATAGTATCCAGCTTGGAAATCATATTTAACTTGTCTAAACGCTGATGCGGTCTGTGTCAATGAATTTCCAGATGGCACATAACTTTCACCAGGTCTAAAGGCATGGAATGGAGAATCTGTTGTCCATAGATTTCCATATTTATATTCAAAGTCAGTTGTTTGATGTATTTCAAGTTGATCAATCAATATGCCATATTGAGAGATACCATCAGTTGCCGAGTGATGTAATGATAGTTGTGGATTTGAATATGGAACTGTAACTCCATTTGCTGAAGGCAATGCACTTAGGTATATTTCAAATTTAGTCCATGTGACACTATCAATATCTTGTGATTGAGAATGTGATCTGTGATAATCAATATAGGCTAAGGCTGAAAGCTTTACTGCTGCATCCCGATCAACTTTTGCATAAAATGAAATCTTATATGTATTTGTGTCGTTTGTTATATTTGATATTGTAAGCGTTGATGAGCCTTGTGCTGGGGTGTTGCCTGAAGCTGTGCTTGAAGTAAATAGCAAACAAGACCTTGTTGTTTGTCCTGAGTCAGCCTGAAACACTGTTGTTATTCTACCTGCATTAGATGTAGTTGGTCCATTTGACCATGTTCCAGTTGGGACTGTTGTTGTTCCCGTGCCGTTTGTAGTTGAATATGGTGCATAAAAAAGATTGTAGTTCCATTCAATAGAAACTTGTGGGGTTATATAGTGTGCATTGCCAACTGCAAAGTACTGTTGTATAGTAGATGAACCTAGCATTAGATCTCCGTAAACTCTATATTAATGTTTACTAAATCAAAGTCTTTATTACGCTTTACAACTTCATAGTCAAATGAAGTTATGAATACATTATAAGTCATATTGCCAGATGAGTTTGCAACATATGATGGGATATATGTATCTGTGTTTGTATACACATCTGTAGTTGCTACAGTTTCAGTTGGTGTAAGTCCTGATGTTGTAGATATATTTTGAGTATTTGCAGAGGCTATTGTTAGCCTTACATTTACTGGTATAAAAACATTAGCTTCATAAAATGACTTTATCCAAGCCCCTGCCTTGCCAGAAACAACACCATTTGGAGATGTTCCATAATCTGATGAAAGTGAAGATTTACTCCATGTGCTCTGCCAGGAAGCTGTTATTTTGTGTTTTCTTGCAACAACATAACGGCGAAGTGTTCCGTCGGCCATGCGATTTGTTTTTTCAATAACTTCGTAGGCAACCTTTACTGGTTGACGATTATCATCTGTAAGGCCATACCAGACATTATCTTGTGGACCTTGGACTTGAATTCCAGTACTAAGTATATGTGTCATTATGAACCAACCTTACTTACTCTACCACTCATATTTGCTTTTGCAGTTGCTTTTGCAAGAGCATCATTAATTGCTTTTGTCATATCAACGGTTGAATCTACTTTATCAACATGCACATTTACATTATATACGTGATTTGATCCAGTTGCGTTTTTCCATTGACCATAACCTGGGGCTGATGCAACATTTTGAGTAACATCTACAGCTTCCATCATTCCAATTAAAGGCTTTATAATTTCTGGCAATAGGCCAAGCCCTTTCATTGGTCCTGCCAACATAGTTCCTGCACCAAGATAATCCCATGCACCCTGAGATCTTCCTTGAAGAATTCTTGCCATTGGATCTACTCCAACAATTTCTGAAGTCTGATCTCCTGCAAAGCCCAGCATATTTCCTATAGAACTGCCTACGCCACCCATCAAACTTCCAATAACTGCTGATATAGGATTTACATATCCACCAGATGCAAAGTGACGAGAAATTCTATTCATATGTTGGCGGTGGTAAGTGATAGATGAATTAGTTCTTGCTACTCCGCCCTTTGCTAAATGCTTTGAATTTAGTGCATCAAATGTTCCTTTACCATAATGTTGTACAGCACCTGCATTAATTACATATTAACCATTTGAAAGCATTGCTGGAATTGAATCAGATGTTGAAGTTCCTGGGCCAGTAATATCTCCGCCAGTTGCTTTTGTTGTAACTGGTATAACAGAGTTATTTGGGCCATACCATTCTGACCCACCTTTTGGATTATATACCAACCTATACTTTTGTCCACTTATTTTATCGTTCCAGACTGTTCCATTTTTAGCTTTTATATCAGCAGTGCTATTTAAAGTTGGTGGGGTTCCTACTCTTTTACCTGAATCTGGACTTGTATTTAGTGTTCCGCCTGCTGCTATCTTAGCCTGAAGATCTGAAATTTGTTTATTTAAAGCTGCTAAAGCTGACGTGTTATTGTTAGTTGCTGTTGTTTGAGCTTGAGTTACTGCAGCATTTGCTGCATCTAACGCCGTTCTATTTGCGTCAGCAGCCTGCTGTGCTTTGTCAACATTTGTTTGAAGGTTAAAGTCTTTTGTTGTTCCTATAAGTTGTTGCTGTAATAACTGAGCTTTAAGGTTATCTCCTGTAGCCTGGGCCATTAAAATTTGATTTTTTAAATCTTCTTTTGTTGTAGCATAATTTGTATTTTGAGTTTGTTGTTTTTGCAAATCTTGCAATGCTTTAAGATTTGCATCAAGAAGTTTTTGTTGTTTTGTTAATCCTGAGACATTATTGCTAACTGCTGCGTTATTTGCCGCTGTTGTTACAGCAGAACCACTTTGCAAATCATTTGCTTTTGCTTGAAGATCGTTTAGTTGCTTTTGTAATCCAGACTTTGTTTTCATTGCAGCTATTGTGTCTTTAACTGTTTTACCAGAAGCTAAATCTTTTGACAGGGTGTCAAAATTGACTGTTGCCCCTGAAGTTAATGCACTTAGTGCAGTAACTACGTCTGACCCACTAAATCCGCCTTTTGACTGCATTAGTGTTATCAGTTGTATTGCACCACTATTACCTAGCTGGGTGAAGTACTGTAGTAGACCTGCTACTTGCTGTGCAGATGATGCAGCTGACAAACCAATTGCTTTTATTGCATTTTGGACATTTGTTAACGAATTTGAATTTAATGCTGCACTTGTAATTTGTCCTATTACTTGTGCAAATTGCTTTGCATTTGGCAAAGCTGCATTTAAAGATGCTTTCATTGCATCAATTTGATTTGAAATTGGTGTTAATGCAGAACCAGCATCTTTTCCTCCTGCTGTCAATATCAGCTGCTCTAGTTGTTTTGCTTGGGCTGCAGATATTCCATTAACTGCTATTTGAAGGTTTGCAAACTCAGCAGCTAACTTAGCAGCGGAACCTGAGTCTCCAGCATCTTTTACCTGCTTTATAACCAAGGCCAACGGGTTATTCGTTGGAAGAGTTTTTACCATTGACATAAAATTAGAAAGTTGCGTAGTTGTATATGTAATGTTTTTACCCAATGCAACTATACCATTTGATACTGAAGCTGGAGATGTAGACATAACAACGTTAAATGAAGTTAATAGAGATTTAGTATCTGCAACTTTACCGCCCATAATTTGTACTGCATCAGCACTTGAAGTGAAATCAGCTTGTGCTTCTGCTGCATGTTGTTTTTCTGCAGCCATTAATGATTTAATGCCACCTGTTACAAGACTTATTGCAGCTCCCGCCGCCATACCCCAAGGACCGAAGCCTGCTCCCATGCCAGCACCAGACATAGCATCCGTGATTAAACTACCTCCAGGCAGTTTATTAAGGAGCGGGGAAGCAATTTGTGATGCTGTTGTTATGCCCATACCAACACCCATACGGCCCATCATTCCCATACCAGAGAACTTAGACATCATTCCTCCTAGGCGGGAATTAGCTCCAAAAGCTCTACTAAATATTGACTGTATCTTTGATTGACCTGCAGATCCATTAAGTCCTTCATCAACACCTTGATGTATTTTTTGTGCAGCATCTCTTCCTTCTGTCCATAAAGATGGAGCTGTTTCTTCCATGCCTTGTTTAACGCCAGCAAAATAATCTTTTCCAGTTTTAATTCCTTTTTTAGAAGGAGAACGCTCTTCAAAACCTTCTCTTGTTGCAGCATCTGTTTTTACTGCAGTTTCTCTACCATAGGCTGGTATTCCTTTAATTCCTAGACTTTCTGCGGCGGCTAAGTTTTCTGGTTTATCATCAACAAGACCATTAACTCTATATTTTTCTAATAGCTGCTGAAGCTTTTGGCCTTTATATACATCGTCAGGTTGATTATCTCCCTTGCCACGCATGACTAACTCATCAAATGGAATATCATTTGCTTTAAGCCAAGCTAGTGTTTGAGCTTGATGATGCTCTGTTCTTGCCGTAAGGATAACAATTTTGTTGCCTTGTTCCTTTAACTTATTTAATCTTGCAACTTCAGGACCAATAGGTTTTGCACCTACTGTTGAATCTATCCATTTTTCACCTGGACCATTAATTCCCTTAGTCTCTGCAAGTGTCTCATCTATATCATAAGCTACAGCCTTTGGAAGCTTTTTACTTGTTTCTGCACCTTTGATGTCATATGCAC
>Ga0208386_1000459_pt1 | contig 11258 bp, 14 predicted proteins | sample CryBogCBH16Oct07_FD_185510 | JGI IMG/M metagenome (GOLD analysis project Ga0208386, IMG submission 185510) | Freshwater microbial communities from Crystal Bog, Wisconsin, USA - CBH16Oct07 (SPAdes) | ecosystem: Environmental > Aquatic > Freshwater > Lake | place: Crystal Bog, Wisconsin, USA...
CAACATACCTGGAACAGATCAGATTTGGACTGATCTAGACTTGGCCAAATGGATGATGTTTGCGTTCTTAGCAGGACTACTTATAGGATACATTTTATAATGGGCGACATTGGAGAAATAGTTAACAAGTATGGTTTTCCAATTGTCATGGCAGTTGGAATGGGCTATATCATACACTATGTATGGAAATGGGCCACCACAGAAGTCAAGCCGGTAATCTCCGATGCCAATACAGTTTTAATAGCACTTATTGACCGTATTCGCATGTTGGACAACGACCTAATTCGATTGAATCAAAAGGTCAATACTGTATTACACTTACGAGGCAAAACAATTGAACATGAACGTGTCGAAGCTGAAAAAGCCATCAACAAGGTTGACAAAACTACTACGTCAGACGAGCAAGAAGCTTCGGGCGGAACTGGGTAAGTAATACCACTTAATTTGTTGTTCTAGATCCTATAAATAATAATAGGAGCTAGAGTATGCATAATAATAAGAACAAAATACTCGGTTTGGTCAGCCTATGGCTACCTATTGCCGCAATCGCAACGCCAATCAATGACTACCAGTTTAAGTCGCCATCCTTCAACGGCCAGGGATATAGTAGTCACGTTCTTACTATAGAAAATCAAGAATTTACTCGTCGTGCCCAAGTTGAAAAAGACATACAAGCCGCACTACAAGCACAAGCAGCCGCAGCTGCAAACACCAATCTTGCCAAGTTTCTCAACAACTTGGAGTCCAGAATTTACGCTCAGATATCACAGAACTTGGCCACCGCCATGTTTGCCAACGGCGGCTCAAATTCAGGCACAATGAACTTTGAAGGCAACACAATATTCTGGACCAAGGACAGTTCAAACATTTACCTTACAGTTACTGATACCACTGGCAATCAGACACAAATTACTGTGCCACTGGGACAATTTCAATTTGGAAACTAAATGCGCCGTCTAGTCATCCTACTCTCCTTGTTACTGTTGTCTGGTTGTGCTGTCATGCAAAAGACTGGTGTAACCGATTACAAACCCGAGGTCGCACCTAACAAGATGCAAAAAGAATTTGATACCTTACCGCCGCCCAATGGTCGCCGAGTCACTGTAGCTGTATACTCGTTTCAAGATAAAACTGGTCAGCGTAAACCCACACCGGGCATTGCCAGCCTATCGACAGCAGTCACACAAGGTGGCGAAGTATTCTTGATCAAGGCTCTACAAGATGTAGGTCATGGTAACTGGTTTGATGTGGTAGAACGAACCAACATTGACAACTTGGTCAAAGAACGCACCATTATCAAACAGATGCGTGAAGCTTACGAAGGCAAAGATGCCAAGCCACTCATGCCCTTACAGTTTGCTGGCATTATCATGGAAGGTGGTATCATTGGTTACGACACTGGCACTGAGTCGGGCGGTGCTGCTTACAGATTTTTGGGCATTGGTCCTTCGACGCAGTATAGCAAAGACACAGTGACTATCAGTCTTAGAGCCATCAGTGTCAACACTGGCAAGGTCTTGGCCGCGGTCACGGTGACTAAAATTGTGTATAGCACCGCCGACGCTGTGGCTGTATTAAAGTATATCGACAACAAAAATATTGCCGCAGGTATATTTGGTGGAGCAGACAATGTCAACAGCCTGACCGCAAGTATGTTTGAAGCAGAAACAGGATTAACAATCAATGAACCTGGCACTCTTGCTGTCAAGGCCACAGTGGAGGCCGCAGTGGTTGAACTGATCAAAGAAGGTGAACGCAAAGGTGTATGGGATTTTAAACGACCAGAAGAACCTAAGCCAGTGGTAGTAGCACCTACGATCACAGAACCAGTTAAAGTAGCTCCAGTAGCACCAGTAGTAGAAGTAAAAAAAGAAGAACCAAAACAGGTAGGCTCAGTATCCGCGGATTCCAAAATGTATCTGGCAACAGACAGTTATATTTACAAGGAACCCAACGAGAAAAGTCAACGCACTTGGTTGTTGAAAGTCAACACTGAGTTTAAAGTAAACCCAGCCGAGGGGGACTGGGTAGCAGTAGTAGCCGGAGACGGCAAGCGCGGATTTGTAAAAAGAACTGCGCTAATGGTGGCACCAATGGACCAGAAAGAGTCCAAGGAAACTAAGAAATGAAAAAGAGCTCAACAGGCGCTGGCGGATTGTCGAGAAAATTATCCGCAATACTATTATCAGCTGTGATGCTGTTAACGGGACTGGCTTTGGCCGCAGACAATAGTATCTATATTGATCAGGCCGGAGACAATGCTACAGTAACAATGAATCAAGACGGTGGTGGAAACGTTGTGCGTGGATTGCCAGGAGCAGGCACTAGCAATTCAACACCGGCCACAATCTACGGTGATGGCAATCAAGTCAGTGTAAGTCAGGTTGGTAGCGGTAATACCTTGAAGTTGGGTATAAACACCAATACTGCGGTCGGGCAAAGCACAGTCAACTATACCACAACAGGTATGAACAGTAATGCTACTATTCAAGTCGGTAACACGCAGACTCCAAGTAGTGCCAACACCATCAATGTTACACAAAGCGGCAATGGATCTACTGCCAATGTTAAAAGTATAGGTGCCGGTGATACAGGCACTATCAATACCGCAGGCGGAGCCAACAATACCGCTGTGTTGGGTATGCAGGGGGACAATATCACTGGATCAATCACTGTAACAGGTGGTGGTGCCAACACTGTTGCTCTAGACTTGCAAAGTCCAGGAGGTACAGCTACAGTGACAGCGGCCGGCGCAACCAACACCGTGAATGTTCAACAGACAGGTGGTGTAAACGGACATCAGGCCACGGTTGACCTGACAGGGTCTGGCAACACAGTGGGCATACAGCAACAGGGTTCGGCTGGTGATAACATAGTTAACCTTAGAAGTGTTGGTTCTAGTGGCACATTTAGTATAAATCAAAACAACCGTTAAGAGGTTGTCATGGTTGAAACTGTTAAAAAGTGTTACTACCACCTAAGGTATGACTGTGATAAGGACACCATTGGCATGGAAGCACAGGCCAATGGTTGTGAACTACTTACTGGCCGTGGGGAGGCAGTTGTGGCCATGTGGGAAACAAATCCTTATAACAGTTGGTTTGTTTTGAAATATGACAAAGCAATTAGAGCAATCAAAAAAGAAAGTTGGATTTTATAAATATGCAAAAAGGGAGACTCCTGTGCAACCTGATACTTTCCGCACTCTTGCTGAGTATATACACGAGTTGCAACGCCGCGATCGGAACAATTACTCAGCAGGAGAACAGTCCCCCATCAATACAAAGGTCCAAAACGATTCTGACTGGAACCAAGGGAACCGGAGTGGAGATGCAGGACGAAGTGAAAACAGCCAGGGGTAAAGCTGGTATTACCTTTGCTGATAACACACAGGTCCAAGTAAATGAAAACAGTCGATTGGTCATTGATGATTTTGTATACGACCCAAAAAACAAAGACGCTGGTAAACTGGCTCTCAACATGGCTAGTGGCACAGTCCGCTACGCCTCGGGGGCGATTGCTAAAAACAATCCTAGTAAGGTGGCTATTAACACTCCTACTGCTACCATTGCTGTTCGTGGCACTGATTTTACTGCTACTGTGGATGAGCTGGGCGCCAGCACTATAATCTTACTGCCCAGTTGCCCGCCACGCTGGCAAGACATTGAGCGTGATTGTAAGACGGGCGCAATTGATGTTATTACCGATGCTGGCATAGTAAGTCTGACTAGACCATTTCAAGCTACCAAGGTTGATACTCGCGGCACATTACCTACCAAACCGGTTACACTTAATCTAACCTTGGATGCCATCAACAACATGTTGATTGTGGCTCCTCCTAGAGAACTTAAAAATGATACAACCACAACCAAGATTTCAATGAAAGGCGCATTGGATGTAGACTTTCTTAAAGAAACGGGTTTGGCCAACGCACTTGACCTTCAACAAAAAGAAATTTTTAAAGACAGTCTCAGCACCAATCTGTTGAATCAAGACTTCCTGGCCAACATATTAGATATACTTAACGCACAGTTGGCAGCTGAATTGAATTTGCTGAACTCGGCCAAGAGCGGCTTGTTACCCGACTACAGTGCCACGACAGGAATTGTTGCCACTGTAGATGACAATACGGTTACTCTCACTAGAGACGATGGATCCAATTTTCAAAGCGTAACAGTGCCAAAGAATCAAGGGTCAACTATATACCAGGCACAAGGTGTATTGGAATTTAAGAACCGTGTTAACTCAGGCGGCACCACCGTCATAACCATGAAGCAGAATTGATATGAACGATTGGGATGAAGGAAATATAAAATTTGTTGGCGCTATAGTTGGACTAGTCATAGCCTGGCTGTTATTTTCTATCTTTTTTATTCCTAATCGGGCACATGCTCAGGCCACTATCTCAGTCAACCCAGGTACAGTAGCTCCTGCTACAGCGCCCAATACCAATTTGGTTTACGTTGATCAAATTGGCAGCAATAATACTGTAGTCATTGGCCAGGACGGAACTGCACATTCGGCCACAGTGACCATGGGCAAAGACACGCCAGTGGATAATACCTATGTAAACATAACACAACAAGGCACTGGGGCCAAAACAGCCACAGTAGATATTCCAGGTGGTTATAATAACAGTGTGGTCATGTTTCAAGATGGTTCTGGCAATCACACTGCCTCAATACAAAACTTAAATGGTGCCGCCAACAACATGAATTTTAGTCAAACTGGTGCAGGAAATCACTCGCTGACTGTTACTGGTGTTGCTGGATCTACCAACAGTGGAGACACGGTTACTGCTACACAGTCAGGCGGAGCAGGTGCCGACAAGAGCTTTCAATTGAATTTAAACGGAACTTCGGGTGCTACAGTAAATATACAACAGACAAATCCAACTACACCTAACTCTGGATCCATGTCAATACAGTGCGTTACCTGCGGCACCTATAATTATACGAGACAATGATATGCCTGTTGCTGGATTACATGTTCCTCCAATTTGCCAAGTCAAAGACTGCAAAGAGCCCTGCCAACTGGTGTCTAAAGTAGGAGACCATTGCACCTACATGAAAACATGCCGTAGGCACGATTACATGGATCTGCCTGGCGAACGCGAACGACTTGAAACATTCTGGCCACCTAACAACAACTAGCTCCGGAGTATATACGCCGTTAATTACTTTATCACTTACTCTTAAATAAAAAGCAGGCACTAAAACTACAACAAGCCGGCTATAATCAATTTCAAAGGACTCTTAGGAGTCCTTATTTTTTGATTAAATAGTATACACAAGGAGACTCAAATGACCGACTTTTTTAAACCCGACCCAAGAATTACCGATCCTGCTGTAAGAGATCTTGAAAAGAAAGTTCATTGGTTAATGGCTCAAATCTATGCTGGAAATTGGGCACAACTACAAAGCAACATGGGCTTGGATATCCAGGTTCCATACAACACTTTTCCTGACAATTTTGATATTGAAAATATAGGACCTGATGCTGTAGAAGTTCAAAATAATAATGTTTAAAAAAATACTTGTCAGTCCGTGGACTGCCCTCATAACCCTGGCTTTAGTTGTTGGCCTGCGTATAGCAGATCCTAGTTTTGTTGAAAGCGTTCGCCTACGTTACTTTGACACATTGGTGACCAGTCGAGTGCAGGAAACAATTGGTGTAAGTGTTGTAAATATAGATGAAAAAGCAATAGAAAAATATGGCCAATTTCCTTTCTCCCGTGATACATACGGTTCCATTATTCGAGAACTTTATAAACGCAATGCAGGTCTTGTTGTTTTTAACATTCTTACTCCTGATCGTGATCGCATGGGGCATGATCGTGAATACATCCGAGCACTCCGACAATATCCGACAATTCTTCCTAACATTGGATCACAAGTTACACGAAATACTCCAAAGGTTCCGGGGTCAATAGTAATTGGTCCGTTTGGTCTTGATGCGTTTGTAACATATCCGGGCATTATTGCCAACCAACCTGCCATTGAATCAGCAGCAGTAGGCGTTGGAATTACCAACACCTTGCCCGAAGTTGATGGTGTTGTTCGACGCATGCCCATGGTTGTGGCGTATAATGGCCGGCTATATCCTAGTCTGGCCATGGAAGTTTTGCGAGTAGCCGGAGGTGATACCACGTTCCAAGTCAAGATCAATGAGAATGGTGTTGAGAAAATGCGTATTCCAAAGTTTGGTCCCATTACCACAGATAGCCTAAGCCGTATCTGGATAGATTGGTCATTACGTCCAAGTGAATATAGTTTAACCGACTTGCCGCAAGACTTTGAAGGCGAAATTGTTATTGTAGGCGTGTCGGCACAAGGTTTATCAAATCCTGTCGCTACATCACGTGGTGAAATGTTGCCACAAGATTTACAAGCGTCGGTATTAGGAACAGTAATAGCCAATAAGGATCGTCCGGCAATTACTCGCCCTGATTGGGCCGATGGTGCTGAGATTTTGTTTGTTTTGATAGCAGGTATTGTAGTATTATTTTTATCAAGGTGGGTTTATGTTGGACTTTGTTCATCTGTTTTTATACTCGGCGGGAGTTTATTATTGTCTCGTTGGGCTTATGGAAATTACGCTTGGCTTGTGGACGCGACTATTCCAGTCGTTGGGCTTGGCCTTGTGCTTCTTCATGCTTATGGCGTTAAGTTCGTAAGTGAATTCCTACAAAAGCAAGCGATTAAAAAACAATTTGCTGGCTACTGCTCCAAAGAAGTAGTGGAAATGCTACAAAAAGATCCTGAGCTTATCAAGCGTGGTGTGCGTAAGGATGTAAGTGTGATGTTTAGCGATCTTCGTGGGTTTACTCCCATCGGCGAACACTATGGTGATGATGTTGCTGGTCTTACCAAATATATGAATGGCTATATGGATGCTATCAGTCGGCCCATGCTGGCAAACAATGGTATGGTTATCAAATATGTAGGCGATGCAAGTATGCATATACACGGAGCCCCAATAGATGACCCCCGACACGCACACACCATCATTCAGGTAGGGTTAGAGATGTTGGATGCTGTGGATGCTTATACTAAAGAAATGGAAGCACAAGGCTTACCACCGGCCGCAATGGGTTGGGGTTGTAATACCGGTATTGGCTTTATTGGCGAAATGGGAAGCACAGAACGTCACAGCTATGACATCTTGGGTGACATGGTTTCGACTGCGGCACGATTAGAAGCACGGTGTAAGGCTTACGGTGTGTTGTGTATTGTTGGCGCAGAAACCTACAATCGAACCAAAGATGATTTCTTCTACCTGTTGTTAGATAACCTACAGCCTAAAGGCAAAACTGTGGCCGACTTGATCTACACAGTGCTACGCACCAAGGGAGCAGACTACAGCAAAGAACTTGTTACACACAATAAAATGCATGAGCTGTACCGCCAGAAGCAGTTTGATGCGGCTGCTATCTTATGCCAAGAACTAATGGGCAAGTTTGGCGGACAAATGGACAAGTATTACAAGATGTGGATCGAGCGTTGTGAGTTTATGAAGCAACAAGACTTACCAGATAACTGGAATGGTGAGTTTGTGGCACACGAAAAATAATATCATCGCCAGCGATATCTATAGTTTTGTCAATCTAAGTAATTTTTCTTTTGCTATACGCAACGAATGTTCAGCACCGACTTGGTTGGGCTCTTTGGTATCATTGGAATTTTGTAAAAAGTGTTTCACTTTGTCAAACGAAAATAGTTGCGTCCAAGTATCAACCCATTTGACATAATTATTGCACTGGTCAAGTTGATCGAACGCCAGTGTTAGATTGGTTTTTAATTCATTAATAATCAAATCAAAAAAATCTTTACTAAAAAAGTGCTGTTTGTTATAGTCAGCAATCATTTGTGCCTCGGACAATTTTTTCTCTCTCACCGTCGGAGTCCAGTTAGAAATCTGCTTCATTAGATCTACAATGGCAATTAATCTTTCTTGAGGGTCTTCTATTAGATCATACCGCTCGTCCCATATATGGCCAAATGTTTTGAATCCGTAACTACGCAAATATTCTAAACTGCCTTGAGTGGCTGCCAGAATAAATGGCTGTCCGCAGGCAACAGGTCTTAAACTTTTTTCAGTTAAATGTAATCTACTATCGTCAAACAATGTTTCTAGCACTACTTCTATGTCTGTAGACTCATAATCTTCCATATCAAAGTCAGCACTATAATGGCTATGAGCAGTGCTTGTTGGAAAAAAGTTTTCAAGCGCACAATCAGGGCGCCATGCAGGATTGTTGAACTTGTGTAGCTCATAGTGTATGTTTAACTCTGGTTCAACTGGATTGATACTAGTTCTACACAAATTCTGTAAGTCAGATCTAATTAACATTTCTGAAAATTTTAATCGATATTCTCTAGTGCCGGACCAAGCTCGATTGTAAATTAAAAAGGTTTTACTACTGTGCGCAGACTGTGTTACGTGATTGGCGTATCTGAACCAGTCAAGAGCAATAACTGCATGGCTCCAATAATATACTGGAATAAGTTCATTTGCTTCATAATATTTTGTTATATTTTGAGATCTTTTTTCACTGTGTAATAGCAAATTTTTTTCAAATATATTTTTTCTATAATTTAAATTTTTAGGTTTGGACGATAAATTAAGTGACCTTAATATTTCTATCCAGGTGCCGGACCCGGTTCGAATATTTTGTTGATAATGTTCAAAATTTAACGGTTCTTGGTCGTGACACCAAAGCAATGGAAAAACATTTTTGTCTGCCCAGGTATCACTGGAATGTATGTTGTTTAAATCATTGATATTTTTTGAACCGTGTGGAAAAAAGCGATAAATTATTACACGATCTCCGTAGATTTCTTGAGCAATGTTGTCTATGTAATGATATAATCGATCTAATGGAATAGTCATAGAAACATATTTACATAACAAAAACATACGAGTCAAAATATAATGAATCACATACACCGTTATCAACTATATCCTTTTTGGGATGATGAATATAAAAAATTAGATTATATTCAAGAAGCATTTAACGATCCCGACAGCGTGAGCCAATGGTTATCTCAAGGATACTCGTCCAAGTTTGTCGGCGATCTTTGCGATATGCGTCATCAATTACCTGCATGGAGTAAACGTTTTATAGAAATTTTTGAAGGGCAGGGCTGGAAGGATGTAGGTCTTGCATTTTACCGTATGCCCACAGGAACTATTTTACCAACTCACTCTGATACTTATAAACGATATATTGAACTCTTTAACCTTGCCGGACGAGAACATACAATACATCGTGCGTTGGTGTTGTTGGAGGATTGGAAAAGCGGACACTATCTTGAATTAAAAGGTGTGCCTGTAGTTGACTGGCGAGCTGGTCAGGTAGTAGAATGGATATATGACACACCACACATGGCAGCAAACATTGGATTAGAAGATAGATATACGTTACAAATTACAGGACATATTGATGATTGATAGTCGCAACGAATGGGACCCATTAGAAGCTATTATAGTCGGCGAAGCAAGCATGGCTAACTGGCCTCAGTCTGATCCGGTGTTTGCCAGAGAGATGGCTAATAGCACCTGGACAGAATCAGAGCCGCCCAATGGTCCTGTAGCACAACATATCATCGATGAAACAAATCGTGAATTAGACACATTATGTGAAACACTCTTACGCTATGGTGCTACAGTGTATCGTCCTAGGCCAATGGACTTTGTAGAACGCAAAGGTTTGTACAATTACTGCCCACGCGATCGACTATTAATTGCCGGTGACACAGTGGTTGATGTAAACATGATGTATCAGTGTCGTAATCAAGAAATTGAAAACTATTATAGATTATTAGCTGATGCTCAAAATATCTACACCATGCCCAGAAATCAAGGTATGGTCCTAGATGCTGCTAATGTTTGCCGCCTGGGTGACACCTGGTTGTTTTTAGAATCAGCAAGTGGTAATATTCGAGCGCATGAATGGCTACAATCTAAATTCCCCAATATCAAAATTGAGTTATGTAACTTCTACGCCGGAGTTCATATTGACTCGACTATTACTCCCTTACGTGAAGGACTGGTAATGTTGAATGCCAGCCGGGTAACTCCACAAAATTGCCCTAAAGTGTTTAAGGAGTGGGAAAAAATTTGGGTAACAGATGAGATAATTGTTCCGCAGTCATTTGATAGTTTTCCGTATGCTAGTAAATGGATTGCTATGAATATGTTAGTGTTAGATCCAGAAACAGTGATTATTGACGCCGCACAGTCTCAGCTTATAGATATATTAAAGACTTACGGCATTGATAGTATTCCACTGACACTGTCGCACAGTCGCACACTGGGAGGCGGGTTTCACTGCGTAACTTTGGACACTCGTAGACGGCATGGCTAAAATCAAAGAAAAAATTAGTTGGGTATTTTCAGATTCAACAAACTTGGATCCAACACAGGATATTGAAGATCTCAAAAAAATTGGATCTTCTTGGGGATCCTGGCGAACCTGGAGGGCATGTCAAACTGACAATGTAGTATGCCATGATCAAACCAAGGCTGTTGAATTAATTAAAAGAAACTTTCAGAGTCGTTGTAACTTTTATATTCCTGACAGTGTTTATGTCAGCTTAGATCGTCCAGAAGGTGTCAGGGTCTATGCTGGCGAATTTGTGCATGATGTTATCAGGCAAGAGGAAATAGTAACCTTACATTTAGCAGCTTCTACCAACGATATTGTTTTGTTATTTGGTTGGGACCTAACCGAATTGACTGCTGACAATGATAAATTATTGGCCAATCAAAAGTTACACCATAGAAATATGGTCAAACAAGCATTGATAAATTATGACCAAGTTACGTGGGTCATAGTAGATCATCCGGAACCACTGGATCCATCCATTGCTCGATTAGACAACGTAGTAACTGACATCCTGGCTACCGTATTAGATTTACAATAAGATTGACTAATTAGTTATATTATTGTATAATACTAGTATGACTACACTCAAGCGTATTGGTTTCTGTTGCAAATGGCTCAATGATCCGTCCGAATGCGGCGGCATGAAGGTCAATGCAAAAGATCGGGACCTTAACGGGCGTTCAACTACCATGCGTTGGTTGCGTGAGCATCCTGCCGAAGCTGAACAGCGTCAGTGGGACATTATGAATCACAATGCGGCGGCCGCTGTGAAGTTGATCGAACGTGTGGCCACACTTCCGCCTGAACGGCGTATGGTGCGCTTGGGTAGTGAAATGCTACAGGGCTATACCGAGAAGGATTGGAAGGC
>Ga0208386_1000466_pt1 | contig 11106 bp, 12 predicted proteins | sample CryBogCBH16Oct07_FD_185510 | JGI IMG/M metagenome (GOLD analysis project Ga0208386, IMG submission 185510) | Freshwater microbial communities from Crystal Bog, Wisconsin, USA - CBH16Oct07 (SPAdes) | ecosystem: Environmental > Aquatic > Freshwater > Lake | place: Crystal Bog, Wisconsin, USA...
CTCTAGAGCTTGATTATACCCTCCGACCCAGATTGGAAAAGTTCCTCCCATGATAGCATATGCAGTTTTTTCACTAAAATGAATAGTTTTATCGTATGTGACAGACTCCGAAATCAATGATACTACACTTTTTGAAAAGATGTCGCGTAGCCCATTATTCCAAGTCCACACATTACCTCCGTAATCTTCTACATTCCATATGGTATCTGTATCTTTTAAAGGTAAATTTACCGGCGACGCTATAAATTTAGCGGCCAAGTCAATTGGAGCCAATAACTTTATTTTAAGCTCTAAAGGAAAATACATGGTGGATATTTCATCAATTATGACACTCATGTCAAATGATCGCCCAAGACCGCTCCATGTATAATCAAAACTTGTTAAATCAAAGTGTTCAACCAATTTAATCAACAAATATCGGTTAATCTGTTTTTTATTAATACAAAAATTAAAGCAATAACTTGAAGATAGATCGGATGCCATAGCTGTTGTTTTCAATCTTTCTATTTCACACTCTAACCAGCCAGGATAATAAAAAATTGGCAAATCAGTAATACTATAATTAAAGTGCAGACTATCATTGATCAGTAACTTTGGTGCCCCAAATTCATTAACTATATTGCGTAGGTCACTACTTTCAAATACATCCCACAAATATATAATGTTGTTGAGTGCAATTGCTTCCTTCCACAATTTTTTTCCAAGTGACCCTGCAAGAAGATTTGCTGGAATAACGGTTATATCTAACGACATAATACTATGTTTGCTTAATTTGTCCTAATAACTGCTTGAGTTTTGCACTTTGTATATCTGCAGTAATTTTTACAGAATCTTCTTGCCCAGCTGGATCAGGCAATTCTGTGGTGTTAATCATGGTGCTCTTGGCCTTGATTGAATCTAACAAGTTACCACGAGCAAATGTGTTGACCGGACCTGCTTCTTCTCCCGGATCTGTAATACGCATGGTTTCAATGTTGTAGTCTAGATCAATTTTTTGTCCTACCCCTGTAGAACTACGTGACTTCATACACTGAATTTGATACTTGCCGCGCTCACGCATGGCTCTTGAAGTAAAGATACCAAACACGTTGTCAGCAGTATTGATCTTACTGATACCACCACTAATATGACTGTGATCAAATTCAATCTCTTCTACTGCTGATCGATTTAGTTGCGACGCTGTAACAAACAACACATTGAGTTCTTTGGCCAAGTTGCGTAACTCTTCTGACACATACTTGTCTTTGACAAACAAGTCATTTGGGCTGACCTTGGCACTAACTGGCATCAACAAGTCCAGGTAGTCGCACATGACGAAGTCTACTTTAATACCTGTTTGCACTTGAACTTCTTTGATATAACTGCGAATGTCGTTAATGTTGCTCTGTGCCGGCAGGGCTTTGATACGATATTGGCCAGCTTTCTTGCTTACCAACTTGACCTTGAGTTCAGTTTGATCAATGTCTTTTCTAATCTCTTTGGTGCTCATTCCGGCCAACATGGCATCAGTTCTCAAGGCACATAGTTCCTCGCTGAGTTCCAACGAAATATACACACCGCTCAGTCCTGCTTGTAACCATGATAATGCTATGTTCATCATCACAAGCGATTTACCCGACCCTGAGCCGCCGGCAAAAATGTTGAGTTCTCCACGACTGAATCCGCCATACAGGATCTTGTCCATCTGTGGCCAACCGGTTGATACCTGGCCGCCCGAGTTGAAATACTTATTGATACGAGAATTTGGGTCCGCAAAATAATCCGTGCCCATGTCCTTGGTTAAACTAATCTGAACCGCATCCTTTATCAGTTTTTCTACAGGATCATACTCGCCCTTTTCCAGCAAGTCTGCACTTTTTAAAATTGCACGTTCTAGTTCTTGACGTCGAGTAAAACCTTCAAACTCGGCCATGAACCATTCAAAGTGTCCTTCGTTTAGGTCTGGAATGTGATTTAATGCCACACCTGTTGCTGCTCGAATCTGTTCTGTGCTGGGCAAGGTCTTGTATTCATTGCTGTGTTGGGCAATAAATTCTGCCACTGGACGTAGACTACGATCAAAGTTTTCTGGATTGTAAATGTTCTGCACACGCACATAGGACTCTGCGTCTTGCAACATCATTTCTAAGAATAGTTTTTGGACATCAAGTCCGTAGTCTTTTAACAATGTGATTCCTCAATAAATTGTGATACCTGTAATGCTGTTCGCCAATTGGTGTTTCTTTTGCTGTCTATTTTATCTAATTCAACCATCCACAATGTATTTCCGTGATTGTCCAGCGTTGATTCAAGATAACTAACTAATCCACTTAAATCTTTAATTGATTGTAATTGTTTGATTGCTTGTATTTTAATTATTCTAGATACATCTGCAGGGTCAAAATTGCTGGCAAGTTGCCAACAAAAATCAGACGCATCACCTTCTCTATTTGTTTTTATATTTTCTCTAAACCAACGATACACCTTGTCAATTTCTAATAGATTATAACTACCCACTGTGGTATTAAATCCAAACATTACGTTGCCGGGCAGGTTGGTCCGCATGTCTAAAATATTTTGGCTAGTTTGTTTCCAGTTGCCCGGCCAGCGCACATATTCAAATCCAAGGTCCACAGCATCAATACTAAAAAATATCTTAACCAATCGTGCCTGTTTCCATAGATCAATAACGCGGTCACTTGGCATTACTGTTCCATTAGTATTATAACTTATAAACGTATCTTTTAACACCCCTTGTTCTTCTAATTTCAATAGCAACTCAACTTGATCATTGTTGAGCAAGGGTTCGCCGCCGTTGAAGTGTACCTTTTTAATATGACCAACATCAATACTATCCAAAAAGTTGTTTGATTTTTGAAAATGGCGCCCCAATGATTTTAAATCATCTCGAGTAAGACTTTCTTGTGCGGCCCATAAGCTACTGTTAAAAGGTGAGCACATAACGCAGGCCAAATTACAGGCCCAGGTTGCACTATGGTCAATACTTTGAAGTTGTATAGTTGTATCTGGGGCAGGATCTTGAAAAAACTCAATGGCACTTTGTCTGCGGCTTTTATGACCGAGTTTTTCCACCGACCAACAACGATCACAAGCACTGGGTCGCTTGCCAAGATCAAATTGTTCTCTAAGATCAGTTAGATGCGGGCTTGTTTCAAACGAAAAGGTATCAACAGATTCCAATCGAGTAGCAGCTTGACAACAAGGCGCGACCCGGACATGGGTATCGTTGTGCCGATCGATATATACACCACGGTATATTTCAGGGCACCAATTGCCGTAGTCTTTTAACAAGTTGTTTCTTCCTTAGTTCTATTTTAATTTTACTAGTTTCTTTGGCCTGCATTATAGTTAGCAAAGTTCCAAGTCTACCCAAACGAATCACAGCATCATTTACATCTTTAACATCCGCAGGCCACTGGGGCATACTCACAGCCCAACCCAGTTCCACCGCCCGGTCTACCAACTTCATGCCAGCTTCGTCTTGATCTGGAATCACTATAACTTCTCGACCAAGACTGCGTATTAACTTGACCTGTGCGTCATTGATTTCTGCGTGTAGCACAGCGAGGCCGTTGATACTCAATGCGTCAAACACACCTTCCATGACCAAGACTGATTGCCACGTGGGTTTTTGTAAGTCTGTGCCAAACACATAGCCATGCTGTATATCTTGAATATACTTAGGAGTGCGATCGTCTAAGAATCTTGTTGTGTGTCCTACCACTTGATTGTTGTATGTAAACGGAATTACAATGCCCGGGCGTGGCATTGTTTTATATAAAAATGGATAGTCTAATGCAATATGCCTTCTACGCAAATATTCTTTGGCTGAGCCATTTAATGGCTGTGTTGTTACAGGCAAGTCTCGATCTTCAAATTCAATAGCGTGTAACTTTTGTAATACTTCTTGACGATCGTGTAATAGGCCTTCTATGCTCTTGTGTTTAAGACTTTCAAGATTGACTCGTTCAATTTCTTCTGCGGGAACATTTAACCATTCAAGTAACTTGCGAGCCTTGAATGTTAGATTACGACCTAGAACAAAACTGGCAGTATAACCACAGTTGAAACAATGGTATGACCAAGATCCGTTGTCGCCAGGTTTGATGCCACCGCGCTGTCGACGGTCTTGTGAGTCACCGCGATGCACACAACAAGGTGCGTTGAAACTTATCCAACCACTGGCTGTTTGTTTTCGTTTTGCAGGTAAAAAAGAAACCACATCAATCATGCTAGTATTATAGCAGATTATTTGGTAAACTTCAACGGTATTTGATTATCTATACAGTAGATCAGTCACATAGCCTGTGCTGATTACCACAGCGGCTCCAATGTTGGCCGGATTGGGTGGTGCTGCTACTCCACTACCATAACCAGTGTTTGGCAAATACCAATAGCCCGAGCCACCATTGGTCACTTCAATTCCAGTGACAACACCGCCCGAAATACTGGCCACTGCTGTAGCACCCGATCCATCACCAATGATTTCAATCAGGGGTGGTGCTAGATATCCGCCGCCACCATTGGTAACTTCTATACTAGTGACCACACCATTTTCTGTGTAGGCCACTGCGATGGCTGGTGAGCTGGGTTGGTCGGGCACAGCAAATATACTGTTGTTGAAGCACATACGCACCAAGGGATACCAACCAATGATGTTGTGGTATATGGTTCCGGTATAGTTGTAATAGGTTCGTGATTCACTCACATTGTAAAATTTGCTTTGATAATTTTCAGAGGCCTGTGCTTTGATTGTGCCGGTATAGCCCAGCAAGGTCATTTGCACTGTGGTTACTGAACTTTGGGGTTCAATAAAACTGCTGTAGTATTCGGTGTTTAAGAAACTGTTCCAATAGTTGCCACCATTGGGATTACCGGCCCAGTAAGGATTGGCAGGATAATCGCCCCAGGCTAGACCGTCAACTGGACCCTGACTTGACAGCCGTGTTGTGGGAATTGTAAGTGGTGCGCTAGGAACATGTTGTGGCAATATTGAATCCACAATGTTTACAGGAGCACGGGCACCTGCTTGAGCATCTACAAACACTGCATCGCTGTATCCGCCACCGGGTTGGGTGCGTTGAATGCTATAGTTGGCCGGTTGTGCCAGGACTTCCAACAGTTCACTGCCGCTAAACTGAACTTTGGCTCGTCCTGTTGCACCATTTAATATAACCATTGGTTTTTCCAACAACAGTTTTGAACCTTCTGTGCTGATCACTCGAAAAAAGAAGGTGCTGCCTGTAATGTTTACAGGTTTTTCTTCTTGATTAATGAACTCAAATAAAAGTACATTGTCAACACCCTTGTTAATGGTCAATTGTTTTGCGTACACAGGATCATACCTATAGATAAAAGTTTCGCCACCCCCAGTATCCATTAACAATACTCGAGTCAGCTGTTGATAAAGATATACTTGGGTGGAATACATACACTATATTTAGCGACTTTAGAATCCAATGACAAAATGGTCTGGTAAATATCCGTAGACATGAATAATGATTTTTTTGAAAGATTGGCCGAAAAATACCCTTTTATAACCTTGTGTGTGTATTCCGCAACGGAGTATGTGGGCATTATACAAAACCAAGACGATAATATAACTACTATCTACGATTTTGGTGCTATTCAGGACGCCGAAATAAAACGACAGTTTTTGGAGCTGGCAAATATCTGGTGGTGGGAAAGTAATCGCAGTATTCCTATCAATATATTCCTCAAAGGTGACTGGGATATTTTCAAACCTTATTTGAGAACTTTTACCAATAAGGATTTAGAAATACTGCATGGTCCCATTTGTAGCCTATCTGAAATGAGCCGTAAAAAATCTAAACGTAAATCAATTACTTTGGTTCGACGGGTTGATTAAGTAAATTCATATGCAGGGCCACCAGTGCCGCGTATCCAATGGCATGTGCGTGTTTAAATACAAATCCTTGACTGTTGTCTCCGTCCCACACTGTGTCAAATACTTCTGCCCAAGTTTTGTTTTGTAAGTGCGCTTTGCCGGGTCGGATAATACTGATAAACGCAGACATCCTGGTAATACTATCTGGCTTCATACTAGCAAGCAAGTCTTTGTAATTGCCCACGTGAACCAGCTGGCGAGCCCACTCTGGATCAGTCCATAGTCGTTCCCACGGTGGTTCTTTGTTGAGCATTTCTTCGTAATGTTCAGGGCTTTTGATTAGTTGATAGACCGACATGTTTAGCAAGTCTATTTTAAAATAGCCCAATTGATCAGCAGTTTCGTAATCTATGGCTGCGCAAGCATTGACAGGGTCATAGGGAATGTCTGTAACATACACACCACTATTGTGTCGGCGAACTTGGCCTTGATGATGTTGGCGTGCCGGCGTTATGTTGATCAATTTCAATAATTGATCTCTGTCGGCCAAATCAATATCAATATCTGCGCTCATAATATATTATATAAAAATTTTTCAGCAAAGGATTGATGTGCGTCAGAATCATAATGACCACGATCAACTGGTTCCGTTTTATCCAATGGCGTAAATCCTTGTTCATTGCACCAGCTACAAAATCCAAAAGTTTCAAAATTCAATATGCGAGAATCATCGAGTTGTTGTAAGAAAAAATCTTTTAGATATTCAATACTTAAAACTTCGGCCTTGGGGCCTTGAAAAATCAAATACTCAATGTTCAATGATTTAAGTAAATTTTGTAAAAGTAAAACATCTAATAACAAATTTATTCGTTCGGCATAGGAATTATAAAAAAATGCTCTGCCTTCGGACCATTTACGTAAAAATCCTGTGTCGTTTGATATGCTGATGTTGTTTAACAGTCGCTCTCTCCAATCTGTCATTTGGCTAAATTGATGTGTTTTAAAATGAGTTTCACATGGCTCAGATGTTTGCTTAATATCGTCAATCCATATTTCATCTCGTATTTCAAAAGTCAATTGAATAAGTGCAACAATGCGCTGAGTTGGATTTAGTTGTCTTTGTTGAATCATGTCATGGACTGTGGTTCTGATGATTCGGCGATTGCAACTACCTGTCTTGGCACGACTCAATACAAATCCATTAACCATGCGACCATAATGATGTGCATAGGTGTTATCTAGCAGGCTTGGATGATATTTTTCATCGCTGTAACTACAACCGTTTACATAAATTAATGGAAAATCCATTACCAACCTGCTTTCTGTAATATGTCTCGAGCATACTCTTGATCAGCTGGATAATCCTTGAACTTACGCATCCAAAAATCTGCGTCGATGTAGGGCCAAATCATGGCCACCTGCGTGGCATCTAGTTCTGCTAAAAACTTCTGTCCAGACTCACTGTTGTAAATGATCCAGGGGCTGATGCGTCCGGTGCTTACTGCATAGACCATGGCATTGGAGTTGCCGTAACGTAGGCAGTCTTCTGCTGGATGTCCGGATTTTTCTGCCCAGTCTATACCAAACTCCATGGCTCGAGCCAAGGCATCGTTCACATTCTCCACTCGCAGGTAGTCGGTCAAGTATTCTGTATATACTGTGTCCTTGGCCCAGTGATCAATCTTCTTGTTTTGTTTAAGCACCCATTCAACAAAACGTGCTGGATTAACGGCACGAATCTCTACACAATAACGACCAAACTTTACAAAGGCCTTGTAGTAAGGGCTATCTGCAAAGTCATCAAAGGTTTTTAGCCGGGCCGATCCTTGTGTGAGTTCATAAAACTTAAGGTAAGCGTTGAACCCAAGACGCACACCTGCTTCATCTTTTTCCATACGACGACGTCGCGGTTCACATGAATGCACCGCAAGACTGGACTCCTTCATAAAGTCCTTCCGACAATACTGACAGGTATACTTCATTTCTTTGTGTCTTGTCCGCTGGCTTTGAAGTAAGCGTCAATGTCTTTCTTGGTATTGATTTCGGCCATTAATTCTAATTCATCGTTTTTAAGATGAGGATATATTTCAGCCAACTGTTTACGAATACCACTTGCACCTGGTTCTTTTTTCTTAGGAGCAATCCATTGATGCCGCTGTGTGCCCATACCTGGACTTACTGTTGTAGCACATAACCATTGTAGTTTTGGATGTTTGTTTATATTGAAAAAATGTTTGTTCAATCGTTCATTGGTTGCTATAAGATAAAATTCTTGTAGGTCAGAACTACCTTGTACACTTGATCCATAGCGAATCATAAGGTAGTTACTGAACTTCTTACGTTCATCATCTGTCAGACTGTCATAAAACTGTCGATCCTTGCGATCAAATACAGCCATTTCGTTGCTGATACTGAGCTTGTCCATTACCATGCCATGTTGTAATTTACTACTTCACAGTTGCGACTTATATCTTTGACAAAATATACGCATTCAGGCTGACTGCTGTCTTTTATTGGCACACATAACATTTGACCGTTTTTTAGTTTTGGAGCATACCAAGTGACCTCTTGATAAACATCAATGATCTCTATATCTAGAAAGCTGGGTCGAAAACTCGACAATGGATTGAATTGAAATGCTTTGAAGCCACGGTCATTGATACTGGTCAAGGGCAGGACTTCTAAGTCACCCAGATCAGGTTCGCCAATCAGGATCTGCCAATCCACCGGCATCTTGATTCTATGTTCACCAATGCGTAGAACTAAAGCCGGTGCTGTAAAACTTTCTAAGAAGATCAGGGGAATATAATGATAATCTGGGTCCTTGGGATCGCTGTTGTCAAATATAGCAAAACGCATATCATCTACTTCTTCTGGTAAATGGTCTAAATCAAATGGTGTGTTATCAAGCGTTAATATTCTCATAAGTGTATTATACAATCATTGTCGGACACTTGCAACCTTTGTTTGTATCTCTTTGTGTATGTTCTCGGCTATAGTTTTTTGAGTTTTTGTGTCAGTATGATAAATTTCTGGGTAGTTAGGTTTGGTTTGAACAAATATAAAAGCTTCTTTTCCAATATCATTAAATGGAATGTATTTTATATTATTTTGAACAAGTTTAAATTCCCAGTATTCATAAATCCATCTGTCCACTTCCGAACTAAAACTGTCATCGTATAAATGCGAGAAAAATTGTTTTATTGCTGTTTGTTTTTCTTGAGACACCGTTAAAAACAATTCATCATTGTATAATGAGCTAGGAAACAGCGATCCATAGTTGTTTGAAAAGATAGATGCGTTTTTATCACCAACATAAGGACTGTGAGATGAAACTTCAGAGAGATTAGCATATACAAAATTTTTTAAACCCAGGCCTGGGTCAAAATTTTTATTAACAGGTATATCTACTCGAGGAAATCTGGTTCGAGAATAGATAACCATTTTGGAACCCATCTCAATTGCTGTTTGTATTTGATAACCTATATTGATGGCACTGGCACCACCTCTGGCTAAATTTGTTACAGTATATCCATACTTGTCTTCTAAAATTTGACTAAAATGATTTCTGTGATTGTTACTGGCACTGCAAAAGCTGTCGCCGCAAACTGTTATTTCCATTCTAGTTTCTCTTGTGTAAATGGATAGTTGGCTTCTCGATAAAACTGTTTGCGTTTGGTTAGATGTCGTTTGGCAAACTTACAGGTGCTAGTCACGTCCCAGATCTGCACATGATCTTTGTCTTCGGCCTTGCGAATACCTCGTCCTATGCTTTGAATAACTCTTACAAAACTCTTGCCGGGTTCAACCAGCACCAGATTAAAAATTCTAGGGATATTAATACCAACGGCAGCCACACCATATGTTGCCACAATAATTTTGCCAGTTGCTTCAGCCACTTCATCATATTCATCTTGTCTATCCTTTGCTTTTGTTGCACCACTAACCATTACAGCATTGTCGCCCAGGCGTTCTATAATACCTTGCCCTGCGGCAATACGATCAACTAGGACCAGTGTGTTACCTGTTAGGTTCACTTGTCGAATTAGGTTAGCAATTGTGTCCAGACGGTCAGACTCTTCTAATAGAAACTTTAGTTCGCTTTGATAGTTGGCAAATTCTGCATGGTCGACCAACTGCACAATGTTCACATGGCACTGAGCCAACACGCCTTGACTCTGCAGTTCGCTGGCACTGAGTCGACCTATTACAGGACCAAGACTACACTTCAAGGCCTGCGACTCAAATGGTTCTTTGGGTATGGTCCCTGTGAGTCCCCAACGTAGTGGTATACGACTCATGACACCTGTCAGCAGGCTCTTGAGTGCGTCGGCTTTGGCCATATGTACTTCGTCAACAATAACGCACACTACATCTTCCAAGAACTCACCAATGGTGCAGTCACCTACTCCGGCCTTGGTGTTTTTGAGTAAGACATTTAGGCTTTGCCAGGTGCAGATAGTGTGTTGTCGGCCCCACTCCTTGCGATCGCCAAAGTAAACACCCACGTCTTGTTGCATGTTGACATAGTCTTTTTCTGTTTGTGTTACCAAGCTCTTGTTAGGAACAATTACAATAGTTCTACCATAGGGTGCTACTGCATTTGATAATGCGGCTGTGATAACTGTCTTGCCTGCACCTGTGGCAATTTCTTGGATACATTGCGGATTTTTTAAGAAATTATTGATGATTTCAACTTGATAGTCACGCAACTGCATTGGTTGCCCTTCCATTGGATGTCCTTTGGGCCAGTTAATATGATTGAACGTTGATTCGGTCACTGGTTCAAATGTAAAATTAACCGAATAATCACGCTGATCATCTAGGTCAATGTCATAGTTGAACTTTTCCAGAATAGGAATGATCTCTGGTAATAGGTTTACATAGGTGCTGCCACCCAGTTGGAAGTATGATACCTTGCCGTCCCAGCGTCCAAGACGAACTGCCGGCAGGTATCTGGCACCCGGAACATCGTATTTGAATGCTGTGACCAAGGCACGACGAGCATCAAGTTCAAGTCCTTCGATCTTGATGTTCACTTCGTCTCGGATTATGATTGTGGCTGTTCTCACCTTTTAATTATACACGATCTTGACGAGCATATGCAAGTATTTTGATATGATTAGTTTACACAGTTTATTTTAACTGGATAATGCTTGTTTAAAAGATTATCCGATATTTTTTTATAATCAACAGTGGTGCCAAATTTTAAAACCCCGGTCATTTTTTCCAAAGTCCAATTTGATATGTTGTGATAT
>Ga0208386_1000475_pt1 | contig 11021 bp, 13 predicted proteins | sample CryBogCBH16Oct07_FD_185510 | JGI IMG/M metagenome (GOLD analysis project Ga0208386, IMG submission 185510) | Freshwater microbial communities from Crystal Bog, Wisconsin, USA - CBH16Oct07 (SPAdes) | ecosystem: Environmental > Aquatic > Freshwater > Lake | place: Crystal Bog, Wisconsin, USA...
TAAAGATGTTGACTTAGGTGAAGAAGAAGAAATAGAAAAGGGACTTTAAGTCCCTTTTTTTATTTTTCAATATGTATTTTAATTTTTGGTTCGTAACCTTTTGGTAATAAATTTTCCATACCCGTATATTCACCGTGTTTTTTGTCTAAACGAATTGTAATTTCTTTTTTATCACAGTTCATCATAATTTGACCTACTGTTTGCATATGAAACTTATTATCTGTTCTATATGGATTTAAGAATGGATTTTTCTTATATTTTTTCTTCATCAAATCTATAACATCTTGGTCAGTTTTGGCATCTTTCAAGTGTTCTTTAGCTAATTCCAATCTACTATCTGAAGATTGTTTTTTTGGACCACTCTGATATCCTAAATCTTTATGGAAAATACCATGATTAGTTCTAACAACTACTTTTCTATCATGTTTTAATTTTTTGATAACAGGTGTATCTATACTTGAATGTTCAATTACATATATGTCTTTACCATCACTAATAATTGATTCACCTGAAACGCCCTTGAAATCAGAACTTCCGTCACCTCTCGTTAAAATTAAAACTTTAATAGCATCTCTTAAATTCTTTTGACATAATACTTGTCTAATTTTAGCACCGTCTGTTGCATGTTTAGGGGACATTTTTTTATCTAAATTATGTCCTTTTTCTTCTTTAGCGGCTTTAATTTTATCACTTTCTTTTTCATCGTCATGAACCATCAAAGATGAATTTACAATACCAATTCCAAATTCGTTCATTCCTTCAGACCAATCGGTATCAACATCATGCCAATATGCAATTTCAATACCATCAAGAACTTCATGAACCATTTCCATTTCTGCGGTATATCCTCTATCTCTATTTTTAGCTAAAACAATACCATCTTTAAGTCTAACACCCGCAACTGTGCATTCATTTAATGTATCTGAAGTTGCAACATCACCAATAATATTCTTTAATTGTGATTCTGTAATTATAATTGATTTACTCATGTTATATAAATATTATGATAATAGAGAATAGAACTCATTAAAGTGTTTAATACGGTCAGGAAGACCAATTGTACCACCATTTACACGTTTAGTAATTGCTGTAACAACTGCTTCAGTTGCACCACCGTCAGCCATTTTATGTAATCCATTTTTAGTGAAGAACCAAGCTGCAGATAATAAAGCATAATCGGTAGCAACTTTATCAGGATTAGAAGCAATATCTTCGTTGATTGATTTACCAAATGCAGTATAGTTGTCTTTACCTGTCAATTGGATTGCACCACGACCATGGTATTTCCAACCATCACCAGTGGATTCTGCACCATTACCCATTCTACCACCGTATATTAAATTAGCAATCTTTTGTGGTTGTCTTTCATATGCTTTAGCCTTAGCTTCATCAGGGAAATATTTCTTAAATAAACCTAACAAACCTTTAGCACCATAATTTAAATTTTCTTGGAATACTTTAAATCCACCGCTCTCATGACCACATTGAGCTAAGAAATGTGCAAGTCTTAATGGTGTATTAATCTCAAATTTAGACGCTGTATCAGGTATTTGAGCAATTACCGCATCAGGAATATGACCTCTTAACGCTTCTAATTTTAATCCACCAACACTTTTAATTGGTGCCGGTTCAGTGATAACGTTCGGTACACTTACAGGTGCAACTGTCTCATTAACACCCATTATAACAGCCCAAGTTTTATCACCAACAATACCATCTGCGGTTAAATGATGTTCTGACTGCCACGCTTTAACTGCCGCATCTGTTTTTGGACCAAATTTACCAATTGGGTCTAAACCCAATTTAACTTGTAATTTTTTTACATCTTCTCCTTCTGATCCTAATTTTAATAACATAAACTTTCTTTTATTATAAATACAAGTTTATATTAATAACGTTTCTTTAATGGGTCCTTAAAAAAAACTGAAAAATCTCCAACAACTTTTTCCTTTATATTATGAATCTTTTCATAACATTTATCACATAATTTGACCTTAAAAGAATACATGTTAAAATTCTCATCTAATACCTTATAGGTCTCCTTTTTTTGTATTGGATTGTGACATCCAAGAGAGTTACATTTTTTTGGCATAAGCATAAAAAAACCTCGATTAGACGAGGTTTAAATTCATTTATTATATGTTCCACAAGTTGGACAAATTGGTAAAGATTTCTTTTTCTTATGTGTAGTTTGTGTAAACTTATGTCTACAATTTCTACATGTAATAAACTTAGCGTCTTTATCCTTTTCGTTTCTCTTATTATATATTTCTATACTTCTTAATATTTGATTGTACTTATCGTCAGATAATTGAAATTGTCCCACATCATTCCACCATTTAACTGAATTGTTTTTTGGGAAGTGTATTGCTTGTCTAACCCACTCTTGACCCGGTTCAGGATGTTCTACATTCCATAATGTAATTACATTAGTATCATGTTCCCAATTTTGTTTGTCTCTTTCACCATTACTATATGGTTCAGTAATCCAAATAATACGTTTACTAACTAAATCAAAAAAATTCAATGTTTTTCTACCATTTGTACTTTCTTCTAATCTATCTTCATATCTAAATCTATGTGAGGCATATTTTCTTTCAGGCTCACTATAAAGTCTTTTTCTTCTTGTAAAAGCAAAACTTCTACTCCTTTCATCAATATCACCATCTTCAGAAATTTCTTCTTGATTTTCCATTGGGTTTATATTATTAACTACATAGTTGTACATGAACTCACTAACTCTTTCGGGGTCGGTAACTTTATTACTTCTTACTGCGTTTCTTAATTTTACCAATAAACTTCTAAAAGCTATATCCGGCATACCACTATATGAACCAATACTAACTAAACCTTTACTATTGATTAATCCCATTTTAGCCAACTCTCTACATTTTCTCATGGAGAATTGGTCGGCAATAGTTTCGGTATGTTTTAGAAATTCAACAGCATCATCTATTCCTAATTTACCCGTATATAATTCATACATCTTATCTCTACCATATTTCTTATATTGATATTGATGAGCTATTTCATGTAACACTACATATAGAGCCCTATTTAAATCAAGTCTTAAAACAATTGGACTTATGACAACCTTATCATGTAAGGCTAAACCAAATGCACCCATTTTAATGTCTTTAATTTCAATATATTGACATCCCGATTCCTCTATGAAAGATTTTATCAATTCCTTAAAATTCTGTATTTCAGGATATTGTCTTTCTAACGTATCTAAGAAATCATCTAAACCGGCGGTCTCTTCGTTTAATATTTTCTTTAATTGTTGTTCAGATATTAAAATCTTCATATTATATAAATACAACAAAAAACCCTTCTAAATGAAGGGTTTATTTTTTATCCTAAGTTTTTATATGGGTCCTCCGTTGGTGGAGGTGTTTGTGCTGTTGTTGTTTGTGGTGGAGGTGTTGGTGTACCATAAGCAGGTCTTGATGCTATGTTGTTTATATCAGATTGTTGTTGTGATGTAAGTTGTGGGCTTGTATGAATATTTTTTAAATTATCCATAAATTGTTGTCCATTTTGAGCTAACATATCATTAGGTGATTGTGCTCCATAAGAACTTTTCATTTGTGTTCCACCACTCGAAGCCATTTGTTGTTGTGCTGCTCTTGTTCTACTACCCATAATTCCATCAATACCATCTTTATTTGGTCCTGTTGTTCCTAAATCATAACCCGCAGCTTTTAATTGTTTTTGTAATTCCATTACTTTAGGGTCAGGTTTAGATACTTTAGCCGCCGCAGCAACACCTGCAGCAACCTTTGTAGCTGCTGCTGGGTTTGTTTTAGATAAAGTAGCAACATAAGCTTGAGCTTTAGTAATATCATCTTGTGTTACCTTAAATGTGGTCATATAATCAACCCAAGACATTCCGTTCAATTTAGGATTATTACTTTTAATTTTAAGTGTTGCTGGATCAACTTGACCCATTGCGTTAGCGATATTTACGTATCTTTGATTTTGAGTATTTTGTGTTGCTTGTTGTTGTTTAATTAATTGTTGTGCTGCGGTTTGTTCTTCTGGTTTGATTTGATATTTTGTAACATAATCAAGTGGAAGTTTTCCATTATTAGCATTTAATGTATTAGCTATATTTTGAATTCTTTCTTGTGTTTTAGCATCTTGTTTTGCAACATACTGATTAGGAACATAATTCGGTGTTTGTTCACTAATAACTTTATAAACAATATCTCTTAACTGACCTTCAGTTAATTTAATAATTTTTTGTGCCATATTATAAAAATCTTTTGAAATTTGATTTAATCTTTTTAATTGATTCGTTCATCATATCATCATGGTCTAAACCACTATTGATTTCATCTTCTCTATCATAAGATGAATCATACTTATCTTTATGATTCATAAATTCATGATGTAACGCTCTTGTGAAAATACCCATATCTATATTACTAATATGATAACCTTTTTCTTCTAATTTCTCAATAATATGTGGAGCTACTTCTTTAGCTAAAGAAATTTCAACCGCACCAACTTCTGTCTCATTCATATTTCCTTGTTCATTCAAAGAAAAATCACCATGAGGCATAAATTTATGAGATTCTTCACCATTATCTCCTGAACCTTTAAATTCGTTCATCATAAAGTCAAATACTTGACTTAAATTTTCTTTTGCAACCGTAACATGGTCGTCAGCCCAATCATGACCATTATTCAATAATTCATTAACTTTTTGTTCATCCAATCCCATTAATAATTTAGACTGTCTGTGAATTTGTTCTAAATTACCAAAGAACATATAATTACTTTCCATTCCTTCCTCATTCTCTTTGATTGTTTTATTTTCAACCAATCTCTTTAATTGTTCTTCTGTGATTTTTAATTTCTTACTCATGATATAGTTTTACCTATATAAATATATCAATAACACAAAAAACCCCCTGTTTTTCAACAGAGGGTCATAGTAAGCAATCGTAATTTTCTTACTTATTGTTCAGTAGTTCGAGTACTTTATCTTTAATCTTGTGACGTTTGATATAAATGAACGCCGCTTGACATTCTTTTGTTTTATACCATTTCTTTTTTGGATGTTGGGATAATACATCAACCAATTTTTCTAATGTCCATTTGGTATTACCACCGTTCATATGACCAATAACATTTAATAACCATTTCTTTCTAATTGCGGTATTATATGCCGATGGTGATTTTTGTTGTAACTCTTTGATTGAATTGTATTTTAACGCTTCTTTGGATACATTTTCATATGTCCATTTAATATTGTTCTTACTAAACCCACGAGACATATTTTTAGATAACTCTTTATGCCAACCATTTCTAATTGAAGTATTGTAAGCAATTGTATCTTGTAATCTTAAATCTCTGACATTATCATATTTGTCATAGATTTCTTTAACCTTCTCATAACTCCATTTTTGAACAGGGCCAAATGTTCCTTTAGTCATGTGTTGAACACATTCAGGATAAAAGTCTCTTTTTAATGCAGTGTTATAAGCTGAAATATTGCCAGTCATCCAATCAGTAATCTTGTTGTATTTTTTGGCGTCTTCAATTAACGCTTCTTTAGTCCACTTTTTCTTATGTGGGATTAGTGATAAAATTTGTTTGTTGATTTTCTTACGTAAACAGAAAGAGTATTGTTCTTTGTAATTTTGTCTAAACTCTTCCTTGGATGAACATGATTTAGCAATTTCCGTTAAATCTTCAATTGTAAACTCGGGCCACACTTTTTTGACGTATACCATATTTTTATAAAATTTTCACAAAAATAAGACATAATCGTCTATAAACCAAATAATTGTTAATAACCTCGCTCGTGTAAAGTTAAAAATGATTGATCAATAGAATATTCTAAATTTAAATCATGTATTAATTCCCATACCATATTTTCATCAATTTCACGTTTAACTTCTTGATTATCAGTTAAAACGTAATTACCTTTACTAAGAATTTGCCAATCAACATTAGGGTCTAACGGACCTTCTTCTTCCTCATAATCTTCATCGTCATTAACATTGGCACCTAAATGTAGGATATATGAAATATTTTTATTATGTATAACTAAATTAACTTTTAAGTCCAAAGTATAATAATAATCCGCATCATCTTCAACACCATAACCCCAATCAATCACTTCAGTTGATACCTGAGGTCTTTGATGATTTGGTTTACTACTTTCCGCAATCATATTCATAGTAACGTATTTAGGTAAGTTGTCAATTAAAACGTAACCGGTATATGATTTATTTTTTTGTCTATCGAGATAATCCACTTCAACAGATTGATTAAGATAATCAATTTTATCATCGTTAACACTCATTTCTTTGTATTGATCTCTATATGTATTATATTGAAAATATTTGTTTAATATATCTCTTAATCTATCTCTTGTATCAAGCATTTCTTGTGTGAATGGTTCAGTAAACCATTCATTAATAGCACTTTCGAATTGTCCATAATAAGGATAGTCCCAAGAAAAATCAGTTTCAAAATCATAATCCTCAATATTAACGTCACAAAAATCTAAAAATTCAGTTAAAAAATTATCAAAATCATCAATAACATCAATATCATGATTATCCCTTATGAAGTCGTTGTATTTGTCAACATTAAAACATATTGAATCATTATGTAAAACATGTACATTTTTAGTTACATGTTCAATTTGATTATCATAAATCGAATCAACATTACTATAATTTATTTCATCAAACTTCTCAGTATATTGGTCACTAAATTTTTCTACAAATGATTCTAAGTATCTTTTTTTGAAATCATTCCAAGAACCTCCTAATTTGTCTCCGACTAAACTAACGATTAATTCGTTTTCAGTATCATAAAATCTTTCTAATATTTCCTCTAAATCATATTCAAAACCATCACCACCCCAAAGTTGAGATGGGTAATTATTTTTAGAGTTTTCTAAAGTGTTTAAATAATCTTGTAATTGACGAGCATTACCATCTAATTTTCTCAACTTAAATCTAACCTCATCTTTATTTTCCCAATAATCTATAGATTCTACATTCTTATCTGTAACCATGGTCATATAAACATCTTCATCAAAATCTGAATCAATCTCTAATGAAGTGGCATCATCACCACGTTCTTCTTTTAACTTTTCTTTATATATTGAATTCACATAAAGTTCTTTATCACGAGGTAAGAACATTCTACGAGAATTATATATTTTTAATTGTTCTAATGTTGTATCTTCATTTATAGGGAAAAAGAAATCAAATAATTCTTTATTATAAAAATAATCTTTTGGATTTACATCACCATTAGCTAAATTTTTAAATTGAGAACTACTAAGATCAGTTTGTTTAAACCAAAATTGAACTCTTTTATCTAAATCAGTTTTTTCTGCTATTATATAAATTGGAGATACTTCACTATAAGTTCTAAATCTATTTGCTCTATCTTTGTTTCTTGGGTTCAAAGATAATGGTCCCCATGTTGTACACCATTCTGCACCAACACCTAAATAAACCGCCCCCTTTTCTGTAAGTGGTTGGTAAATAACATATTCATGACCATCGTGTACTATTTTATAATCTTCACCTTCTTCAACAAATTGTAATATATCTTTGAATGATTGAGTATCTTGAGCCAAATATTTTTTGATGTAAGGATAAATGTCCGGTAATGTGTTTATTTTATCCCAAGGAATAACAACATTTCTTTTGTTTATAACATCAATATATTCTTTTGCTAAACTTAAATCTTCAATATGGAACCCACACTTTTTAAAAAGAGTTAATAGAAAACGTGCAAGTTTACCTAACTTATCAATTTCACCATTTTCATCGACTTTGGTAAATTTGTCAGTTTTAGCAATTGCATTAAATCTGTTTCTTGGTATTGACGAATAATACTTTTCATAAATTTTATTTACGTCTTCCACAGATTCAGTCAATAACTCATATAGTATCGATTCAAAATTCATTATAATAAATACATTTAAATAGCCATCTCCCTTAAGTCATCCATGTCCCAAGCAAGTTTATCATATATACCTTCACTTTCTAATCTATTATATTTTGCATAATAAATTGTTACCAAAGAACTTCCTTTTATAACTGCCATTAACATCTGCCCCTTTGGCATTCCTTGTGATGACTTACTTACAGTTACCTTAGGGTCAAGTATAAAAAGCTCACCGTATCCTGATTTTAATAATTTTTTGGTATAGAACTTATCTTCTTTACTATTAAATTGTATTTGGTCAATATTTCTTAAATTAAAATCGTAAAGAACAACACCTATTTTTTCGTCAGGTGGAAATCTTAAACTTTCAATCTCATCTATTTTACCTTGGATTTCAGTTTTAATTTCAGGTGTCATTATAAATTTACCTACAACCTGATCAATTTTATTATCAGGAAAATGTGCAATTAAAACAACATCTAAATATTTCACACCAACTCTTTGATTTAATCTTTCAATAAAATGATTAGTTTTTACTAATTCGTTAAGTTGGTTTTCAGTGATTAAAATTCTCATTAATATATAAATATCATCTCAAATCAAACAAAGATGATTTTATATTTAAGGTAAATCTGATAACTGATATTGAGATGAACGGACAGCAAGATAAGATTGGGTTGATGCCCAAGTTAAAGCATCTGAAATGTTTGTTGCATTTGCACCATAACGATTCAAATAATAAAGACATTCACTATCGTTACCTGGAGCATGTGCCGTTATTGTACCTGAATTATTTACATAAATTGCGTACCCACCAAATGGAATGTTAATACCATTATAGAAATTTGTTTGATATGTTGGACCATAATCATCTCCTCCATTGACACCAAACGAGAAATCTCCATTTGTTATGGCATGTTTACCTAAAATATTATTTACACTAATTTTGTTTGTACTTACTGACATTTTATTTTTTGTTTCTTATAAATATCTAAACAAAACTTAAATATCAAAGTATTTTTGTTACCCTTTAAGTCTTTTAAGGATTTCTAAATTCTTTTGTACTAACACTAATTTTTTAATTCCTGAACGTCTACTACGCATAGGACGTGGTTTTGGAGCTGCGGTTCCCATATTGATGTAATTTATTATAAATATTAACAAATTATTAGTTAATACCACATCTTTTATTTATATTTATTATTATAAATTTGTAGTTATGAAAAAAATACTTTTATTAGCTTTAACATTAATGTTATTAACCGTTTCATTCTCACAAAGAGGAGGACGTGGTGGAGGTCATTTTGGGGGTGGTTTTGGAGGTGGTTATAGTAGGTCTATGACTTATGTATCCCAACCAAGAATATCCGTTCAATCGGTTCCTATGAGACAATCAGTAATGGTTGCACCAAGAGTGGCAATTCACCAAGGTTATTTACCTTATGTACATAGAGGAGTTAACTTCTATTATAGAGGTGGATTTTTCTATGACCCATATTTCAATTGGTTCTATCCTCCAATTGGTTTTGCATTAGGAATATTACCAACAGGTTATTATTCATTTATGTATGGTGGTTTCCCTTATTACTATTATGGTGGTGTATATTACACACAAAACGTAAATACAAAGGAATATGAGGTGGTTTCACCTGTGGTTGGAGCAATTGTACCTGAACTTCCTAAGGAAGTAAAAACAATATACATTGACAATAAAAAATGTTATGTAACAAAGGATAATGTATATTATGAGGAGTTTATGGACGGAAATACTTTAAAGTATAAAGTTATTGGAAAAGAAGAATAACCCTTAAGATTTATTTTCAGTAACAGGGGTGAACATCACACCCCTTTTATATCTTCTATCATCATCTAATTTATCCATATCCTTTTGTTTCTTGATAAAAACATCATTAGGTATTTCAGAATTTGGATTACCTTGTTTTTTCCTTGAAAAATCCAATGGAATATTATAACGGTCTCCGAATGTCCTAACAATACCATTAGGTATATTAACTAAAATTTTATATAGTTTCGGATTTCTTACTGCCAAATCATTAGGAGTGTCGTAATTTTTTTTGATTTTTTGCATGATATCATCTTCACTCTTTTTGGTCAATTCTTTAGTATCTATACCCCTTTTCCTTAAATTATCATAAACAGGATATAAATCTTTAGTTATAGTTTTTCCACTTTTTATTGTGTCTTTAGCAATTTGTATCAATTCATCTGTCGATTTTGATGACCATCCCCCACTATTTGGTTTTCGACCTCTTCCCGTAAAATCTGGAAATAATTTTTTTAATAAACCAGCATCTTTAACAACTTTATAAGCGGTAAAGTGATTTATTCTAAATTCACGAGCTGTCTTATATTGTTTTCCCAATTCCAAAGACTTTTCCAAACTAAACTTAGTGACATATGTTTCAGGAAATAATTGGTCCAATATACCCAATCTATACGCTTTATTATATGCCGTTTGATTTTTATCTTGAAACTCTGACCTTGTTTTATATTTTTCAGCTTCCTTTGATATAGTCTCAGGTGTCCAATATCCACGAAAATTATAATTCTTTTTATTAGGAAATACAACATCAACCATTTTTCTTGATTTAATAAAATTCCATAAATTTGGATGTTTCAATTCAAATTGATGTGGATTAGGGTATTGTTTAGCAAGTTCTTTTGCTAACTCAATTTTAGCATTAATCTGTTCAGGTGTATACTTAATCTCATCTATCAATTTTGCAACTTGTGTTTCCGTTAATCTTACTTTCATGAATATTTTTTAAAACGTCATCGTATTATATCTTTTTTGACATTCTTTTTTCGTGTTCAGGTGATTTTAAATAATCACTCAAAGACATATCATCTTTTTTAATTGGAGACCATTTAATTTCCTTTCCGTGTTCATCACGAGGAATTTCACGTTCTTTTTTACCACTATAGTGTGATGGTAAATCACCAATACCAATTGAATTCTTTTTAATTTTTTTGTTAACTATCTTTTGATTTATTTTATCGTTAAATCCTTCTTCAGAATCCTCAAAATAGTCGGGGTCAAACTTACCAAACTCATCTCCACTATAATCATC
>Ga0208386_1000478_pt1 | contig 10897 bp, 1 predicted proteins | sample CryBogCBH16Oct07_FD_185510 | JGI IMG/M metagenome (GOLD analysis project Ga0208386, IMG submission 185510) | Freshwater microbial communities from Crystal Bog, Wisconsin, USA - CBH16Oct07 (SPAdes) | ecosystem: Environmental > Aquatic > Freshwater > Lake | place: Crystal Bog, Wisconsin, USA...
AGTTAAGTTGCAGTGGAGAGTGAGAAGGCAGGGCACAGATCCATTTAAAAGCGGATATTAAGGCCGTCAGCTCTCCAGAGTTATTGGTGTAACGAGAAGCGCCAACAAACTCAGGAGAGGAAGGGTCGAGACAGACGGGTCCCCAGTCTTCATGAGTGACGCATCCAGTCGGATCAAGAATATGAAGTCCCCATCCGGCGGCAAAAGGCGGGCTAGTGGAAGCAGAGCCGTCAGTGAAGAGAGAATAGCTGGGGCCAGGAAGAGGACTCTGGGGCACCACAGGAGTGGCGGAGAGGAAAGCCTCGGCTGCCTCGCGAGTTTTGAAAGATCCGTACTCGGGACGGGAGAAACCATCAACATGTCGCCTAGCATCCTTCCACGAAGGAAAAATTCCAGTCTCGCGACCAACTCGAACCGCATAGTAGCGAATCTTGCCAGGGAGACGGGACCGGGGACGGAAATGACGACGACGGGGAATGTGCAGAGCATCACCAGAGGGAGAGGCTGCAACGGCATGAAGGTAAGAGGCCTCATGCCATGCCGCCCAGATGGCGTCATTGCGGTCAGTGAGATGACTAGAGAATTGAAGGATACTCTGCCGAATGTCCTCTGCCCGATCATCCGGAAGGAGGACGGATTCCAAGGCGGAAAGCTGACAAGACATCCAATTACCAAGGCCAAGACGATGTCCCTGCTCGTCATGTAGAAGTTGGATCATCTTGGGGATGAGACGGGCGTCAAGCGAGGTTGACAGAGGATATTCAGATAGCTGTTGATCAGACGCAGATCGGGCTGCGCAAAGGAGAGGGGCAGGACAGAGACGAAAAATGTGGTCGTAAGACTCATGCTCCTGACGAATGTCCGTACAGCAAAGCTTGCAGGAGCCCAGAAGTTTCCTGTCAGCATCAGTACGGGCCTGCTTGGAGCGATTGTGCCCGACAGACCAATGGCGTTCAAACAGGTGTCGTTCATAGTAGGCTCTGGTCGAAAGAGGAAGCCGTGGGAGGCCCAGGACAGACGAGGCAAACTGGAGGGTGACATCAGACCATTTGGGAGGGTCACCTCGTCGCTGTCGGTCGAGATCGCGAGAAGATTGGGCGGCAAGACGTGCAAGCAGGGCGCGTTTATTTGGCACTGTTGTGAGCAGATACGAGGAGGTAAGTTGGTCCCGCCATGACCAGTGACCACAACAGAATGGTAAGGGAACACAGACTGAGATAGACTGAGATGTGAAGGAGTCCTCAGTATAGTCAGGAGAGTATGTAGAGAGAACCTCAGCAAGACTATCAGTAGAGTTCGCGTATGCACTGGAAAGCTGCATGCCCCTTTGATCAATATGAAGGGAGGCAGGCTCGGTAAGAAGAGAAGGAACCGCAGCGTATGAGATGAGAACGTCAGCAGAAAGATGCTGTTGGATCATGCGATGAAGATCCGCAAGTACGGAGGAGGCGTGTGAGACAGGAGGACACAGAATTGATTGAACGAGAGTCTTACTCGGAACAAATATTGAGACAGAGCCCCCCTCATAACAATGTTCATAAAGATATAGTGCACGAAGCACCCCCGCGAGGAGGGTGGAATGTTCCGTATGCACATCGTGGTGAGATGAGGAAGCATCAAAGTACAAGGACGCAGACCAACGCTTGTGATCACATGTACACAAGATGCTTAAACAGCGAAGAACACGGGAGGCCTTAACCGCAACGTGAAGGGCAGAGTCAATGGGATGGGTGTGGAGTGCTATGTAAATCGACACATCCGAACAAAGTTTTGAGGGCGTACCGTCCAGAGCATTCGCCCCGATAGGGCAGTCAAGACAGGAGGGCAGAATGGATGGAACCGAGGAAACGATACGAACCTTGGGGGGGCAGTTACCGAGGTGAGACGGTGTGGAAGTGGAGGAAAATCGAGCGGCGACTTCCAGGGATACACAATGGGCAACGTTGCCAGCCGGAAAAATTACGGAACGCCAGACTGCAGGATCTGGGGGTCCCGAGTACACCTCAATACGAGGATTGTTGGAAAGAAGGGTTCCGACAATCGGGGTCGTCATGGGATTAGGGAGTTGCCATTTCCGAAAGACAATATCGACCAAGGAGGAAAGGGGGCGGGGAGAAATGGACAAGATTTCGATAAGCCACGAGGAAGTACGGAGAAATTCGCCATGAGTGACATGCCACGCTCGACCGGGAAGGAGTGGAATAGGACACGGTTGCCAAATAAGGAGGCCGCCAAGGACGGGCTGAAAAAAGTCAGGGAGCTCTTGCCATCGCCAGGAAGAAAGCTCCGCATTCCATTGGGCCAGGTCCAAGAGGATGTGACAGTCATGTTGTTTAAAGTACGAGGACTGCTGAGGAGTCCAGACCAAGTGGGGCTCACCAAAGATCGGAGTCGTCGGAGAGAGGTCAGCAGACGGCGGGGTGAGCTGACATATAAGTGTAGCAGAGGCAGAGTCCCCGTATTCGATGAGACTGGAAATCCAAAATCCGGACCGGGGTCTGTCAAGCGAGACACAAGGTTGTTGAACATTATAGGGATACGGATGGCCCCGACGCTGAAGCGCAGCTATCGCAAAGCGGGTGTAACAGTCATCAGAGCAAGCTGCACGCCGCGCCAGATTCAGCTTGCGTTCTTGAATAAGTACAGAGGGACGATCGAAACCAAGGCCCCCTACTGAGGCCGGTTGAAACAAGTTCTCCTCCTGTGAGGAGGAGATGTTGCGAGTTCTGCTCCGGTACGCACGAGCAAATAGTTTGTCGAGTGAGCGGCATTGGGCAAGAGACCAGGAGGAGAGCACTCCCACATAAGCACCTCGGCTGAGTAAGCAAGTCGTCATGACTTGCGTAATAAGGCCCGGCGAGGCACGTTTGCGAGCTAAGATATGTAAGGAAGTGCGGAGACGCTGGTAACTGGACTCGAAGGACGTTGCGTCAGAGGGGTTAATAGGATAATCAACACCAAGACTGCGAAAGGTCCCAGACGTGCGGATGGGGACCGACTGTTCTCGCCAGCCAGCAAGGTGAAGCACCAGGAATTCGACAGAGGGAGGGGAGATCCCACAGTAGTGAAATACACGAAGCTTTTTGAAAGCAATGGACAGGTTGAAAACAAGGGCATAGACAGAAACCAGGTCTGCCATACGTTGAAGCCCTCGTAAAGTACGAGCTTGCGATTGAAGGTCATCAGCATAACAGACATCACGAGCTCGATAGAGGGTGCCATCAGATTTCGGAAGATAGATATGGTCGGGTGAATCCGTGTCGGCGGCAAGCATAGTGAGAAGCACATCAAAAACGGCCAACCACGTGAAGGGACTGTGGATATCACCTTGACCGGTGCCCCTCTCAGGAGTGAAGGAATGCGGCAAGAGTGCCTCCAGTCCTTGCTGATCCAAAAGGTCCAAAGCGAAGTCCGACCGAATGATAGCATGCCCACCCAGATCAAGGGCAACCAACCACTGCGCCAGTTCCACAGGAACACCAAGCCGTTGCCAACAGAGTATGATGAGGGGACGTGAGACTGAGTCAAAGGCCTTGGACATGTCCCATGAGCTGCCGTATAGAGAAGAGCGACGGGACCAGGAGTCTTCGAGCGTGTTGAGAAGTTGGATATTAGCCGTGTCCGTGCCACGTGAGGGAAGGTAGGCATGTTGAGAGGGACACAGAACACGATGCTTAAGAAGGGCTCCGAGGATTCGTCGAACAATGAGCCCCGTCCAAATCTTCCGAAGCACTTCCATGAGCATAATAGGACGCAGATCCGAGACCTTCTGAGATGACGACTTGGGAATGGGTACAAGCCATTTCCATAGCCAAGAGGCTGGAATGGTTCGATCCAACCAGAGCGTGGTAAGACACCTGTATGCCTCCTGTTGGACGGAAAGTGGCCAATGCTTCAAGTGATCATACAATAAGCCAGAGGGACCACCAGCAGAGTGACCCCGCTTGGAGCGGATGGCGAGTTGAAATTCATCAAAGGACGGGGCGCTGTGTAATAAAGGCTGAAGCTCGTCATGAACGAGCTGGCGGGACGGACAAGAACGGAGGGCTGACCAGAGATTACGAAGTAAGTCCTGGGACGGGTCAGGGGAAATTGGAATGCCCAGTGCCGAGTGTCTGCGCTGGAAATCCTCAAAGGTTTCTGCATTGAAGGACTCCCAGGTGAGATCGCCAGAGTGAAGATCATCTGCTACGGAGGACGAAGACTGAAAGTGTCGACGAAAGTGATCCGTGATGAGAGCATGAACCTCCTCCGGGGTGGTGGGCAATGCAGTGCCGAAATCCAAACCATCAAGCGAGGAGGAGCCCGGGTGCTCTCCAAGAAGAGATTGGATAGAAATACGAAGACGACCCTTAAGCGCATTCTCCTCACGGATTCGAACGTATTCAGAAGTCAGCGCTGCCAGCTCCTTACGTTTCCGACAGTGCAGGGCATTGCGAACAAGACCAAAGTCTCGGACCGCAGCCTGCACCAACGAGTGCCGGTTGGAAAAGTCCTGTGTCCGCCATTCTTCGGGAGAAAAACCACACGCCCAGAGGGCATCAGGCGGACCTTTGTCCCAGGCTAAGTGGTCAACCACAGAAACCCACTCAGCGACAATGGCGGAGATGCCTGCATAATGCGCAAGAGGCGTAGTCCAGGGTATAATGGGATGACGCGAGGAAACAATACCTAGATGTTGTTGAATTTTCAAAAGTGCTTTGAGTTGAGCTTGGTAGGCAGCATAGAGCGGACTCCAGTACTCCTTCATCCGATCGCGGGGCGGCTTCTTCCGCTTTACAGGGGCAGCCTGAAGGGTGGCATTAGTAAGAGATTGCAATTGTTGAGAAGCCTGGGTGGAGTCAAGGGAGCCCGAGGGGAGCAGAGGGTGGGCCAACATGGCCGTTTGGTACGCTGCTAATTGCGGTTTGGAAGGCGAAAATACCCGAAGGTTCATTAGACGATGATCGGAGCGAAGTGGGGAGAACCTCGGAACAAGAAGCCGATCCGTTGTGATCGCATACGAGACCAAAAGGGGACGGTGATCTGAAAGGCCGACCCATCCTGAACCAATACCCACGTTGTAACTGGAAAAGCGAAGGAAGGAACTCATAGTGAAAACGTGATCAATTTCACATCCGGAAGTGAGGCGAGACGAGGGACGGGTGACCGGGGGGCAGATGTCAGGAAGATCATCCCGCCACGAGCGCCATCCACCATCCCGAGTCCAGCGGCGTAGAGGAGGGGCATAGCCCCCACCATCTAATTTGCGCCCCCGCCAAGTACTGTTAAAGTCGCCACCCAGGATGACATGGTTGCCAGGATGAGACATGTGCTGAGTAGTAACAGCGGAAATGGCCTGATGAACATATTCCAATGGAGATTGAGTGCCGTCACGAGAGCTAAGGAATTGTTGAGTTAAAGTAAACAGTTTCAGACCCGTCTCGTCTTGTTGAACCTGAGGAGGATACGGCCAATAAGTCGCCAATAGGCGAAGAGTCCCAGAGGAGAGTTTGAGCGTGATAGAGTCAACCAGACATAGTTGAGACGGATCCGAGGAATGTTCGACGAAACGTTGACTCCAACGTTCATTGATGACAAAAGCGTTGCCTCCCACACGCGGACGAGCAGGGCCAGGAATGGACGGGAACGAGGACAGCAGTTTGGAACGCTGGCCAAGCTTTGTATGAATCTCAGTGAGAAACACCCGGTGAAGAGTATTGTCAATGCGAGCATCAATTAGGACGAGAACGTCCACCGAATGAAGAAGCATGACTGTAAGAAGTTCCGTCAATTTGAAGCCATCCATGCCATTAACGTTGAAATAGAGAACGCGAAAGTCTTCCACTGACGATATTCCCCCCTGGTCAAAGTCAAAGAGGTCCGGAACTTGAAGAAGGAGGGAGTCTAGGGACGGCGCACCTAAAATTTCACGCTCCAATGGCGGAAGAAGCATAGGGTCCAGTGACGGATGATATGGTGTGAGGGCAGCCTCGGGGGGGGCTGAACACAGAGGACCCAAAACAAGAGGACAAGAGCCACATATGTAGCCACGATGATCAAACAATGTGATAGCTGGACGCCGAGGACGCGGACGAGTCAACGAGGATAGGATATCAACTAGGTACCAGGTGACAGTGTTGGTCACGAGGTCGATTACTCGAATGGGACCACAATACATACCTGCTAAGAGATAAAACAATACTGGATGAACACGGGGTTGACAACGGCGTTGATATAGCTCCAAAAGACTAGGGATACGAGGGAGCGATAAACCACTAATACGAGCGAGAGATACACCAGTGCGGGGAGAGACGGAGATCGTACGAATATTCTGGTCGTTGACTAGCTCAGTCGGAAGACACCATTCACGCATCCAGGAGGAGGACAAAAAGTCGTCCAGACGCTTCCATAGGGTAAGAACTGTCTCGGTGGGGGAGCCTAAGGTGCCTAAGAATGCAGTAAGCAACGATTGTGGTCCACCAGTCGAGGTAAGTTCAGCAAGCCCCAGCCGAGTGGTGCCTGCGGGAGTCGGACATAAAAGTTGCGACCATTGAGACCCCGTGTAGCGTCGCTGTTCGGGGGAGAGCCAGAGACCGATTGGGGGAAGAGGACCTGGAAGCGGGACCGAAGGCAAGACAGCAGCACATGGGGGAGGTACAACCGAGGAGACACGCCGAGGAGGAGCCGCGGAAGAATTCGAATGAATGTCAGAGTCATCCACCGACGTGGGTGACGGGAAATCGGCTAAAGTGAGGGCACGACCCGGCAGAGATAGGAGGCTACCTGAGGGAACGAGTGAAGGGACAGCGAGCTGGGGATGCACACCCGGGACCGGAGGGTCTAGTGGGGCAAAAGTTGAGTCAGGACCCTTTGGGCTAAGACCATCCAACGATCCAGCCTGAACCGAAGGTGAGGCGTCCATCGCATCAACGTCTATGAAATGATCGGAGGCAGTGTCATCACCGGAGTCAGAGTGAGCATCCTGAGATAGACAAAGTCGGAAGACTGGATCCGGGATAAACTGAGGCTCAAAGGACTGAAGGGAAAACAGGTCAGAAGCTCCGGAACTGAGGGGACTGAGAGTCGAAGGTTGGGGAGCTGCAGGAACACCATGTGACGGAACCAGGAACATCGACTCCGGAAGAAAGGTCTCAAGAAACCGATCAACCGCTACGGAGAGGGCCGCAGCATCGCCTCCAGGAGAGAAAATCGGATAAAAGTGACTGTGGGCGAGAGCAGCTTGTCGGGCAGGAGATAAAAGGATGTGACGAAGGTCTGCTATAGAGAAGGCCGGGGATCGATGAGGGAGTCGACGGTCGAAACAAAGTCGAAAGCGTCGACCCGCAGGGCGTTTCCGAGGCGGGGAAGGGGACATATCAGCTGTGGGAACATAGAGGGATGCTGGCAAGCCGTCGGGAAGAAGAGAGCACATTTCCTCTAGGGAAAGATAATAAAGATCCCCATGACGAAGTAGTGGACTGCGGGTACCCTGAGACAGCCCTTGAGCCCAGAGAGCCAGTTTCTCACGAAGTGCAGGAGAAGAGCATAATTGAATAAGTTGGGAGACGGTCGCGATAACACGATCATGGTCGTCCTGGCGCCTGCGAAAGCGAAGAAAGGACTTATCACTGGCAGTGCACTGTTCGAACGATGGAGGCCACGACACACCAGAGGTCAACAAATAGAGGAGGGCCAGCTGAATCCCACAGCTGCCATCAGGGTCACAGGCATAGTAGAACTCAGTAGGGGAGGAGATTTCCAACGTGAACAGAGGAGTGACTTCAAAATACGAGCGAAGAATAGACCGGGCTTCAAGAAGAGAACAACCATCCGGGATACTGCAGCGGGTGCGGAAGTCCATTTCAAGAAGAACAAGAGACCATCCAGGATCCAGGGGGATGGACGAAGAGTCCAAAAAGTAAATTGCACGGCTGGACTGGCTAAGAGGTTGGATGATCGTGTAATCAAGTATGTTCGGAGAGGAGAGACACAAAGAACCATTGCGAGTGATACCTACCTCCGAAAGAAACGCGTCAGTCACCTCATCAGCATATCTGTGCAGGAGGGCCGCACGAGAGGATGGTGATAGGGTAAGGACAAGGTCCCGCCAATAGGGAAGACCATAGCTTGTGTAGAGTTCCTCCCCCCGCCGAATAAGAATCCCAGGGATCGCCACGACCACAAGGCGCCGGAATCGACGAAGAAGAACAATACGACAGTTAACCCGACTCTCATCAAAGTGCTCATTAATGTACCTACCATAGCATGAGAAGGGGTCTTGGGCATCGACCACCCAGTCGGCATCCACGCGATGGCAGTAGTTAGAGCGATATTGAGAGCTCTCTGCTGTAGCCCGGGGGAGCCAAAGACCCTCATACGAACAGATGACGAGATCCTCCAACCGCCAAGAGAGGACACGCGATGCGGAACGAGTAGGAAAATGAATGTCAGTACATGCAAAGAGACCATCACCCTGAAACTCTAATAGAGTGGGAGCGACTCCCACGGATAAGGAAGAGGAGAGGCCCGAGATGAACCGAATGTCAGAAAGGTTGCGAACTGGAGGAGGTGTATGATCTAAAACCGACGAAGTGGAGCTCTGTGATGAAGCACAAGAGCGCAGACGACGAGGTCCCCCGCCCCGAAGAGCGGAGAGGTGAGCTGAATAGCAGCGGTGGTACCCGATAAGGCAGCTGACCAAATGTGATTGCGGTGCTGGGCCACAGTACAAAGCCGGATAACACAGTATGCAAGGAACTAAAGCCGTAGCCAAAGAGTCGCGAAGGGTAAATGAAGAAAGGCGGATGTTAGACTTAAGAAGGGTGTGCACCGATGTGAGAAACCAGGCCCAATGGTGCTTAGACAACACAAGACCGACCCACCACGCATCAAAACCCACAAGGACCAGCGAGCAACTTTGACCAGGGCCAAGACTGAGAAGACCATAATTGAGTGACTGACAATGAAGGAGAGTGAAATAACTTGCCGGAGATGCGAGCAGATCATCAGCCCCAAACAGGACAATCAAGCGGGCCCCCTGAGTACAAAGAGGAGCTGAAACTAGAAAAGCAAACGTTTGAAAGCAGGAACCTGCACGAGGTTGTGGATGGGGCAAAAGAGGTGCCTGGTCCACATCCAGTTGAAACTGCTGAAGGAGATTGAAGGCCTTACGACGAGCGCGATCGGAGCTGGACTCAGCACGACCTTGCGAGCGAGAACGATTCGAGCCCGCTCCCTTGCGATTGGAAGGGAGCTTCACCTCCGGAAGGGAATAGTCACGAAAGAGCTCCTTCCATGGAGCAGCGGGCTTGGTAAGAAGAAGCTGCGCCTCAAAGTGCTCCAGGAGAAGAAACCGATTTAAATGCGAACCTGGAACAATAGGAGACGCAGTAGACGCGGAGATAAACAGATTCAGGCGATCTGTGCGAAAATTCTCGACCGCCTTAGGCGGGAAAAGCCCACGATCAACACCTCGTTGATTTAGGGCACCCCTTTCCAAAATACAGACCACATGTTTGTCAAACCAGTCCGGCTTGAAGGACTGATCACGCCACAAAATCTGTAAGACGGCGGAAAGAGGGCGACCTCTCGGAATTCCAGTGAGAATCATACGAAGCGGCGGAGTATTCGAAAGAAGAGACAGCGAAGACGGATCCATGACAAGAGGAATCGTGGTCGCGGCAATAAACTGAAAAATACTGTTTACTGTAATGCGGGTGGCACGGTGCGATTGAAGTTCCGCCATGGTCTGGAAACTCTCCGCCACTTCCGTGGTGGTGCCAGGGGGAAGGTAAAGAAGCAAAACAAGTTCCGCCAGACCAATTTTGTTGCCCGGTAAGACGGGAGTGATCTGAGTCAAAACAGGAGCAACCGGAAGAGCAATATTGTTGTCTCGACATCTGGAATGAATCATCTCGCGAATCAAGTGAACCAGCGCAGAAAGTAAATATCCTCGAGGATCAGAGGGGAATCCCCGAAGAACAGCAGCAACGTGGGATTGATCCGGATTGAAACCCGAAGGAACCGCCTGAAGCATGAGGTCACGAGAAGGAAGCTGGGCAAGTCCCGGTGCTCCTGCATCAGATAGCTTCGGACGAAAGTTCTTGAGAACCATAACCGAGGGGAAAACACGACAAAATCGACCAGGGGAAAGTTGCCGAGGTTCCCCAGAACCTTCAATCGTGAAAATAATGTTCCGAGATAAAGGCAGAAGAACATAGAAAGAAATCTTATCCGATTTGCCCACACGAGCACGTAGCAATTGATAATCATCAGTGGGCGTTCCTGCATCATCACGCGATTCAAGAAGTGATACGATGTCCTCATCAGTGATGACACAGCAAGCGGAATCATCATCCCCCAAAAGAATGCCAACGCCTTTGATGTACGCCGCAAGTTGATCAATTGGGATATCATCCATAAAAGGCCCCAGTAAAACACGGTTGGATTCCAAGATCCACGGGAGGGAAGAACCAAGAGTGCCTAGGTGTTGACGAAAAACCGCTTCGTACGGAACTGGGGTGAATGGTGTCAGACCTTCATCCATCTTGCCATGATCATCATCAGCAGCATTGACAACTCCGGAAAGAGTTTCAAACAAGGTTCTGCGTCGTGCTGGACCTTGGGTTTCTGTCATGAACTGACAGAAATGAGGTTTCGTCAGGAAGCCCCATAAATCGGCGAGAGAAAAAATTAAGCTTTTGAGCATAGCTTAAAAAGAAAAAATAACTCACGTAGGACTTAAATTCAGGTAAATCGACCGCAAATTGACTGAGATATCGAATATTAAGTTTCGCACCTAACGTGTCGCGACACTTAAAAAATTCTTTGACATTGAGACTCCAATATAACAGATAAATCATCGTCTTGTTCCCACTCCTCCCGATCAAAGAAATTTAAGTGAATCATATTATAC
>Ga0208386_1000489_pt1 | contig 10740 bp, 3 predicted proteins | sample CryBogCBH16Oct07_FD_185510 | JGI IMG/M metagenome (GOLD analysis project Ga0208386, IMG submission 185510) | Freshwater microbial communities from Crystal Bog, Wisconsin, USA - CBH16Oct07 (SPAdes) | ecosystem: Environmental > Aquatic > Freshwater > Lake | place: Crystal Bog, Wisconsin, USA...
CCATGCAGCTTGAATCTTACGCAGCTTTTTTACAAAAAAATACGCATCCTGAACAAAGACTAAGTGAAGGTTTACAGTCTACATTCAATTCAGTATTTCCTATCGTAAGTCACTCTGGCAATGCAAGACTCGATTTTGTTACTTACAATTTAGGTGAAGAAGCGTTTGATGTTAAAGAATGTCAACAGCGCGGATTAACATACGGTGTTCCATTAAGAGTCAAAGTTCGTTTAACTCTCATGGATAAAGAAGCATCAAAACCAACAGTTAAAGAAATTAAAGAACAAGAAGTGTATATGGGCGAGATTCCGCTTATGACAGATAACGGCTCGTTTGTTATTAACGGTACTGAGCGAGTTATCGTATCCCAACTCCATAGAAGCCCTGGTGTATTCTTTGAGCATGATCGAGGTAAAACACATAGCTCTGGCAAATTATTATTTTCTGCAAGAATCATCCCTTATCGTGGTTCTTGGTTAGATTTCGAATTTGACCCCAAAGATTATTTATATTTCCGTGTAGATCGTCGCAGAAAAATGCCGGTCACAATTTTGTTGAAAGCTTTAGGCTATTCACCAGAACAAATTCTAGAAACATATTACGACTTCGATGCATTCAATGTGACTGCAAAATCAATTGAGTTTGAATTAGTTCCTGATCGCTTAAGAGGTGAAATTGCTAAATTTGATATCGCTGATAAAAGAGGAAATGTAATTGTTCAAAAAGACAAACGCATTACTGTTAAACATATTCGCGATATGGAAAAAGCAGGCGTAAATAAAATCACAGTAGATAAAGATTTTATTTTAGGCCGTAAGATTTCAAAAGCAATTGTAGATAAAAATACAGGCGAAGTTATAGCTAATGCAAACGATGAAATCACAGAATCAGTGTTGGATAAATTTATTGAAGTAGGCGTAGGGCAAATTCATACGCTCTATTCAAATGATTTAGATCATGGCGATTATATTTCTCAAACACTTACTTCAGATGAAGTGCCTGATCAATACAGCGCTAAAGTTGCTATTTATCGAATGATGCGACCTGGTGAACCACCAACTGAAGACGCAGTTGAGGCTTTATTTAAAGGATTATTCTTTAATGAAGATCGATATGACTTATCTAATGTAGGTCGTATGAAATTTAATCGCAGAGCACATCCAAAAGTTTTCGAGCAACATGCAAATTGGTTACAAAGATTTTATAAGCGCGTTGGTCCTCAAGGTGAAACTGGTGCAAACATTTTATCAAACGACGATATCTTGGCTGTGATCGGTGTACTTATCGAGTTGCGTAATGGTCGCGGTGAAATAGATGATATCGATCATTTAGGTAATCGAAGAATTCGTTCAGTGGGTGAGCTTGTGGAGAATCAATTTAGAACAGGACTTGTTCGTGTTGAACGAGCTGTTAAGGAAAGATTAAGTCAAGCTGAGGCAGATAATTTAATGCCACACGATTTAATTAATTCAAAACCTATCTCAAGCGCGATTAGAGAATTTTTTGGTTCGTCACAATTATCTCAATTCATGGATCAAACTAACCCATTATCTGAGATTACACATAAACGCAGAGTGTCAGCATTAGGCCCTGGCGGTTTAACAAGAGAGCGTGCTGGCTTTGAAGTGCGTGACGTTCACTCAACACATTATGGACGTGTATGTCCAATTGAAACACCAGAAGGTCCAAACATCGGATTGATTAATTCGCTCGCACTTTATGCAAGAACAAATCAATACGGATTTTTAGAGACACCTTATAGACGTGTTGAAAATGGAAAAGTCACTGCGAAGATAGATTACCTTTCTGCAATTGAAGAAAGTGAATTTGTAATCGCCCAGGCGAATACTGAGCTTGATAATAAAGGACACTTTCAAGACGACTTAATTTCATGTCGTCACCGTAATGAATTTACGATGTCATCAGTAGATCCTATTCAATATATGGATGTGGCGCCTGGACAAATTGTTTCTGTAGCCGCTGCACTTATTCCATTCTTAGAACATGATGATGCAAACCGTGCGCTTATGGGTGCAAACATGCAACGTCAAGCAGTACCTTGCTTAAGAGCAGAGAAAGCTGTTGTAGGTACAGGTATTGAAAGAACAGTAGCAACTGACTCTGGCACAACAGTTCAAGCCAAACGAGGCGGTGTTGTTGATTATGTTGATTCAAGACGTATTGTGATTCGCGTAAACGACGATGAAGCTGCAGACGGGGAAGTTGGCGTTGATATTTACAATCTAACTAAATACACAAGATCAAATCAAAATACTAATATCAATCAAAGGCCACTCGTAAGAATTGGCAACAAGATTGCAAGAGGCGATGTGATTGCTGACGGCGCATCGACTGATGTGGGTGAATTAGCGCTTGGTCAAAATATGCTTGTTGGATTTATGCCATGGAATGGTTATAACTTCGAGGATTCGATTTTAATTTCAGAGCGCGTAGTAGCTGAAGATCGATATACATCAATTCATATTGAAGAGTTATCTGTAGTATCTAGAGATACAAAATTAGGCCCAGAAGAAATTACACGCGATATTTCAAATCTTTCAGAAAGAATGCTTGGAAGACTTGATGAATCCGGCATTATTTATATCGGTGCTGAAGTTGAATCAGGCGATGTGCTTGTAGGTAAAGTGACACCTAAAGGTGAAACACAACTTACACCTGAAGAAAAACTTTTAAGAGCAATCTTTGGTGAAAAAGCTTCTGATGTAAAAGATACAAGTTTGAGAGTGCCATCAGGTATGTCTGGCACAATTATTGACGTTCAAGTATTTACTAGAGAAGGTATTGATAGAGATTCAAGAGCACAACAAATTATTGATGATCAATTAAAACACTTCAAACAAGACTTGGCTGATCAATTGAGAATTGTAGAAGATGATACTTTTGGAAGAATCGAAAGATTACTTACAAACAAAGTTGCAACTGGCGGCCCAAAAGGCTTAAAAAAAGGCGAAAAAATCTCTAAAGATTTTTTAGCTTCAATTAATAGATACGATTGGTTTGATATTCGTTTAGGTAATGACGACGCTTCAAAACAATTAGAAACATTGAAAGATAATTTAGCGGTTGCTAAAGAACAATTCGATAAACGTTTTGAAGAGAAAAAGCGTAAATTAACACAAGGCGACGAACTTCCTCCAGGCGTTCAAAAAATGGTTAAGGTTTACTTAGCTGTGAAACGTAGAATTCAACCTGGCGATAAAATGGCCGGACGTCACGGTAACAAAGGTGTGGTTTCAAAAATCGCTCCTGTAGAAGATATGCCACATATGGCTGATGGCACACCTTTGGATATTGTATTAAATCCATTAGGCGTTCCTTCCCGAATGAACATCGGTCAAATCTTAGAAACCCATCTTGGATGGGCAGCTAAAGGGTTAGGCGTTCGTATTGGCGAAATGTTAAAAGAAGAAGCGAAGATTACTGAAGTTCGTAAATTCTTAGATCAAATTTACAACGATGCTTCTGGTAAAAAAGAAGATATTAAATCATTGAACGATGAAGAAGTTGTAGAGCTTGCCCAACACTTAAAAAATGGTGTTCCATTCGCTACATCAGTATTTGATGGTGCATCTGAATCTGACATTAAATATATGTTAGATCTTGCTTACCCAGATAACGATCCAAAAACAGAACTCTTGCAATTTTCAGCAAATAAAACGCAAGTTAAATTGTTTGATGGTCGCACAGGCGAGGCATTTGAAAGACCTGTCACAGTAGGCTATATGCATGTGCTTAAATTACATCATTTAGTTGATGACAAAATGCATGCTCGTTCAACAGGACCTTACTCTCTTGTAACGCAACAACCTCTGGGCGGTAAAGCGCAATTCGGTGGACAACGTTTTGGTGAGATGGAAGTTTGGGCGCTCGAAGCATACGGCGCTGCTTACACCTTACAAGAAATGTTAACTGTTAAATCAGACGACGTTGCTGGTAGAACTAAAGTATACGAAAACATAGTGAAGGGTGAGCATAAGATTGATGCGGGCATGCCTGAATCATTCAACGTGTTGGTTAAAGAAATTCGTTCACTAGCTATTGATATTGACCTCGATAGAAACTAAGGAGATCACAGATGAAAGCTTTATTAGACCTATTTAAACAGGTTACACAAGAAGAAGAGTTTGATGCAATTAAGATTGCATTAGCATCTCCAGAAAAAATTCGTTCATGGTCTTATGGTGAAGTTAAGAAGCCAGAAACGATTAATTACAGAACATTTAAACCTGAAAGAGATGGTTTATTTTGTGCAAAAATATTTGGACCTATTAAAGACTATGAATGTCTTTGCGGTAAATATAAGCGACTTAAACATCGCGGTGTGATTTGTGAAAAATGTGGCGTTGAAGTTACGCTATCTAAGGTGCGTCGTGAGCGCATGGGCCACATTGACTTAGCAAGTCCAGTTGCGCATATTTGGTTTTTAAAGAGTCTACCAAGTCGTCTAGGTATGGTGCTCGATATCGCTTTAAGAGATATTGAACGCGTTCTTTATTTTGAAGCATTTATTGTTGTTGATCCTGGCATGACTCCTTTAACAAGAGGACAACTTCTTACGGAAGATGACTATCTTGCAAAAGTAGAAGAGTTTGGTGACGAATTCACAGCAGTGATGGGTGCAGAAGCAATTAAAGAATTGCTTAAATCACTTGATATTAATAGTGAAATTGAAAAATTAAGAACTGAATTAGCTGAAACAGGCTCAGAAGCAAAAATTAAAAAAATTGCTAAGCGCTTAAAAGTGCTTGAAGCATTCCAAAAATCAGGTATCAAACCTGAATGGATGATTTTAGAAATTCTTCCTGTACTACCTCCTGAATTAAGACCATTGGTTCCTCTTGATGGCGGAAGATTTGCTACATCAGACCTTAACGATTTGTATCGTAGAGTGATTAACAGAAATAATCGTTTAAGAAGATTATTAGATCTTAAAGCACCAGAAATTATTGTTAGAAATGAAAAGCGTATGTTGCAAGAAGCGGTTGATTCACTTCTTGATAATGGCAGACGTGGCAAAGTTATGACGGGCGCTAATAAACGACCATTAAAATCTCTTGCCGATATGATTAAAGGTAAGGGCGGTCGTTTTAGACAAAACCTTTTAGGTAAGCGTGTTGATTATTCTGGTCGTTCAGTAATTGTTGTTGGACCACAATTAAAACTTCATCAATGTGGTTTACCAAAGAAAATGGCACTTGAATTATTCAAGCCATTTATTTTCCATAAATTAGAAGTGTTAGGCCTTTCTACAACTATTAAAGCTGCAAAGAAAAAAGTAGAAGAAGAGGGACCAGAAGTTTGGGATATCTTAGAGGACGTAATTAGAGAGCATCCTGTTTTATTAAACAGAGCGCCAACATTACATCGCTTAGGCATTCAAGCTTTTGAACCTATCTTGATTGAAGGTAAAGCAATTCAATTGCATCCGTTAGTTTGTGCTGCATTTAACGCCGACTTTGACGGTGACCAAATGGCAGTTCATGTGCCTTTATCTCTAGAGGCTCAGATGGAAGCAAGAACCTTAATGCTTGCATCTAATAACGTTTTATCTCCTGCGAATGGTGAACCAATTATTGTTCCATCACAAGATATTGTGCTTGGTCTTTATTACATGACACGAGATAAAATTGCTGCACGTGGTGAAGGTATGAAATTTACTGACGTGGCAGAAGTTCATCGTGCTTTTGATAGTGGCTTAGTTGATATTCATGCGCGCGTAACAGTTCGCATTAAAGAAACTGAATTAGGTTTAGATGGCACAACTACTGACAAAGTAAATCGATATGAAACTACAGTTGGTAGAGCAATACTTTCTGAAATTCTTCCAGCAGGACTTTCTTTTGATTTAATTAATAAAGCATTAAAGAAAAAAGAAATTTCAAAATTAATTAATGCAGGATTTAGACGTGTTGGTATTAGAGAGACAGTAATTCTTGCTGATAAATTAATGTACATGGGTTACACCTATGCGACAAAAGCAGGTATCTCAATCAGTATTCATGACATGCTTGTGCCACCAGAAAAAGAACAGCTTATTGAAGCTGCTGAATCTGAAGTTAAAGAAATCGAAGATCAATATATTTCAGGTCTTGTGACACAAGGCGAAAGATATAACAAGGTTGTTGATATCTGGGGTCGTGCAGGTGACAAAGTTGCTGATGCAATGATGAAACAACTTAAAGAAGAACCTGTTAAAAATGATGCCGGTGAAAATGTGAAGGGTAAAGATGGTAAAGATCTTTATCAAGAATCATTTAATGCAATTTATATGATGGCTGATTCTGGTGCGCGAGGATCTGCAGCTCAAGTAAGACAGCTTGCAGGTATGCGAGGTTTGATGGCGAGACCTGATGGCTCAATTATTGAAACACCAATTACAGCTAACTTCCGTGATGGTTTAAATGTGCTTCAATACTTTATTTCTACGCACGGTGCGCGTAAAGGTCTTGCAGATACTGCATTAAAAACAGCTAACTCAGGTTATTTAACAAGACGTTTAGTTGATGTGACGCAGGATCTTGTGGTGACTGAGCATGATTGCGGCACAGAAGATGGTTTAGTTACTAAAGCGCTTGTTAAGGGCGGTGAAGTAGTAGAGCCATTACGCGATCGTATTTTAGGCCGTGTAAACGCGCTTGATATTATGAATCCAGAAAATCAAGAAGTGGTTTATCCAAAAGGTACATTGCTTGAAGAAGATCACGTTGAAAAAATTGATGCACTTGGTATTGATGAAGTCAAAGTAAGAACTGCACTGACTTGTGAGACAAGACATGGTATTTGTTCTCAATGTTATGGTCGCGATTTAGGTCGAGGTAAATTAATTAGCCAAGGTGAGTCTATCGGTGTGATTGCAGCGCAGTCTATCGGTGAGCCTGGTACACAATTAACGATGAGAACCTTCCATATTGGTGGCGCAGTTTCTAGAGCAGCATCAGTGAGCCAAGTTGAAAGTAAATCAAACGGCGTTATTCAATTTACTTCTACAATGCGATATGTAACGAACGCTCGAAATGAGCAGGTAGTTATTTCACGTAATGGTGAATTAATTATTCAAGATGAGAGTGGTCGCGAAAGAGAACGTCATAAAGTGCCTTATGGTGCAAATCTTGTTGTTCAAGATGGTAAACCAATTAAGGCCGGCGGTGTTCTTGCAACATGGGACCCACATACACGTCCAATTATTTCTGAATATGCTGGACAAGTTAAATTTGAAAACGTTGAAGAAGGTATTACGGTTGCAAAACAAATTGATGATGTCACAGGCTTATCATCTCTAGTTGTAATCGATCCTAAGCAACGTGCAGGCCAATCAAAAGGCTTGAGACCTCAAATTAAAATTTTAGACACTTCAGGTAATGAAGTTAAATTAGCAGGAAGTGATATATCTGTTAACGTAACTTTCCAACTTGGTTACATCATTACAGTTAAAGATTCTCAAGAAGTTAAAGTGGGCGATGTGATTGCGCGTATTCCACAAGAATCTTCTAAGACAAGAGATATTACCGGCGGTCTTCCAAGAGTTGCTGAGTTATTTGAAGCAAGATCTCCAAAAGATGCAGGTATGTTAGCTGAAAGCACAGGTACAGTTTCATTTGGTAAAGACACCAAGGGTAAACAAAGACTTGTGATTACAGATCTTGAAGGTGTTTCAAAAGAATTTTTAATTCCTAAAGACAAACATGTAACAGCTCATGACGGTCAAGTGGTAACAAAAGGTGAAGTCATTGTTGACGGACCTGCGGATCCACAAGACATTCTTCGCCTTCAAGGCAGAGAAGCTTTAGCAAGATATATCATTGATGAAGTTCAAGATGTGTATAGATTGCAAGGCGTTAAGATTAATGACAAACACATCGAAGTCATTGTAAGACAAATGTTAAGACGCGTTCGTATTACTGATGCAGGTGATACCTCATTTATTCAAGGCGAACAAGTTGAAAGAGCTGAAGTATTAACTGAAAATGAATTGGTGTTGTCACAAGACAAAAAACCAGCAGAATATGAGTATGTGCTTTTAGGTATTACTAAAGCATCATTATCAACAGATTCATTCATTTCAGCTGCTTCGTTCCAAGAAACAACCCGCGTTCTCACTGAAGCTGCAATTTTAGGTAAGCGTGATGACCTAAGAGGGCTCAAAGAGAATGTGATTGTTGGTCGATTAATTCCTGCAGGTACAGGCTTGGCTTATCATGAAACAAGAAAAGCTGCGGCTGCTGGGGAAGATATCGATCCTGTTGAAGTCCCGCTCGATCAGATTGAAGCTCCAATTGAAGAGGCTCAAATTAGCCCTGAAATTGAAGCGCCGACTGAATGATAGGTTGACATTATGCAGGAACCAAAATACAATTTGCGGCTTTTTGAGATCTTCGCGTTCGTCGCGAGATTTCAGAGAGTCATCATCAATAGTAAGTTAGAAATTTAAGGATTTAGGCGATGCCAACAATTAATCAGTTAATTCGTAAACCACGAAAAAAAGTTGAAAGTAATAGCAAAGTTCCAGCTCTAGAAGCTTCACCTCAAAAAAGAGGTGTGTGTACGCGTGTTTACACAACAACTCCAAAAAAACCAAACTCTGCTTTGCGTAAAGTGGCTAAAGTTCGTCTGACGAACGGTTACGAAGTGATTAGTTATATCGGTGGTGAAGGCCATAATTTACAGGAACACTCTGTAGTTTTATTAAGAGGCGGTCGTGTAAAAGACTTACCAGGTGTTCGATACCATATGGTTCGAGGTAGTTTGGATACTGCCGGTGTTAAAGATCGTAAACAATCTCGATCTAAATACGGCGCTAAACGCCCTAAAGAAGCTTAAGTTTTTAGAATACTAAATTAAGGTAAAAAAATATGCCAAGACGTAGAGAAGTTCCCAAAAGAATCATCCTTCAGGATCCAAAATTCGGAAGCCAAGAGGTTTCTAAATTTGTGAATGTATTAATGACGAGCGGAAAAAAATCCGTTGCCGAAAGATTAATTTACGGTGCATTCGATCAAATTAAAACGAAAAGTGGCAAAGATCCTATTGAAGTATTTTCTCTCGCATTAACTAATTTAAGACCAGTTGTTGAAGTAAAAAGTCGACGAGTAGGTGGTGCTAACTACCAAGTGCCTGTCGAAGTTAGACCTTCAAGACGTGTTGCTTTAGCTATGAGATGGCTAAGAGATGCAGCTCGTAAAAGAGGTGAAAAATCAATGGATTTACGTTTAGCAGCAGAAATTGTAGAAGCTTCAGAAAATAAAGGCGCTGCAATGAAAAAACGTGAAGAAGTTCATAGAATGGCAGAAGCTAATAAAGCGTTCTCACATTTCCGTTTCTAAACATAATAATTAAAAGGTAATTCAAAGTGGCTCGTACAACCCCCATTAATAGATACAGAAATATAGGAATTAGCGCGCATATTGATGCAGGTAAAACTACAACAACTGAGCGTATTCTTTTTTATACAGGGGTAAACCATAAAATTGGTGAAGTGCATGATGGCGCTGCAACCATGGACTGGATGGAACAAGAGCAAGAGCGAGGTATTACTATTACTTCAGCGGCAACAACTTGTTTCTGGAAAGGTATGGCCGGACAATTTGATCAACATCGTATTAATATTATTGATACCCCAGGACACGTTGACTTTACTATCGAAGTAGAGCGATCAATGCGCGTTCTTGATGGTGCATGCATGGTTTACTGTGCGGTAGGTGGTGTTCAACCTCAGTCAGAAACTGTTTGGCGTCAAGCAAATAAATACAAAGTCCCACGTCTTGCATTCGTAAATAAAATGGATAGAGCTGGCGCAAACTTTTTTAAAGTTTACGATCAAATGCGTTTACGTTTAAAAGCAAATCCAATCGCACTTCAAGTACCTATTGGCGCTGAAGAAAAATTTGAAGGTGTTGTTGACCTCGTTAAGATGAAAGCGATTTATTGGGATGATTCATCTCAAGGCATGAAATTTGATTATCGCGATATTCCAGCTGATTTAGTTGATACATGTAAAGAATGGCGCGAAAAAATGGTTGAAGCAGCAGCTGAAGCCAATGAAGAATTAATGAATAAGTACTTAGAAAATGGTGATCTAAGTGAAGAAGAAATTAAAAAAGGCTTACGTCTAAGAACAATTAGTTTTGAAATTGTGCCGATGTTATGCGGCTCAGCTTTTAAGAACAAAGGCGTACAAGCCATGTTGGATGCGGTGATTGAGTATTTGCCTGCACCTACGGATGTACCTCCAGTACCTTGTGAAGATGCTAAAGGTCAACCTACAACTCGCAAAGCTTCTGATGAAGAGCCTTTTGCAGCGTTAGCATTTAAAATTATGACTGACCCTTTTGTGGGCCAATTAATTTTCTTCCGTGTTTATTCTGGCGTAATTAATTCAGGCGATACAATTTACAATCCAATCAAAGGCCGTAAAGAACGTATTGGTCGTATTCTTCAAATGCATGCAAATCAGCGTGAAGAGCTTAAAGAAGTTCGTGCTGGAGATATTGCAGCAGCTGTAGGACTTAAGGAAGCAACGACCGGTGACACATTATGTGATGTCAATAATGAAGTTGTTCTTGAAAGAATGATTTTCCCTGAGCCTGTAATTCACGTTGCAGTTGAACCTAAAACAAAAGCTGACCAAGAGAAAATGGGTATAGCTTTGAATAGACTTGCTCAAGAAGATCCTTCATTTAGAGTTAAGACAGACGAAGAAACAAATCAAACCATTATTTCAGG
>Ga0208386_1000492_pt1 | contig 10727 bp, 5 predicted proteins | sample CryBogCBH16Oct07_FD_185510 | JGI IMG/M metagenome (GOLD analysis project Ga0208386, IMG submission 185510) | Freshwater microbial communities from Crystal Bog, Wisconsin, USA - CBH16Oct07 (SPAdes) | ecosystem: Environmental > Aquatic > Freshwater > Lake | place: Crystal Bog, Wisconsin, USA...
GTATCCGCTGCACGGCGTACTGAAATTTTTCGTAACTTCCAGACTAAACCTGATCCTCGCGTACTAATCATTCAGCCGCAAGCCGCAGCACATGGTGTGACGTTAACCGCTGCTGATACGATTGTGTGGTGGGGGCCGACACCTAGTCTTGAAACTTATGCCCAAGCTAACGCACGGGCGCATCGAGCAGGGCAGAAGCACCCCGTTACTGTAGTGCGGTTACAGGGGTCAAATGCGGAGAAACATCTCTATAAGATGTTAGATACAAAGATTGATAACCATGAAAAATTAGTTGATCTTTACAAGGATTTACTTGACTAAGATAAACTTTAATAGTAGAGTTTTACACACGTAGCAAGAAAACCATTAGGTACTGCTACCTTACTTAAGGAGAATGACATGTCAGATGAAACATCCGATAAGGGAGATATTTCCCTTGAAAAACTCACCCGCATCTATATCAAGATGCGCGACAAGAAAGCCGAAATTGCCGCCGACCTAGAATCGAAGATCGAAAAGATTGAAGATTCTATGAAGATGGTGAAGGGCGCGATTCTTGACCATATGAAATCCATGAACGCTACGAGTATAAAGACTGCGTCAGGTACGCTCATTCGTACTACACGTACTACCTATACCACTAACGATTGGGAATCTATGGGCAAGTTCATTCTTGAACATCAAGCACCGGAGTTGCTAGAGAAACGTATTCACCAAGGCAACATGAAGCAGTTCTTAGAAGAACATCCTGATGTACTGCCCCCCGGTCTCAATGCTAACAGTGAGTATTCTGTAACCGTTAGAAGGAGTAAAGATGTCTGAAGAACCTTTCGTACCACTGGAAAGCGTAGCAAAACATTTTGCTGTGTCTATTTCAACCGTGCGTATGTGGATTCGGCAGAGCATTGTTCCGTCACTCAAAGTTGGCGGTGTATATCGTTTTAAGTTGAGTGAAGTAGAACACGCCCTGCGGAAGATACATGGCGAAGAAGTACTTACTGAACCCCCTGTTGGGGCAGGTGTTCAGCTTGAGTTAAATTTTAGCCCCGATGAAGATATTTAAGGAGAATGTATGAGTACCGATTTGGCTTTGTTTAAAGGTGGTTTACCCTCATTTCTTAAGGGTGCTACTGATAGCGTTACTGCTGCACTAGCAGGAAGTAGCAGTAATGGGTCACGCCGTATTAGCATCAAGGGCGGTGTGTTCCGTGAGATCGTAGGTGGCGAAGAGTATCGCGTATCAGAAGAACGTGCTATGAACGTCATCATCATTAACGCAGCACCGAAAGTATCCCGTACTTACTACAGCGGTACGTATGTAGAAGGTGCAACGGTAGCACCCACATGTTGGTCTGCTGACGGGCAAAAACCTGATGAGGCTGTTAAGAGTAAGCAGAGTGATACTTGCTTGAAGTGTTCACAAAACATCAAGGGTAGCGGTCAAGGCGATAGCCGTGCTTGCCGTTTCTCTCAACGTCTTGCCGTGTTGATTGAAGGTGAAGTTGAGAAAGAGCAGGTGTATCAGTTAACTCTCCCTGCTACGTCTATCTTTGGTAACGATGATCCTAAGAAGATGCCCTTGCAAGCCTATGCAAGTTATCTGGCAAACAATCAGGCACCTATCTTTGGCGTAGTAACTGAGATGCGTTTTGATACTGCAAGCCCTACGCCCAAGTTGACCTTTAAAGCATTGAGACCAGTTACCGAGGAAGAGTACGAAGTTATTCAGCGTTTGATGGATTCACCTGATGCGAAAGCTGCAATCACAATGACTGTTGCTCAAACTGACGGTGTGCAATCAAAAGAAGAGTTGCAGGAAGAGTTTGCACCTGCTCCTAAATCTACTGGCGTAAAGGCCATTGAAAACAAACCGGTAGAAGAAGAACCTATTGCAGAACCTAAGAAAGCCGTGACCAAGAAAGCCCCTGCGGTGAGCGAACCCAAGTTAGAAGAGTTGGTTAGTGACTGGGATGATGCTTAAATAGCTTTTGGGGGAACGCAGATAATAGTCGGCTCGGCGACTTTAAATAGCCTGTAGAGTGTCTCCTTGGTTGGAAAAAGTCTGCTAGTACCCCACCTCTTATATTGGGTGGTCAATGGATAACATAGATTTCCTGCGGCAAGTCCTTGGCGACGAAGGATACTACTGCATATTAGGAATAACAAAAAAGTCGGACAAACCAATACAAAAGTTCTTTCATAAACTAGAAGATGCAGTAGCAGTAGCGAAGAATCTAGCAGATGAGGGGATTGATGCGTATTACGGGTTGGCTACATTTATTGATGGTAAGTCACGTAAAAAACCTAACGTTAAGCAGCTTAAATCATTATTCGTTGATATAGACTGCGGCGAGAAAAAACCATATGAAAATCAAGTAGAAGGTTTCACTGCTCTTAAGAAGTTTTGTAAATCCACAGGTATGCCAAGACCCACCATCATTAATTCTGGTGGGGGGTTGCACGCGTATTGGGTTTTTACTGAAGCTATCCCACGTACTGAATGGATGCCACTGGCTGACAAGTTTAAGTACATGTGCGATGTGCATGATTTTCATGTTGATCCTGCGGTAACAGCGGATTCTGTACGTGTATTACGTGTACCGGGGGCGTTTAACTTTAAGTTTGATACACCACGGGTTGTTGAGTTGTTTAGAGACCCTGCACCGATGTACACGGTGGAGGACCTAAAAAAGATTATTGGTGAGCCTATAGTGCGGAAGTCGTATATTCCTCGCGGCGAACTGGATGAAGTCACTAAAAATATCTTAGGCAATTACGCTAATAGATTTAAGACCATTCTGCTTAAGACTTCAAAAGGTGAAGGTTGTCAGCAGCTTGGGGATATTTATGAAAACCAAGCCACTATGCCGGAACCAAGGTGGAGGGCGGGTTTATCTGTCGCTAAGTTTTGTGTTGATGCAGATATAGCGATAAAGAAGTTATCAGAAAAACATCCTGAGTATACCGAGGAACGGACAGAGGCTAAGGTACAACAGATTAAAGGATTCTATAGTTGCGAGAAGTTTGAAGAGCTAAACCCCGGAGGTTGCAGTGGGTGTCCTAACAAAGGAAATATAAAGTACCCGATTGTACTAGGACGTGAAGTACTTGAGGCCACCGAAGAAGATAACATTGTTGAGGATGTACCAGAAATTAATCAAGGTAATACACAGGTATATGTTATACCGAAATACCCCGAGCCATATTTTCGCGGCAAGATTGGGGGTATATATAAACGTATGTTTAAAGCAGGGGAAGAGGAAGAAGAAAGCACCAAGGAAGTGATGATCTATCAACATGATATGTATGTCACACGACGGCTGCTAGACGCTGAATCCGGTGAAGCAGTTGTGGTGCGGTTGCATCTACCTAAAGATGGAATAAGAGAATTTACAATACCATTGACCGCTATTACATCTAAAGAAGAAATACGTAAAGAGATGTCTAAGCGTGGCGTAGCGATGGCTAAAGTTGATGAGTTGATGTACTACATGACGACATGGGTTCACGCCATGCAATTTACAGGAAGAGCAGATATGGCACGCAGACAGTTTGGTTGGGTCGATGACAAGTTCGACGCATTTGTATTAGGCAACAGGGAGATAGGCGCAGACCGCGTAGACTATAACCCACCTTCTTCAGCAACATCACAGTTGATGCCCGCGTTTGAACCTAAAGGCGATTTAGAAACGTGGAAAGAAGCTATGGAATTTTACAATCGCCCCGACATGGCGTTGCATCAGTTTATGATCGGTGCATGTTTCGGTGCGCTTTTTACTAAGTTTACCCCTATTAACGGGGCGATCTTGCATGTGTACAGCACCGACTCCGGTATTGGTAAGTCAACAGCATACGAAGCCGGAATGAGTATGTGGGGCGATCCTAAAAAACTTATTCTTAGGGATGAGGATACTAAAAATTCTAAGTTTAACCGCGCAGAGATATTTTGCAATATTGCCGCAGTAATAGATGAATTAACTAACGCAGAGCCTAGAGTATGCAGTGAATATGCGTATGGATTTACAGGTGGGTTGCAACGTAACCGGATGTCAGGTTCGTCAAACTTAGAGCGTCATCGCGGTAATCCGTGGCATACGTTGGCACTTACTAATGGTAATACGTCCATGATTCAGAAAATGAGTACGTATAAAGCTACTCCTAAAGGTGAGGCGATGCGGGTGCTAGAGTTCTGCGCTAAACCTGTGGAAGGCTTAGATAAACAAATAACAGACGTATTGAGTGCAAAGATACAGAATAATTATGGGCACGCTGCGCTTCCGTATCTACAGTTCATCATGCAAGACATAGAAGGTGTCAAAGCTTTGTTTAAGACAATTCAGAAAAAGCTAGACGAACGATGCGGATTTGGTCCGGCAGACCGATTTCATTCTGTGATCTTAGCTGATTCCATTACTGGGTTGACGATTGCTAAACGAGTAGGGCTGATTAACTTTGATATTAAAGCAGTTGTTGAGTGGGTTGTTGCAGCAGTAAAAGATGTTAAGCAAAACTTTAACTCTATGGATACTGACGCGGAAACTACTCTGACTAATTTTATTGCTGAGAACTATAACAATATCTTGAATATAAACAGCACTGATGATGCTCGTAGCAGTAAAGACGTACTAGATCACATCATGATCCCCAACACCACTCCACGGTTTCAGTATGTGGCACGGTACGAATGCGACATACACATGTTCTATATTATGATGCCGCCCCTTAAAGCGTGGTGCGTTAAGAAGCAGATTAACTATGATGGGTTAATTGAATCGTTAAAAAAGGGGCGCACTCAAGCCAAGATAGCTAAGAAACGTATGGGCAAAGGCACGAAGATGAGTTTCCCTTCGGTTGATGTGTTATGGGTTAATGGTAAGGATTTCCATGAAGACATTGCAACAAAAGCCGTCCATCAAGCAGCGTTGGAAGGCGTTGCAGACGAATCGGCTATGCCCTGACGGGGTAGTAATAGAAGTAAACTGGGACGCGCTTGAGGTAGGGATGTCCGTATTCATCCCTGCTATTAACTTGGTAACTTTAGAAAACCAAGTGCAAACTTTAGCTAAGAAGCTTTCTATGGAGCTTACAGGACGCGAACGAATAGAAAACGGAAAGCTAGGGATACGCTATTGGCGTGTCATGTAGACGCATACTGTATCATAGTGAAGCATAGTAGATCACCGTGGAGAATTGTGTTATAGTCCCCCTGCAACTAGTCATTCTCCTTTGTTGCGTTGTATCTCCTCCTGCATTACTTTAAGCCCCCACCTCCGGGGGCTTTTTTTATGAAGCCTCGTCCGCTAACTGTTGAGCATATCCACGATTTCTCTTGGTAGTCTCAATTCCTCCTACCACACTGCTTTCACGTTTACGTTGCGCCCTGACCGCGTTAGTTAACGTACTTAGAGGCTGTCTGGTAAACTTGTTAGCTGCACGTTGATTTTGTAACTGAAGGAATTCTTGTTGAATTTTCTGGGCACTTTCAGCGTCATTTTCTTTCATAGCTTTAAGATAGCCATGTACTAAACTCTTTTCCGTGTTGTTAAAATACTGTTCTGTTTTGTACTGCTGTTCAGAACGGTAAGCACGTTCGGTAATCTTAGTAGTGGGCAACCCTACAGACTGCATCAGCGCATCATAATACGTGATCTCATCTGGGGACATTAACAAGTCGCCGTTCTTATTAGTAATTCCGTCAGCCTTGAACCTATATGCTTTCATTAGGTTGCCGCCACCTGTGGGCATAAACTTCTCAAGACCTTTGTAGTAATCCCCCTGTGCCATCATCCCAACACCATCAGACATATTAGGCATCATGCCGCCAAGGAATGGGCCGGATAAACCAACAAGTGCTTTTTCGTATCCTGATTTTGAAGTTAAATCCATTTCGGTATAGGGGGCGATAGACATTACGTTGCCCATGCCTAGCTTGCCAGATACATCCACACCCATAGCAGCGGGAATACCTTTAGTTAACAGCACCGCCGAAGACCCTAAGTGTTCACGCAACCATGCTTCAAAGTCTTTAGGTTGATTTTCGTCATCACCGAATACACCGTTAATGATTCCATACGCCATAGATGCTACAGCCCAGTATGGCAATCCTTTCATACCACCTAAAGCCATCGTATGCCCGATCAAGTATAGAGCTTCTTTACGCCCCATCGCACGCACCTCGGGGGATTCGCCCTTAAATGCGTTGTGCAACTGTTTAGCTAACATGGTTAGCTGAATGATCTGGAATCTACGGAACTGAGTAATACTACGTGCAACGGGACCAGTATTGAATAATCGTGGGGTATTAAACCCATCATATGCACCATGCGTGGTATACACCGATTCATACGCGGTTGCGGCTTCACGACCTTTATACTTAGCATCTTTACTTGCTAGTCTATACGTAGCAAGTGCAGTAGTAGCACGGTTTAACACTTCAACTTTATTGATTGCGCTACGTAGCGCGTTGGTAGTCTTGGTATAAGGAGTAAACAATCCTTGGTCAGTTCTAAATCTACCCATAGACTGCTCAATACCGATGTCTAATATCCCGCTTTTAACTAACCCTTCTAGCATTTTTCTTTCTTCAGCCGTAACTGTATCAGGCAGATTTTTAAGATCAATGTTGTCGTTAATTCCGGTTTTATTTAATAGGCGAATAACTTCCCCATATGCTTTAGTAAGCTCATTCGCGCTCTTAAAGTAATCGAATCTAGCCCCCATCCAAGGCAACGAAAACATATACGTCTGTGTAGCTTGTTGCAGATAAAAGCCGGGGCTAAATGTTAAGAACCAATCTCCTGTCATACGATTAGCGGTATCTAGGAAACTTGGCGTGCGAATCTGCATTGACTGTGCTTCACGGGCTAATAGCTCGTTAAGATAGGGGTATGCTTCTGCACGACTACCTTTAGTACGATTACCGTTTGCATCAAGGAAGCCTTCTTTAGCTTCTTTTTGCATATTAGATATAGCGTTAAAAATATTGCCATTGTGTTTTAAATTAGCAATAAACCGCGCATCCGCCATACCTTGAGTAAAGAACGCACGCATCATGTCTTGGTTGTAGCCCGCAATTTTACGACGGGTCATTTCAGATTTACGTGCGCTAGATTCTGCCAAAGATGTTAAGTACAGTTGTTGTACTAAGTTTTCCATCTCGTTAATCATGGCGTTTCTATTTTCGTCTATACCTTCTTCACGACTAGCCGATATTTTGCGTCTTAGAGTTTCAAATGCGGTATGTAACTCAGGGCCGCCATAAAGTTTTTCGCGTGCCTCTGAGCGTTTAAACGGCTCTTCAATCATAAACGTACCGAGTTTAGCTAACTCATCTTTAATACCTTGGGCTTCACCCATCGTATCTGCAAACTCGACTACGTAATGGCGGGGGTCACTGCTAAGTCTATTTACTTCTTTACGATCAAGATTTTTCTCAGCTTCAAAAAACTCTCTTGACTTAGCAATAACAATGTAATTACCAAAACGTTTAAATGGTGCGTAGGGAGTGTTATCGTCTAAGTTTAGCAACGACCCAAACTTTTTACGTATAGCATCTTTTTGCTTTTCAATCTTTTCAAGGTCGAATTCGGATTCCGCTGCTTTTACTTCATCGGCAAATGCAAAATCAATATGCGCATCAATAGCGGCTTTCTTTTGTCTTAACGCTTCTCTACCATGTTGGAACACAGCACGAATAATACCCTGTGCCTGAGGCATTGCATCGAACCGTGCTTTTAATTCGGGGTCTACTATTTGCCCCTCAATACCGGGGTTAAAGCCCCATTTACCCTCAAAGGTAGAATCACCTATAAATTTGTTTATTGCTTCTTTTATACCTTTAGACAGCTTTTCAAACTGCGGAATAATATGTTGAATAGATTCTTCAAACTCACGTATTTCGGCAGTTTTATCTTGTCCAAACCTTACATAGTCGGCTACTGATGGCATAAACTTTCTAGCCTTTTCTGCTATGTCCCCAGTCATCATCACGCCTAATACAGTACCTTTTATGTTAAACAAAGCGGACTGTATGGCACGGGAGATAGGTTGTATGTAGGACGGCTGCTTGTTTATGTTTGATGGTGCAGTAATGCGGAACTCGTCCACATCTTTGTTTAATGGTTCGCCTTCAGAGAACCGTACATCTGCTCCTTTAGCATTAATGTCAGTAGCGACACGGTGAATGTTCTTGTCGTTAAATATTACATAGTTATGTGTTGCATTTGCTAAATCATTTTCAAAACGGCTAGGGTGATCTAAAAATCTATTTCCCTTAATGCCTATAGAATCTAAGTATTCCGAAGTTGCACGATTAGAATGCACGCGGTCATTGGCTTCTGGGATAAGCCCTTCTTCGATACCTTTTTTAATTACATATTGAATTTCTTTGCCAGTTAATTCATCACGGCTTTTATTTAGCTCATACAAAAAATCATCTAGGGTTGAAGATAGTTGGTGTTCCCCAACTACATCTAGCTTATCTAATACTTTATTTATACGTTTTTGCACGTATGGGTTTTGTTGGCTTAAAAGTTTATCTAAATCAAGGAACTCATGCTCACGCACATCGTGAGTGACCCGCATAAGTTTGCCTGTAACATCAGGAGCAGATAGCTCTGATATTCGTTTTAGTGCTTGTCTAACATCAGCAGCGTTTGCGTCTTTTCCTATTTCTGGGTATCTGCCGTTATACGCCGCAATATTTCTTGCCCCACTAATAACCATTGATAGATATTCTTCAAGGTCTATACCAGCAACGTTTGGGGCATTGCCTAAAATATCCTTTACATTTAAAAATAAATCCGCTATAGGCTGTCTTAGTGCTATATAGTCTACTAGCTCATCTACTTTACCTTCTAATAATTTATTAAACTGCGTAGCGGCGTCTTTAGTTTTAGGGTCCCGCAAAGTTTTTACAAATTCTTCCTCACGCAAAGACATATATGCTGGCATAGACTTACGAGAAACATCTTGTTTCATGTAATTTTTGCCGATACCGTACCGTTGCGCAAGATATGTACCCCAACCAAATGCCTGTGCGCCTTCGCCAGTACCCATGTATTCATGGTTAAACTTACGGAACTCTGCGGCTGTACCGTGGTAGCGACCTTCTAATTCTAGGTGCGCGGCACCGTAAGCTAGATCAACTATATGTTGCGCATTTAGTCTGTCGGATTTAATTCCAAGCTTACGCAACGCCGATTTCAACCCGGCAAGCATACGTCGGAACCAAATAGAAAGTGGCCCACCCTTAAGTGCATTAGGCTCTACTCCTTCTTTCACCGCTTCTTCTACAAAGTAGGCAAGTTTTTCTTCTGACGCATCAGCAGAGGTAGAGCGTTCAGCACGTTCTTTAGCGCGTTTCGCAATACGAGATTCAATAGATCCGTCGTCTTTTGCAGCCCACTCATCAATCTTGTTAGTCAGCCACTTCATATTTTCTTTGCCGACTAATTTTTCCATACCTACGTGAACGCCAATTTCATGCAGTAGTATGGGTAGTTCGTTCCCCTTGCCGATATTACTGGCAATAAGATGCACCTTACCGTCTTTAGTAAATGCTTTTACAGTGCCCGGTTTTTTCCCAGTAAGAACATCAGGATGCGCAGCAAGTGCCTCTGCTTCATTTTCATAAACTTTTACTAATCTACGGCTTGCTTTAGGTGCTTGAAACGCATCGTCTAGCGCTTTATGTACATCTTCTTTACTAGAACGCTCTACTGGAATTTCCCCGGGGCGCCCTTCAGAAAATATACCTCCGGGTTCTTTACTTTCTTTAACTTGTGTTTCTGGTTCGACCTTAGCACCTGTTTCTCTTTCGATTGCAGCTAGAGCTTCCGCATCTACTTTATACTGGGCTTTAGTAGCAGGGGTTCTACCACGCGTTTCTGGGTCTATAACACGTTGATGGAAATCATTTATAGCAGCTTGATTAATAGCTGAGATAATGTCATCTGCTTTGTGTGGTTGTTGCTTAAGTGCTTCAAATACTTGAGCTTGTTCCGGCCCCATCTTTTTAATGAGGTTTTCAGTCATAGCTTGTTGCGCATCTAGCACGCGCTTTTCAACAGGTATTTCGGGTTGATTGCGCCCAACTAGCTTGTCAAAGTAATCTTTAAGTAGCGCTGCATAAACTAAGCCTTGATGGGAATCATCCCCCGCATAACTTTTACTTTCTAACTCTTTTGTGTTAACACCTAAACTATCTAAAGCATTAAATCGCAAAGAGTTAAGCACCTCATTTGCATGAGTTGATACGCCCATTAAATTTTGAAAGTGATCTGCTATACCTTGTTCTAATGGACTAAGCTGCTTTGCTTCTCCTGCTCCAGACTTAGCAGTAGATTCTGTAGATGCTGCCACTCCTCCTGCTTCAGGTGCTGTAGTTCCTGCGGCGGTTCCACTTGGCTTGGGTTCACCAGAAACAGGAACGCTTGCTCCAGTTGTTTCAGTGATAGGTGCATTTCCAGATGTTCCATCTTCGGCTCCTTGTAGCGCAGCTTTTTTCTGTTCAATTAAAGCTTCAAGTTTATTTTTAACATCATCAGAAAATGCTTCATTAGCTTTTACTTGCCCTAACGTAGTTTCCATAGCGGAAAGATGTTTACTGTTAGCCGCGTCTTTATTTCGCAATCGTCTAAACGGTGCTTGACTAACTTTTAAACCAACGTCTTTAAGTTCTTCTGGTGTAATTACTGTACTAACAGAAGCAGGGGGAGTAACAGAAG
>Ga0208386_1000496_pt1 | contig 10692 bp, 15 predicted proteins | sample CryBogCBH16Oct07_FD_185510 | JGI IMG/M metagenome (GOLD analysis project Ga0208386, IMG submission 185510) | Freshwater microbial communities from Crystal Bog, Wisconsin, USA - CBH16Oct07 (SPAdes) | ecosystem: Environmental > Aquatic > Freshwater > Lake | place: Crystal Bog, Wisconsin, USA...
ATCATCTCCCCACTAGCAAATATGCTATCCAGATCGTCGTCACTGCGGATAAGCACACAACTAGAAAACTGTTTAGTCGGAGTGCCAAGGCCAGCCAGGACAGGTGTAGCAAGAGTAAATAGACCATCTGACGCACAGTTGTAATACTCTTTGATGTAACGCATACGGGCCGATCCAGGTTCTTCTTTATGAAACACAGTAGCGGCCGCAATAATATACCTAACTTGTGGCGTCTCATAGATCTCTTTTGTTGCGCGATTGCGAACAAGATACTTCTCGATAAGTTGTTCAATTGCTGCATATGAATATTGTTCATCCTTGTCATGGTCCAACATGTCATTCATACGGTTCCATTCTTCTTCACTATACCACTCGAGAAGTTCAGCTGTATAAAGACCTGTTGCTACATTTTTCTTTACAATTTCATAAAGATGTGGAGGATCATAGTCACCGTAGACATCTTTGCGCAACATACTCAAGCGTTGTTTACCAGCTACGAATTGATAATTGGTGTGCCCAATGTCTGGATTACTTTCCACATCAATAAGATCAACTATGGCTCTTAGTGTAATGCCATCGATCTCTTGTGTTGTAATTCCATCATAAAAATGTAATTGTGCTTTTATTTCTATCATTGACTGACTAACGTCAGCAATGCCTTGACAGACTTTAGCCACTTGGGCCTGCCACTTTTCAATCTGCAGTGGCTCTTTTAGTCCGCTTCTTTTAACTACTGTAATCTGCGTCATCCTACTCTCTATCTAAATTGTGTTACTGCTATTTTATTTGTTGTTGCTTCAACTGCCGGCGGATTTTTACTTCTTGGAAGGTATTTACGACGCTGTCAGGGTTCCAATTAAGTATATATTTTTCTTTTGCAACTAGGACTAAATTATCGTTCTCTTCAGTTAAAACCAGCTCTGCATCGGCCATATCCGCACGGTCTAGTAAACTTATAGTATACAGGATTCCTAGTCCGCGAGCAAGATCGCAATAAACATTGTCGCTCAAAAGTTGCCAAGGATCTGGCCATTTGGGCTGATCATCCCAGTGTAGATAATAAGGTTGCCAGGGAGTTTGAAACCACCAAGCATTAATTTCTTCAAGAGAGGATTCCAAAGTAAGATTGCGGCATTGCTCGCGCAATCGACTCCAAGACTCTAATCGATCAGTAAAGTTTGTAGACCAGGTCAAGCTAGATAAGTCACTGAGTAATAAATTGTGCCGTCGGCAGTTTGGTCTGTGGCAGAATAATCTAAACTACAATTGGTGCCGGTTTGACTAACAGTTAATGTAATGCCGGTATCACTATTTTGGACATTGTTATCTGTAAAAGTCGGTGATCCAGATCCAGTATTTGAAGCCACTAGTATTGTGCCTGTGCGATATTCTGCGTTTCTAATAATTGTATAATCAACTTTAAAGGCCTTGGCAATGTTGGTGCTGAAAGTTGTGATTGATCCAGAACTAGCATTCCTTAAAGTAAAACTTGCTCCACTCAACCGTGTGTATGTTCCTTGACTCAGTTGCTCGCCATTGGTCGTTGCTATACTAAGTGTATTGTTTAAATTAATTCGGGCTACTGTGGCAGCATCTGCGTCACTGCGATCAAACATATCGCCTACACTGACATTGTTGCCGTTTTGAATATTGATAATTGGTGTGGCAGGATGTCCTGCGCCCAAAAAATGATTGCCTACATTATAAAAAATGTTGTATCCACTGGCATTAAGACTGACGTTACCAAGATTAATACCTTCAGCATATACGGTATCAAACAGATTGTTGACCATACGAACACCAGTTGGTCCACCATTGACCACCGATCCGGTTCCAAATTCAAATCCAGTATAAAGAGTATTCAAGTTGGATTGAGCAAAGGTAACACCTTTAACTTGTTGATTACTGTAGCTGGCCCAGACCAGTCCAGAAAATACACAGTTAGAAAAATTTATGCTTTCACATACTAAAGCATTGGTGCTGGCAAAACTAACACCAATGGATCCATTGCTGTTGTTTACAAGATTGGCTATGGTTGACGCTCCGCGGAATCCAACATTTTGAAATGTTACGTTGCTGGCATCCTGCACCAAGAACACACTGCCTGTGGGATTCAGATGTGTAAATCCCATGTTGGCAATGGTAATTGATTGTGGCGGAGTTGTTCCGCCATCACCTATGTTTACACCTGTTTGTTGTAGATTGTCTGCGGTCTGTGCCACATAAGCACTGACACCAGAATCCATTGTAATCACAGAATTATTATTGCCTTCACCATAAAGTGTGGCATATGGAGGAATATTGATTGGCCCAGTAACACGATACACACCTGCTGGGAAAAACAAACTACGACGTATCTGCGGATTTACTTCTCTACAAAATAATTGATACAGAGCATTGTTGATGGCTGCAGTATCATCGGTAATGCCGTCACCCACTGCGCCAAAATCCAATACACTGGCAAATTGATCTAACCAAGTTTGAAGACTCAAACTGGTAGCACCTGCTACAGCATATCCTGCGGCTTGACCTTTGTATGTATAGGTATTGGTAAAATTTAAAATATCACTGTATTCTGTTAGAATTTCAGTGTTGCCAATCACTGGTGCGCCATCTTGAAGCGTGCCGTTTCCAATCCAAAGTTGCCGTGTATCTGTGCTCCAGCCCAATTCAGCACCAGCTAGTTGTGGTAAATCTGCGGCCAGGCCTTTACGATTAGTGATTTGTGAGATTTGGACTATTGCCATTTACGCTATTCCTTAATATTTTATATTTAGCAATTTTAGGCTTGTAAGTAATACAGTTCCAAGCGTCGCCACCATTGGTCTGCCCAATAGTCAAAATCTTTGGATTTTAGTATAAATTCTTGGTAAACAGGACGGGCTAGCGGATTGCCCATGTCATCAACTGGTGGTTTTACACACATTAAAACTACACCTTTACGTATGTTGGTTCCGTAAACTTCGTTATGCGCTAACGCATAGGCCACTAGTTGCAAATAGTAATCTTCAATCCATTCTTCTCGTTTGGGTTTATTTGTTTGTTTATAGTCCAATATGCTTTCTTCATTTAAGTGTAGGCCGCATCCGTCGGTGGTTCCTGCATACAGGCTGGGGAAATACAAAGGAACTTCTACACCCCAGATTTCGTTGACATTTACAAGTCCATCTTCGATCACAGTCTGTGCCATAGCATGACTAGCCCAACCAAATGGGTTTGATCCTCGCTCCTTTAGTTGCCCTTGTTTGATATAATCTTCAAGATAGGTATGCATCCTGGTGCCGCGATTGGCAGCTTCGGTAGTAATTTTTTGTGCGTTTTCCGCGCCCACCCGCTTTCGCCACTCGTTGAGAGCGGCCTTCTTTTCTTCGGGTTTGGTTTTGTCCAGGACTGTTGTTACACTGGGTAACTTCTTTCCATCCGGGGTGGCATACAGGCGCTTGCCATCTTCTGTGACACGATTTAAAGGTTGATAATCAAATTTTGGGTTATACACGAAAACTTTCTCCGCATCCACAGCGGTCTTTCTCATTGGGGTTAACAAATTCAAACCCTTCGTTGAGTCCTTGACGCACATAATCAATGGTCATGCCATCAAGATAGGCTAGATCTTTTTTGTCGCTAAAAATATTCACATCGTTACTGGCCTGTATTACCAAGCCTGGCTCATTTTCACTTACTTGATCAACGTATTCAAGTATGTAAGCAAGCCCGCTACAGCCAGTAGTCCGAACACCAACACGTATGCCAACGCCACTACCACGGCGGGCCAGTTGTTGTTGTATTTTTTTCGACGCTGCATCTGTGACCTGTATCATTGTTTTTTTCTGTAGTCTTCTATCGCAGCCTTAATAGCGTCTTCCGCAAGTATTGAGCAATGGATCTTGACAGGTGGGAGAGCAAGTTCCTCTGCAATCGCAGAGTTTTTAATTGCTGCTGCCTCATCCAGCGTTTTGCCCTTGACCCATTCTGTGACCAGTGACGAACTAGCAATCGCCGACCCACAACCATAAGTTTTAAATTTGGCATCTGTAATAATTCCATTTTTGACTTTGATCTGTAGTTTCATTACATCGCCACATGCAGGAGCACCGACCATGCCGGTGCCTACGGTATCATCGATTTCCATTTTGCCCACGTTGCGTGGATTTTCATAGTGATCAATTACTTTGTCTGAATATGCCATATTATTTCTTTATCGGTGGGTTAGGTTGCGCAGGAGGCTTGGGTTGAGGTGCTGGCTGAACTGGTGCTGGTTTTAAACCATCAATCCACTGACGGATACCGGCAGCAGACGCAGGTAGCGCAATCAACATCATAAGGACAAAACACAACTTTCTCACTCGATTCTCCTATCTACATTATAACATGTAATAGTGTATTTACGACCTTTTTTGACTAGATTTGTTCTAGAGTATATTTCTTTTTGGCTTGATTTTTACTTACTGCAAACAGTCTATTTTTATAATCTAAACTTTCAGGGCAAAACTTACACTGCTCGATCTGATTGTCTATGTTAGTCAAAAACTCAGCACCACGTTCATTGAATTCCCAGGGAGATAAGGGCCGGTATGAATTGATTATGTTACGATCAGATTCTGAGATGTCAAACCGGTATTGCTTATCAAACTCAGGAAACAAGGCTGCCGGTCCGCACTTGTACAACTTGCCACGAATAAAATGATAATTCTTGTGTATGCGAAAGCCACAAGTGTTGTGTGCCACCTCAGGTCTACTGTTGTGCAGGGTAAATTGACCGCTATCGTTTAATTTTATAGCACTGTCATAGAAATCCCATTGTATCCACAACGGAATAGCAACTTGGTTTTCGTCTACCCAGCATACATGGGCACCAAATTCATTTCTAGGATCATCTTTATCTATTTTTATAATTTTACCTTGAAGAAACTTATGAACTTCTGCTTCAAATTCATCAATGGTATTTGGATTATGCCAACTGATGCCCATCCAATTGCCATTGGCTCGTAGGGCTTCATACAGGCCGCTGACCTTGTTAAGTCGGGTGCCATTTGACAGTATTTGGACGTTGCGTTTGAATATGCGATTGATTCCATAGACCCAGTCCAGGATGTCTGGATTGAGTAAAGGTTCGCCACCAAGGATCACTATGCGATCAATGTCAACATGTCGAGCCCATTCTTCATAGTCGGCTTCATAATCCGACCAACGTTGCCAGCCGGCAAATGAGTGATTATTGAAGCGGTTACAACCTTCGCATGTGAGATTACATACGTTGGTAATATAAAACTCAATTTTTGAGAATAGGTGTTTGTTCACAAGTTGTATTTAAAACGATTTAAGGGCGGCGCTTTATTATTGACGACGCTTTAGAGCGGCTTTGGCGTTGGAATCTACTACTGCACGAGCTTGATCTACACTCATGCCAGTGGTGGCTTCGGTGTCGCCTTTGAATCGAACCACACCAGAATTTGGTTCTAGGGGTTCAAGGATGTTGCTCAAGGGTTCTTGACTGATCAAGTCGCCTAGGTTGTCTGGAGTAACATTTACACCAAGACTTTTTGCTGCCTGGATAAAGGCGTCTTGACTGATTTGTTTGTGAGCAGATTCATCATCGGCACGTCCTGACAAAAACTTGCTTAAGGCCGCAAGTTTACCTGTGTCAGGATTGTTTTCAACAAATTCTCTAATTAACATTATCTACGAGAGCGACCCAACGTGCCTGTAGCGGGTTCAACGTTAGCAGCCATTTCAGCGTCAATATCTTCTTCGCCACCTGGTGCTGGAACTTCAGCATCAACCGCAACTTCTTCGCCTGGTGCTGGCATGTTCATATCTGCGCCAGGAATTTGTGGAGCTTGACCTGTTACTACACCAAGTGCGGCTTCTAACTGTTGTTTAGCGCCTTGTAAATTTTGTAATAAACCACTCAAGGCAACGCTGGCGTCACCGTTGAACTGACCAGCTTGATCAACACCAACTTCGTTTTTGATCTGGTCAACCAAGGCTGGTAAATCTTTAAACTGCATGGCACTGACCTGTTCACTCATTTTTTGAACTTGATCAACCATGTCCTGGCTGGCCAAGACCACTTGAGCCTGTTGAATCTCGCTGGCTTCACGCAGACCACGAGCATGTTTACTTTCGCCCATGGCCATTATAGGGTTATTCATTTGTTTTTGTAGGTCTTGAATTTCTTTTTGCTTTTGTTTGATAGCGTCTTGAATTTGACGTTTCTTTTCTTGCACTTGTGCTGCCATCATTCCGGCCTGCGCTTGTGGATTAGCTTGTGCCTGTGGCGCAGTAGCTACTGTTGCCAGGGCCTGTTCCATCATGACCAATTTCAAATAACTTGGATTTTGCTCACTGCTATGGAACTCTGGAGTTCTACGATGTTCAGCAATCAATGTGCGAACACGTGTAAGCATGCCGCGGGCTTGCGCTTGGGTCATTTGGTCAAATTTAATGCTATTGCCAAAGTAACTTTCAAATACTTTAGCGGCTTGTTTTGTTGGGCTGACTACGGCCAGTTCGTTGAGTTTCATCTTCAAATCCTCGTTGTTGAATATATTTAGCCCAGTTAACACATTTGGTCAGTTGATTCTCCATGAGCTTTTTCTGTATAATTTTGCTTTCTAGTTTGGTTAATATTATTTCGCGCAGAGCTGGGTTATTGCTATGATCGCCAATGGCAGCTCTTGTGGTAATATCGTGTGTAAGTGCGGCTAATTTGTTGTCCAGCGTTAATAATTCGCGGGCAGTATTATAGGCTTTGCTTTTGTCAGCAATGCACCAACTGAGTGCGGTGCGTGTGCTGTTAAAAACTCCTACCTCTGTAGCCGAACAAAATACTGTGTATCCAGGACGTTCTGCTCGAATGGCATAATGCCCAAAAACTTGATACATTCCTTTGTCAATTTGTAGTATTGTGTTAGGTATAAGATCGCGGAATTCTTGTCGAAACAAGCGATCAAACTCTTTGTCTGGAATCATTTTAAAACGTAATGAGATATGAGGTAGATTACTGATGCTGAAAGAAAACCAATGATTCCAATGCCCCAGCTGATTAATCTATCGTTGCCTTTTTCGGTCAGTTTGCTGACGCTGGATTTAACTTCTTTGACCATGTCGCAAAGTTCAGCAATATTGTGAGCCATAAGAGACATTTTATCTTCAAGTGCATTGTAGCGTTCAGCACATAATTCAACGTGGGCTTCAAGGCTTTTCTTTTCAATTTCTGTGGCTTCAACCATGTTTAATCTCCATCAACTATTTATGGAAATAGGTGCGAACCAAATATTCTGACGTGGACCTGCGGTTATTAAAAATGGGTCGATTTCTGGAAGATTGTCTAATTCTAGCAACATGGGCACACCTTCGGCATCCTCACGCAAAACCTGAACCGGATCTGATTCTGGGCCATAGACCCCTTCTGATTCAGTTTCAAATTCAAACATCCAGCGTGTGCCCGTGGTATCTCGCACAGATGTAGTCAATCCAAATAATTGAGTGCGCAGGCTTAATATCTGTATCAAAGTTTCCCAATTACGCTGTTGATTGCGAGCACGATTCCATTCGGTCGAGGACAAGGCCGACGATAATTTAAAATGTCCGGTTACGCCGGTGACTGTGATGTCAAATAGGGTCTGGCAGGCAAATTTCATTATGATTTCCTGCTTAATTCATAAAGCAATTCTACCTGTTGACACAAGTGATCCAGTTCAGGATCGTTGTGCCGAGCTTGGAATATGTCTACCCAGCGTTTTTGTGACGCTAGCTCAACCAGCTCACGTTGCAAGTCTGGATCTTGACTGTGCAGTTCTCTTTGTGCTTGTCCAGGACGACGAGCATAAACTGTGCGCCCACCATCTGGGCTTTCAAATATGGTAACTTCAGTAATTTTGCTAACCATCATGATAGTATTTAAGTTATAAAAACATCTCAACAAAAAACCTGCCGGAGCAGGTTTTTGTTTTTTACAAATCAGTAACTATTAAGAAACCAATGTTGTAAATGTAGCTGTGTTAGAAACGTTAGCTGTTGGGATACCAATAGCAGCATTTGCTGTTTGGCAAGCGGCAACAAACACAGATGTGTTAGCAAAAGCGCCTGTTGGATACACAGCAAAACTAATAACTGCTGGGTTTGGACCAACTTGAGCGATAGCTACTGTAGCTGTCTGTTGAACTGCTTGGATAACGTTAGCAACGTAACCATTAACACCACCTTGTGTTGCCAAACTTGCATTAGCTGTTACGCTAAAAAAGTCTAACTTAGGACCAGCTGGGTTAAAAGGACCTTGAGCAGCAATGTTAGCTGTTTGAGCGATAGAACCGTTCAATACGTCTGATGCAAATACTGGTTGTGATCCACCAGAAACTTTATTAATATAAGCCATTTTTAAATCTCCTTAATATATGACCTCAAAGGGTCTGCTTGTATTTATACCGTTTGGTAAATTTTAGGAGTTAGGTGACCAAATTAGGATTGTTTAAAATGCGATTTCCAGCGCTAAAACCAAAGCGATTTACCAGTTTGGCGCGACCGGCAGGAGTTGCAAGAACCCAACCTTCGTGCCCGGGCTCTTGACGATCTAGTTGCTGTAGCATGTCCATTTTTATTTCGTGAAGCAACAAGAAGGCACTAAATGCCGCGGTAATACCAGACATGTTGCTTCTAGGACTTTGTAGATATTCTACAATATTATTATACTTGCGAGGTGTTGTATTTTGTTGTAACCATGCGCCAAAATCAGGCAATAAGTTTTCGTAATCCTTAGTGATTCTAGAGTTGACATAACGCTTGCACAGTGCCGGTAAGTCGCTCAACTGTGCGGCTCGCAATTCCGCAGGATTAAAAAGTCCGTTAATATCTGTTCCATGTTGCGTGACTATCTGCCGCAGTTGTTGCACCATTTTTTTGTTTGGTGTTACATTTTTGATATCTTTGACTGTGGGCTCAATGATAAGAAGTCCAGGAACTTTCTGCAGGTTGACATGATGTATGGGCTCTGGCTGTGCATCAGCAGTCTTGTAACGAGTGTGAGCTGCTATGCCTATTTCACTAGCGCCAATAGCCTGACCTAAACGGCTATCGGCAGGAATACGATACTCAACAAAATTGGGTTTGAATTCGTAAGCGCCCGATACTTCTGGAGGTGTTTCGGTATAAAGTAAATCGCCCTGTATGTAACCTTTGAAGTTTTTAGGTGTTGATGCTTCTAGCAAGGGCCATAATTTAGTGTAGATATCAATCAGCTCTCCGCGTTCGCCACCACGTTGACTCATGATACCGGCCAACTGTTGCATGCTGGTTGCACGACCTGCATAGCCCTTGGCGCCAAAGCCCGACTTGTCAGTCAATACAAATTGTCCATTTTCGTCACGTCCCCAGATGATGGCAGGCTTGCCATCCCATTTGACTGTGGTGTGTTTGCGAGTGTCTTCGGCAGCGTGATTCATTATGCTCATGGCTTCTTCAACACCACGTGTGCCGCGATCAAATACTAGATCTTCAATGTGCGGAATGCGTGCCTCGGCTTCCATCAAGGCAGTTTCGATCAAGGGGCGCATGCCTTGATTAACAATACGGTCACGTAGTTTGGCCAGGAAGTTGACTTCTGTGTAGCCAGTCACCGCTGGTATACTAGCACCTTCCATGGTATCTTCCATGAATGGCAAGCCCTCGCGCTCCATGTGAGCTTTAAAGTCTGCCAGTTTAGCTTCTCGCCCAGGATCTGTGCTTAGGGCTTGCAAGATAGATTCTACGCTGGCCAAGTCCTGGCGTGTAGCTGTTCGGTTTAATAAAATTTTTGCCACCTGATCTGGGTCATTGGTAATTAGGGCATTGTTGTCACGATCAGCAATACCGGCCAGTTGATTTAGTTTGTAACCCATGCTTTTGGCGATACTATTCATCAGCACATTGCGCTCACGGCCTTTATACTTGCTGTCTACAGGCATGGCGCCCAACACAAACTTTGACCAAGGCACGTCTTTCATAAACATGAAGTCTGTTTGAACAAAACCGGAATCTGGACGACCTATGATGGGTGTTTTAAAATGCACCGCCGAGCCAGACTTTTTGATCCACTCTTCGGGTTTGAAACCATGACTCTGTGCCCAGCGTGTAAGCTGTGCTACCAGTTGTTCTTTGCTTAGTTTGTTGGCGTCTATGGCAATGTCTAAATCACCCGAAGTATCTTTGATACCTGTAGACCCCAGGGTATTGTTTTGTAGGTCCAGGCCTGGCAACATTTCTTCCAGCCAGGCCAAGGTAGGTTTAACGTCAGTCTGATTGATACGTTGTGTTAGGGCGCGGCCATCGCCGTCTTTGAATACATTGCCACCTTCAAAGATATTCATCCTACAGCCCCAATTCTTGTTTTAGCATGGCCAGGCCTTGTGGGGTTCGTGCTAGGGCTTTCAACTGAGCTAATTGTTGTGTTCCTATGCCCAAATTGGTTTGCACGGTGCCATATTGATTTTTACTGGTCTGTGCAAGACCCTGGACTCCAGCAACAGCTAACATGATGTAGTTTTGTATGGCCTGTTCATGCGCTGGCGTGCCAACTGTTTTGCCCACTTGCTGTAAAGCCTGATTCAACTGTTCTGCCAAATCTGGATATGCGGCCAGGACCTTTTCCATGGTGACTGTTTCGCCGGTGGCAGGAACTCGAGTTGCCAGAGTCTGATTGGCCCAACGTTTAAAAGT
>Ga0208386_1000497_pt1 | contig 10680 bp, 18 predicted proteins | sample CryBogCBH16Oct07_FD_185510 | JGI IMG/M metagenome (GOLD analysis project Ga0208386, IMG submission 185510) | Freshwater microbial communities from Crystal Bog, Wisconsin, USA - CBH16Oct07 (SPAdes) | ecosystem: Environmental > Aquatic > Freshwater > Lake | place: Crystal Bog, Wisconsin, USA...
GCACCAGATGGCAAGCCCGGCGTTGAGTTGCCATTTGAAGTAATGTTTGGTGACGTTCCGATCAAAGGCTTTGCCGATCTTGTCTTTGAGAATGAAGACGGTTCACTCACCGTTGTAGATCTAAAGACTGGCAAGTCCACACCAGACTCAGCAATGCAGTTGGGTGTATACGCATCTTGCATTGAGATGATCTATGGCATACGCCCACAGTATGGCGCGTATTACTCAGCTCGTACCGCAACCCTTGAGCCAAGCGAAGGCATAGAGCGTTGGTCTATACCATTGCTCACAGAACTTTTTGCTCAGTTTGAACGGGGATTGCAGGCAGAAATTTTTCTACCAAATATCGGTATGTCCTGCTCCACTTGTGGAGTAAGGGATTACTGTTACGCCGTTGGCGGCGAATTAGCACATAGCGTTGACCCACTATCAATCATAAAATAAAGGAGAAACAAATGGCAGCACCAGATAGCACAAAGCTCCAAGTCAACTTTAAGTTGGCTGATGGAACATTGATCAACCTCTACGCAGATACAGCGGCAGAGCTAGAAGCACAGTTGCAGTCGATCAGCGACTTAGCACAGACGATTTTGCAGACCGGTGGAGTATTCACCACTGGAGCAAATGTTGCATATGCAGTTAAGTCACTTGGCGCAACTGTTATTGATGAGCCAGTATGGGCACCATCAACACCACCAGCAGCACCAGCTCCATCAGGATCAGAACCAGCATGTAAGCATGGACCAATGACATTACGCACAGGAGTAAGCGAGAAGACTGGCAAGCCATGGAAGGGCTATTTCTGCCCAACTCCAAAGGGTGCACCTGACCAGTGCGACGCTAAGTTTATTCGATAGTCGATGCTATCGCTGTCGCAAGCAGCGGCAAAGTCGGCCAGCGACCACGCTATCCTTCCGGATCTATTCCAAGTCTTACAAGATGAGGGAATTAGATTTAGACGTGGTCAATTAACGATGATTGCCGGCGCACCCAACGCCGGCAAATCATTGCTAGCATTACACTTTGCCGTTCATATGAAGGTACCAACGCTGTATATCAGTGCTGATACCGATGCTTACACGACTGCGATTCGAGCTGCCGCAATGGTTAGCGGACATAAAGTAGCCAGCGTTGAAGAAGCGTTTGCTACTGAAACTGGCGTAGAGTTTTACCAAGATGAACTAGAGTCGATCAGTCATCTGCGGTTTGACTTTGCACCATCCCCTACTCTTGATGAAATTGATCTATCTATCCAAGCCTATGCTGAAGCATATGGCGAGTATCCTCACCTTCTGATCGTGGACAATGCAATGAACGTTGTGTCGATGCACGAGAATGAATGGTCAGGGCTACGCGAGATTGCTAAGGCTATGCACCATATGGCTAGAGAGACAGAAGCTGCGGTATTTCTACTGCACCACACCAGTGAAGGTGAAGGTCAGCCGGATATGCCACCGAGTCGCAAGTCCATCCAAGGCAAGATCAGTCAGCTGCCTGAAATGATTATTACAGTTGCTTTACTTCCCGACACTGGAGAGTTTCGCGTAGCAGCGGTTAAGAACCGCTTTGCACGCAATAGCGCCAGTGGTAGGCAATATGTATCTTTATGGGCAGACGCATCGCGTATGTCTATTTGGAACTATCGTCAGAACACACCAAACAGTTGGAGTTATGAGTGAGCCAAAAGGATTACCTTTGGGATAAACGCAATTGGGAAACTATTAAGGAACCAACCCCGGAGATGTACGACTTGGCGCGTCGCTATCTCATTCGCTGTAACGCGCAGGATTTATTTGGTATACTCGGCCTATGAGTACCTATGGCAAGCGCAAAGGTTCCAAGTTTGAAACAGATGTTCTTGGGTGGTTAAGGGGAAGACTACCCAAGGCAATGACAGAAAGGCTTGCCCTCGCCGGGGCCAACGACGAGGGTGACCTTGTTTTAATCGTCGCGGGTAAGCCTTATGTTTTTGAATTGAAGGCTCGAGCCAAATTAGATCTACCACAATTCTGGCGTGAAGCTGTAGTTGAAGCGCAGAATTACGCAAAGGCGCGTAACTTGCAAGAAGTTCCCCCATCATATGTCATTGTTAAGCGTCGCAACGCCGGCATTGAAGATGCTTGGGTAATTCAAACCCTTGATCAGTGGGCGAATTTCCATGACGACCCACAAGCCTGATCTTGGAGCAGTATTAGAAGCGTATGGCTTAACCATACAGGATCGTTATGGCTGGGTACCATGCAAGTGTGTAGTGCATGATGACAGCCACGCTAGTGCTGCATACAACTTAGAGCGACAGCAATACAACTGTCTTGTTTGCCAATTACTTGGCGATGTTTATGACGTTGTAGCTCGTAAGGAAAACTTGAAGGAGTTTAAAGATGTTAAACGCAGAGCAGAAAGCCTTGCTAACGGAAGCAGCCGAAAGGTACGCGCAGCACATAGACCCGCTGGCTCAGTCTTACCTACAGGACCGCGGCATAAGTCCGGAAGTGGCAAGTTCATTCCTTCTTGGAAGCGTAGTAGATCCTAGTGTTGGCCATGAGCATGCTATTGGGATGCTCTCTATTCCTTATCGCACTCCTAGTGGTGTGGTTGGAATTAAGTTCAGACGACTAGACGACGGAACGCCTAAGTACCTCTGGCCTACCGGGCAGAAGATTGGATTATTTAATGTTCAAGATTTACATAAATCCTCAAGCACAATCGCGATCTGTGAGGGTGAGCTTGACACGATTATTCTCAGCGGTTGTGTTGGTATTCCTGCTGTTGGCGTTGCTGGCGTTAGCCAATGGAAAGCCCACTTTCCAAAACTTTTTGAACCGTATACAAAAGTCTTGATATTTGCCGATAACGACATAAAGGAAGATGGCCGCAACCCGGGACAGGAGCTGGCCAAGCGGATCAAGGAAGATTTACCGGCAGCAATTGTGGTTGGTCTTCCGGGCAATCAGGATGTTAATGATCTATACTTAGCCCATGGTAAAGACTGGTTTGATGAGAGGCTAGCGGCGTGACAACTATTGCTGCCATTGAGGGACCAGACTGGGTTGTTCTTGGCGCAGATACCATGTCCTCTAGTGAGGATGGATTTTCTATTACCATTCCTAACGGAAAAATTTTTCGCAATAATAATATCGTCTTTGCCGGTGCCGGCGCAGTGCGCGGCATCAACATCCTTGAGCATGATTTTACTCCACCTCAGATCACAGTCAAGGATATGGACAAGTATGTTACTAGGCAGCTTGTTCCGGCCATGCGTAGAACCTTTATCGAGGCTGGCTATGAAGTTCTCAAACCAGAAGCAAGCGTTGAGAATGACAACATCTGGATCGTGGTAGTACGGGGCAAGGTCTATCGCATTGACTCTGACTACTCATGGGAACGCACAACTGACAACCTCTATGTAGCTGGCAGTGGAGAGCGTTTTGCCCTTGGGGCAATGTCTGCTCTTACCAATGGCGCGCTTATCGATGACCATGCAAAAGCTCGCAAGATCATCACCAAAGCTCTACAAATTGCTACCAAGTATGACTCTGCTACTGGCGGCAAACTTAACGTCAATCTCATACAGGAGAGCAAATGAGCGAAGGATATAACCCAGTATTTATAGGCGGACCATACGATGGTGGTCGAGTATCGTTAGCGTTCTGGGTGCTTGACACGATAGAAAGTCCTTATGAGTATTTCGAGGACTTTACAACATATGTCTGTTATGATATAGATCCGCAAACAAAGAACTATATTTACAAAGGCCAACGCAGCGTACCGAAAGGCAGACCCAATGACCGAGAAGCTACAGGTAATCAATGAGCCAAACGATTTTACAATCGCAATGTGGGAAGTGTTCGACGGGGCAGGTAATCTCCTACTCAAAAAACACCATGACTATGGACCAAAGAACATTTCTCTCTCACCGGGCGGTCCACTTAATGGCCTTCGAGTGCGCATGTGGGACAAAATGGCACGGATCAATCACCTTATCGACAGCGGTGCTACGCCAGAAAATGAATCTCTTAGAGATAGTTTCTTAGACTTGTTGAACTATAGCGCCATCGCAATGATGGTACTGGATGGTAACTGGCCCGCGGAATGAAAACAATTGTTGTCGTCTCAGACCTTCAAGCCCCCTACCATGATGTGGGAGCGACAACCGCACTAGCGGCATTTATTAAAGCGTACAAACCAGACGAGGTGGTGAGCGTAGGCGATGAGATTGACTTTCCGCAAATCAGCCGATGGGAACAAGGCGGCCCCGGCGAGTGGAACTACGACATTGGCAAACACAGAGACATTACTGTACGCCTACTTGAGTCTCTTAAAATCAAGCATATCTCAAGGTCAAACCACAGTGACCGGCTTTACAATAAAATCAAACACTCAGCACCGGGTTTTCTTGGCTTGCCTGAACTTGAGATTGAAAAGTTCCTCAAACTCGACGATCTTGGAATTAAATATCACAAGCAACCCTACGAGCTGGCACCAAATTGGATACTTGTTCACGGCGACGAAGGCAACGTGCAGCCTACTGCTGGATCTACTGCTCTCGGACTTGCAAAGCGGGCTGGTGCAAGTGTCGTCTGCGGACATACGCACCGCATGGGATTAACCCACTGGACACAGTCGTGGGGCGGTAAGTCTAAGACAGTATGGGGCCTAGAGGTTGGCCATCTGATGAACCTCAAGCATGCTCGCTATATTAAAGCTGGCCTATTTACTTGGCAGCAGGGTTTTGCAATTCTTTATGTGGATGGTAAAACCGTTACGCCACACCTTGTGCCTATCATCAACCGTTCCTTTACCGTGGATGGCAAAGTATGGCAATGGTAAAGGTCGGCCTAAGCGTAGGCGATGTAACGTATGCAACTATCGAAGCGGTTGAACGTTACAACTTTAATCGTGCCAATGGCGGCAAGATCACCACTGCCGCTAAGACATGGCCAGAAGCTATTGCCAGAGATATTCTTGGCGTGCTTGCTGAAATTGCCGTTGCGCGTTGGTTAGATAAGTTTCCTACTTCGCTCTTTGCTGATCGCAAAGATGGCGACGTGGGTGAGTATGAGGTTCGATCAACTGCCTACAGCTATGGCAAGTTATTGTTTCAGCCGGATGATAATCCAACCCGTAAGTATTTCCTTGTCACCATTGATGACCATTACCAAGCTGTCATTATCGGTTGGTTATGGGGACATGAAGGCTTGCAGGAGAAGTATTGGGATACTTCTATGCCCGTTCCTTGTTTTGCTGTCAAGCAACAGCACCTACACGACCTAGAGGAACTAGATTGATTTGGTTAGATGAAGCTCAAGAGATTGCCCATACCGTTGCAAGGCAAGTCCACAAGAAGTACAACACATACTTTGAGATTGATGACGTTAAGCAGGAGTGTATTGTCTGGGTCTTGCGCCGGCAAGAGAAGGTCAAAGAATGGCTTGACCACGATAAAGGTTCTGAAGATTACAAATCTGGCATTAACCTTCTGGCCAAGACTTTGCAGCGCCATGCGGATAAGTATTGCCGCCGCGCTAAAGCGCAAGCGGTAGGCTATGAGATACGCGATGAGATTTTTTATTCAGCTGAGATACTTGAGCAAATCCTGCCATTTATCTGGAGTGAGGTAGTGCCTACCCACAACCCAACCGGTGAGCGTGTCACTGGCGGTGGTGCTCCGGCTGAGGGCGGCAACTACATCATTTCAGTTTTTGATGTACGCAAGGCCAAGGATAAGCTCGAGCCGGATGATCAGATCATCTTGCAAGCAAAGTATTACGAGCAGCAGACCTACGATGACGTGGCTACCGCTCTTGGTATATCTAAGTCTTCCGCTGAGCGCAAGGTCAAAGGCGCTATGCGCCGCTTGATCAAAGAGCTTGGCGGGCCAGATCCATGGTTGAGAAAAAAGAAGGGTGAGGAATAATGGCGCATTACGATTACCGTTGCGAAGTATGCAATATAGAAAATACTGTTGAGCGATCTATGTTTGAGACTGGTCCTGATCCGATCTGTTGCGGCATGACAATGCGCCGGATCTTTGGCTCACCACCGGTAAAGTTCAATGGCAGTGGCTTTTACACAACCGACAACCCGAAGAGGTAGCAATGAAAACACTTACGTTCGTTAATGAGTCTCAGCAGCTCAACCAGACTGATTACATGGCCATCTGCTCAGCCCTTGGCATATTTACCACGCAGGTAACAAAGGCGTGGAACCTAGAAGAGACAGTAGTTGCCCCGGCTACCAAGCGTAGCCCTAACGGGTGGAACGTTTGCATCGTGGATAAGTTTCCTAACCCTGCGGTGCTAGCCTACGGTTACCACGAGGTACTGAATGGTCAACCTATTGCGTACATTTTGGCCGGATCATTCAAGAACGCGCCGCTAGGCAAATTCCGCAAAGGCATTACCTTTAAGAATATCGTCATTTCAAAGGATCGCTACCAAGAGGGTACAGCTCTTGTCGTATTCCATGAAGTGATTGAGATGCTTGTCGATCCTCAGATCGTAAACCTTTCAGATCCGGATAGCAAGGGTCGCCATTGGTTGCTTGAGCCGGCAGATCATGTGCGTGGTGCTATGTATAAGATCACCGCTCGTGATGGCCGCGATGTTATTGCGCCAGACTGGACGTTGCCGGCGTTCTACAAGCTCGATGCTAAGGCACCATACTCATACCTTAACTCAGTCGCTACACCGTTCACACTTACGCCTACTGGCTACGGTTACTATAAGGATAATCAAGGCTTACACAAGCTGTAAATGACAAAACCCCGCGGACAGGAATACGCGGGGTTTTGTCGTTCTACTGCGCGTTATGACGGATCGCGCACCTCAGCAATAATACCATAACAATCGTCGCCAACCTTGCCTATGTGCTTGGCATAATCTTTGCGTAGGTTGTTGACCGTGTTATACGGTCCCACTGCAATGGCTACTTTAAGGCTTGGATAGACCGCTACGGCCATGTAGGCCGTGCGTTTGGCTGTCAGTTCCTCAACCAGATCCCAAACCTTCTTGGCCATCTCTTCGCTTGATTCTGCATCCTGCTCGAGCAGTTCAGCCATCTTCTTTATCTCACTTGGCTTGGCCTTCACTTGAGTTTAGCCATCCATTCCTTGCACGCGTCCACGTTCTCTCGCAGCGTGAGATAGCCATAGATCTTTCGGTTATCAAGATACTGCTGTATTCCAAGGTTGCGTAGGTTGCGTGAGAAGATGACATACTCATAATCTTCGGTACCATCTTGGTACAAGATCTTATCGAGCACCTCGCGGCGGATGAGATAGGTGCAGTGAACTACATCCACCGGCAATATCTCACGCTTAATACCGTTGAGGATGGCAAAGTATTCCTCGCTATCTTGGTAATAGCCATTGGGAGTGCATGGGTGATGGAAGTTGCTATAGCCAAGCTGCTCGCTATCTGCACTGCGCAGGATAGGTGCAACCACAGCCCGGCCAGTCTCGAGTAAGGTCTTGAGTGTCTCTGGTAGTACATAGTTGTCTACATCGCAGACAAAGTAGTGGCAATCCCAGAAGTTAGCCATGGCGATACCTTCCTCGCGCAAGCGGCCAAGAACCGAGAAGCGTTCAGCGTTCCATTCATGCACGCCAAAGCGTTGCACCTGCTCTTCTACATCGCGATCATCTACCTCAATATGCCGCCAGTCGTACTTATACGAGTCTGATTCTTGCCGGTCATACATCGTGTACTGATCATCCACCCACTGGCGAATGATACGAGCTGTATCATCGTTGTTGTTGTTGGTCCGGAAGTAAAGGATAACCTTCTCGCGTGGGTAGTCGAGATTATCGAGATTCTGCTCTAGCCAGTAAGGCAAAGTCTTTTCTTTATCTTTAGCCAATATGTGTATTAACACATATGGCAGATCGTGATCGCTCATTTAATACCATCCATGTCTTTTCTCGTGTTGCAATGCCATGCAACTATTGTTTTTCCAATGCAACTTGATATATAACAAGCCCCATCGTATCTGAGTTTGATAATTCTTGCGCCAATCAGTGCCAAATTGATCCATCTTGCTTGCCGGCAGCGCTTGGGCTATGCCATAGGCGCGGCCTTGCGTGGTCTTATCGCCTACAGCTTGGTAGTTCCAATGGCTCTCCATCGTCCATAGTTCATCTAGGCAAATCCATTGCGCCCTGCTTGCGCCCTGTTGCATGTACAAAGCGCGAGCATACTGACGTGGAGTAGCTACGCGCTCTCTTGCAGGTCCGGGGGAGTAGAGGATGCTGGCCGTAATGGCGGCAGCCAAAAGAGCATAGATGCTGCGACGTACCCGGCAGTTGGTTTGGGGATGGGTGGGCATGTTAGGCCTTTCTCTTTCATTACTGCACGTAACTTGGTAAAGAATGGGATGGCAAGATCGGTTTTATTCTTCTCGATCTTAAGGCGTTCATAGCCAAAGGTGCCACCATAGATACCGTGCATCTCTTTATTATCGACGGCAAATTGTAGGCATTTAGCTTGGATAGGACATGACTTGCAAAGGGTAAGAGCGAGAACGGTATTCTTGATCATCTCTTGACCGCTCTCGTTCCTGAATTGATGACCGCGCATAAGATCGGGGAAAAATATCTCCGGATCTGTTTCAGTACATGCCGGTTGCTGATCTACGTCGAAATACATTACTTATCGCTCGCTTCTTTGATCATGTTGCGTAGTACGCGCAGATCGTGATTCTCAAGCCTACCGAGAGCGATATTTCGGTCTTCTAAGTCGGTGACGAATTTCAGCATCTCTTCGACAGCCCTATTCCATCCAAGACCAAAGCCTTCTGAATGTGCAAAGTCAATTTCATCGCTAGTTACAACCGCCTTGGGTGCCGGTATTGAACCGGTAATGCCTTCGATTACGCGGTTAATATGCGCGTTTAATTCTTCATGTAAGTTGCCCATGTATTTTTCCCGTCTGATAGTAGTTTGGTCGCTGATCTACGCCGGCAAGGCCGGCGCTCCCCCACCGCCTTGGGTGGCGGTAGGGGAAGGGTAGTAGGCTTGCCGGCTTGAGTCAATAACCGCCGGCACACTCTTTCCGCGTGTGAGCTAGCCTTGAGCGTTTAGCATCGCGAAGAGTAGGGGTATAGATGACCCACGGGCAGGATCCGGATCCGCACGTGGTGATCCATTCGCCGCCGGTGTAATCGTAGCTGTAGCAGGATCTGACTATATTCTCACGATCCTTTTCCCGCGTTTATTCATGCAAGATTCACATAACCATTGCAAGCCGCCACGATTCGGCCAGAATAGCTCGTGATCGTAATACATAACCCGGCACGAGCTGCACGGGCTAAGAGTGTTACTAGGCTCGCTGTAGCTCATTTCATAGCCCATCCATTCTCGCCCATAGTCTGCCGGTAGGCTCGTTTAGCTTGCGCTAGCGTGTAGCCATAATAGGTGCGCGATTCAAGCCATGTCTGGCCACCGGATCGCACCATCGCGCTCACGATCCATGCGCCGCTCGGAAAAGCTCGCTGCGTGTTCATGGCCTTAGATCCATTCCTGCTTGAGAGCGTAGCCGGCATCGCTGCTAGGCATAGCTGCGGCGAATAGCACGCGAGAGAGCGTGTATACCGCATGGAACCCCATGTCCATTCCGGCACCGGCTACGCGCAGCACGCGAGAGCCATTCTTTTCAACTAGCGGCCATTCGAGAGCGTGAGCTGCATAATAAGTGATGTTCACTAGGCGATTATCTTTCACGATGTAAAGGCTCATCGTGCGGCTCATGCCGCTAGTCGATACGCTGCGTACCATCGTGTAAACAGTATCGCCGGGGGTTAGCATGGCCGATAGTCGCTCACGTGAGTGTTCGCGCTCGTTGATCTTTTCTTGCCGGGTGAGTGTTGCTTGAGTCATGTCTAGTTTTCCTGTCTAGTCGGTTATTCTGGCCTAGTGGCCAGATAGCAGACCCGGGGAAAGATCCCCGGATCCACTATCCGGTAACTATGCAACGCGCATAGGCATGAGCAGCAGCTGCCATTGAATATCGCCGGCGCGTGTCTCGCATAATAGCGGCTTGCGTGATCCGCTTGTCCGGATGATGAGAGGGATAGTCTTATCAATTCCCGGCACCTTAGCAAGATCGGCAAGGAAAGCCGGGTTAACGCCTATTTCATCGGCCGGCTCAAATACTGTCGGGATGAGATGCTCATAAGGTGGGAAGGTGCCGCCCCATGATAGGAAAGTAATCGATCCATCCACCGTGCTCACCGTGATGCGCTCACCGTCGATAGTGAGCTGCACATAAGGATTTAGCACGCGCTTACCGGTTAGCGGCTTAATAAGTGAGCGGATCTTGGCTACATCATCGCGAAGAATAAGGATCTTCAGATCACTTTCCGGCTTAAGCTCGAGAGTATCGAAGGCTAGGCGGCCGATAAATAACCGGTAACGATCGGTAGCAGCTGCAATGAGCTTGCCATCCCGGCTCTCAAGCTGTAAGCATGTAAGCACCGGGAGAGAACTATCCTTGCCGGCCGCGATAAGCGCGCCGGATAGTAGATCGTCAAATAGTGGGGCCTTGATGGTGAAACTAGTTGTTGCTGTAGTTGTTGCTGTATTCATGTTCATAGTTTCCTGTCTATGTAAAGAGCTGCCCTAGTTAGCCGCTCATGACCTAGCATAGCGCGAGCTAGGCCAGATCAAAAGCATCTAGTTAGATC
>Ga0208386_1000498_pt1 | contig 10655 bp, 10 predicted proteins | sample CryBogCBH16Oct07_FD_185510 | JGI IMG/M metagenome (GOLD analysis project Ga0208386, IMG submission 185510) | Freshwater microbial communities from Crystal Bog, Wisconsin, USA - CBH16Oct07 (SPAdes) | ecosystem: Environmental > Aquatic > Freshwater > Lake | place: Crystal Bog, Wisconsin, USA...
AGCTGAACAACCACAACCATTTCCGCCTGCCCCACCTGCACCTGCATAACCACCAGCTCCGCCGCCGCCACCATAACCTTGTCCAACATTGTTTCCGCCTGCCCCACCAGCTCCACCGCCGCATCCAGTATAAGTTCCCCCAGCTCCGCCACCACTTGAAGTCGCAGATCCGCCACCCCCGCCTTTGACCACAGTTGGCGATATAAAATAACTGTCACCACCTGTTTTTGGGCTAGCATTTGTTACACCAGGTGCTCCACCACCAACAACCACAGTTAGACTTGCGCCTGGAGTAACTGGATAATTGTTAATATAACCCAATCCGCCTCCGCCTCCGCCATGCCCGTGGAGGAATCCAAAGCCAATCACATTAGTAGCGCCATAACCAGCTCCGCCACCCCCAACTGCAACCACGGTTACTGTGGATATACCAAACGGTACAAAAAATGTATTGTTGCTTGTGAATGTAATTGATCCGCGAGTGTTTACGTTACGATTGATTTTTAACGTATCTTCTACTGAGCTAAGACGTGGCATTATTGGTACCCCGCAGCTCCGCCTAATACAACAACCGACGATGATCCCAATGTCACCATTGTGAGTGATATCACTGTAGTAGTTGCGATATTCAATGTTGATGGTGCTATTCCTGATTGCCATTGAATATTTGAACTGAATGAAGAATTTATATTTGCTACATTGGGGTAGTAAGTGTTTGCTGTTTTGGGGATAATTATTGTAACTGAAGTTGTGTAACCCGGAGTAAGCGCAATATTGGTTAAATTTGCTGAGAAATTACTGGTGGCTGCATTGGCATTGCAATAGAAAATTGCGCCGTTATTGAAATTTAATGGCACCGAATTACCAACTACTGCAACATTAGTAAACACTTCTTGAGTCTGTTGTACAGTAGATAATCCGGTGACTACTAGATTACCAGTTGTAGTAGTTGCTGTCGTTGTGATATTGCTTGAAAAATGTTGCAGATTGGATATCACATTGGCATTGCTGTATGTTATAGCAGTTATAGTGGCATTAGCCCAGGTTTGGTAAGCACCAATATTGGCCTGTGTAGAGATATTGCCTTGATATAGAGTACCAATATTGGCATTGGCATAAGTTTGATAAACACCCACGCTATTTAAAATATTGACGCCATTTGAATACACATAACTTGGCGATGACATATAGGCCGAAGTATATATGTATCCGGTTGCCTGAATTATATTGGCTATTTCGGTATAGGTTATTGTTTCATAGTTGACTGAAGTAATATTTCCAGTTACTGTGATATTATTGGCTTGTATATTGCCTGTGGTAGTGATCGATGCGGTTGACAGATAGGCCGCAGTATTTGCGTTGGCATTTGTTGCCAGGCTTGTAATTGCAAGTGCTTGAGCAGCAGCGTTGGCATTAGCGTATATTTGATATGCCCCCAAGTTGGCTTGCGTTGATATATTGGTGTTATACAATGTACCAATATTGGCTTGCGTTGCAATATTGCCCGAATACAATGTTCCAATATTGGCATTAGCGTATATTTGATAAGCACCAAGATTGGCCTGAGTTGTAAGACTAATTGAAGTTAGTGCACCAATTCCAGAGCTGGAGTTTAATCCAATTGTAAATATATTTGCCTGTATGGATTGTATAGTTGGATCTGATGGCAAGTAAGCAGTTACATTAGCATTACTGTATGTGCTTGAAGCAAATGGTACTCCGTTTGCCCAATATACTCCAGATGTCACTGTGATTGCATTAGAATAAACACTGTTCCATTTATTGGTTGCATTACCAATCATGTAGGTATTGGTAATGGCTGGCATGATATTTCCCTGCACCGCCAAAGCACCCTGTATACCAATATTGCCAATATACTGACTCAGGTTAAGAGTTTCTGCTCCGGTTGACAAGAAACGAATATCAATTGCATCAGTGGTTTGCGGAGTTTCAGCAAAAGTAATCTGACTTACACCGCCCACAGTTGCAATTGAATACGCAATACCAGGTTGTTGTACAGTACCGTTGATGTTAACCAAAACAGCTTCAGGTCCAGTTATCACACTGTTCAAATTGAATGTGGCATTTACACCGTCGCCATTAAATTGTTGTACTGTAATAATTGAAGTTAGGTCGACCCAACCTGAACCGTTATAAAATTCCAGTGTGGTTCTATCACTGTTGTATCTAAGTTGTCCAGCTGCGGCCGATCCTGGTCTAGAGGCGTCACCACCTGTGGGCAAGCCAATTGCAGTGGGTATTGCAAATGTCACCACAGTGGTAAGATTGGATCCAATATAGTCGGTGTACACATTGCCATGCACATTGCCATCAAGGTTGTAAGCATAAAGATTTGATGAGAATGTACCAGTGGTGCCAGTTACGTTGCCCACTAAATTACCGACAAAATTGGTCTTGGCTAAAAAATTGTTTGCACTGATATTACCACTGGCAGTCATGTCGGTTAGAGTCTGAGCGCCAATTATGTAAATGTTGCCAGCGTAGAGATTGCCAGTGATATTGGCCTGTATGCCGTTTATGTTGCCATAGAATGTACTGATCACGTTACCAGTCACAGTCAAGTTGGCCACATTGGGCACATACATGATATTGCCATTCACGTACTGTGCTAGATTTCCTGATGCGTTGCTGGCAAACAGAGCCGGATAGTACACATTACCGCTAACAGTCTGTGTCACATTTGCCAATAGTGCCACATTGGCAGTATTAACAGTGCCTGTGATCACACTGGCAATATTGGCAAGACCAATCAAACCAGTAAATGTTGCGCCTATAATAAAAATGGTTTTGCCTGTCACTCCATTGACCGAGGCAGGTATATTGTCCGGGAATGTCAATACTCCCGAATTGTAATCAAAGAACCATTCGTCATCATTGCCGGTACCGTCTGGGAATAACTGTGTTCCTGTTGATTGCGGTGTGGTACTGGTGGTACTATCGTAATAGACCTTGACTGCGTATGTACTACCAAAGCTGGGATCAATCCAGTTTGTGATACCAGTCTTCCAGGTTTGGTAAGGCGGTGCAGTACCGTCGTTAGTGGTTTTAACACTGTTGGTATTGGCATCATTATAGACTGTTACCACTCCGGCACTGGCGCCGGGTTGAGTTGCCGGAATTTGACCACTGTTGATCCAGATGGTGTCGCCACGCAGGGTCAACGGGCTGGCAATGGTTTCGTTACTGGGACTTTTTACGTTGGCATTGGCCGTCGTGGTCACACCATAACCTATTTTCTTAAAAAGATAATCAACTTGATTGGTCTGGTTAATTGGCATATTAGTGTGACGGTGTTGTTATTGATAACGCCGTAACTGTCTGTCCCGGTGTTAGTTTAATTCTTACATATATTTGATTGCTAGAGCTGGTACTCGAGCTCAAGCCACCAAATGTTAGAGTATACGATTTGTTGGAGATTGCAGTGTTTAATGGCACTGTGCCGCCCACGGCACACCCTGTACTTCCATTCGCACCGCTTCCAGTACCTGGTGTTCCTGACCCAGCATAGGCCACACTGGCATCTAGCCAACCATTGGTGCTGGACGAATAACTAGAATTTTCTGTCACGCCCGGCAATGCAACCCACATTCCGGCTATAGTGCCAGTTAAAGTTATATCAAATTTACTCACAACTGTTCTTTGAACTGCAAAAGTAAAATATTGATTGTTGGACTGCCCGCTTAGATTTGGGCCTACCGGAAAGTATCCGGTGGCATAATTGGTTTGATCGTTTTTGAGTACTGCACCAACCACTGTGGCATCATTAAGCGTCAAGGTACTGGTTTGACTATTAAATGTGGGTGCACCACTGGTATAGCTGGGGTTGTCAGTTGATCCTGGATTGGTTACACGGTATCCATTATTGGTATAGCCTGAACCCAGACTCAGCGATACCGGTATGCTGGTTTCTTCTATGTTGTTGGCAGTTCCAGTTTTGTAGTTTACAATTACGCCAGGATTATAGCTATTGGTTCCAGTGGCATAACTGTTGTAACCATACAGTATCGGGCCTGCAGTTGACGTTGCCTGCCCAAATCCTGATGTGATGTTGGCCACTGTTTCAAAATAGGCGCTGCCTGAACTCACATACAAATTTCTTGCCAACGGTGTTGTGACTCCGGCTTGCGTGTAGGTCACACTGGTGGGCGTAGCAAATGCCCCGCCTGCGCCACCCACAATGAAACTGTCAGTACTATAATACATATCTCCACTAAGATGTGATATGTTGCCTTTTAACTTGTACTGTGTATTGGCATTTGCGTGTGGTATAGTACTAGAATACGAGACCACGTTAGACGACAACACCATACTGGCATTACTGAAAGTGGGGGTTCCCGGTGTGCTTGAGTCGTAGTACCAAGACACAGTATTGGTTTTGGTTGCGGTAGCTGAATCGTATATGTAGACTTCGTTCCAGCCTGGTGCTACCGAACCAGTGGCGTCTGTGCTAAACACTGTCCAGAATCCTGCGGTTACACTGCTAACAACATTGTGATAATCTTGTACGTTGTACACATAGATGTTGCCCGAAGTGGTATTTGAATTTGAGCCAGTCAAGGTCACGTTGCCTTGCGGAACTCCGTTAACATACGCACTCACATTGCCAATGCCGCCTGGTCCCACATTGGTAACTGCACTTGTGGTATATGTTGCAGTTCTTACGGCACTTAGAGCAGTACCCGCCGATAGATTATGTCCTTGAGTGGCAGTATTGTCAGTCTGAACAAAGTTGGCAATTCGACCACTGTAGGTCAATGTGGTAATTAGTATATTTTGTCCAGCTGGAAACGGTGGTGGACTAGGTGGCACCAGTTTGCCTAACACATAATTCAATTGAGCAATACTGTCAGTTATGTTACTGTTGGCAGTAAATACCGCTGCATTACTAGACAACGAACTAACACTGTTTGATCCTAGTGGAATGGTATTACCAAGGGTATTGGTTTGTATGGTGTTGATGGCAGCATTGGCAGCCTGTATGTTGGCAGTTTGTGCAGTGTTCAAAGTGTTAACATAACTGACCACTGCAGCATTGGCCGCAACGATGGCCAAGTTGGCGCCGTCAACATTGGCCTTCATGGCATAGTTTAATACATTTATGTAACTTGTTATTGCATTATTTGTGGCAAAGATAAGTGCATTGGCCGCTGTTGCATTTGCTATTAGAGCCCGTGCTTCAGGTAAAGCATACAGGTCAACCCAGCTTATATTTCCGTTGCCATCTGTAATTGGAAAATTATAACTGCTTCCACCATTGATCACAATGTTGGCGTTAGAACCAAAATTGATCTTGCCAGTATCACTGCTTATGGTGTTGCCCAATAAATAGATGTTGCCGGCATGTAGATTGCCGTTTACATCCAGGGCATAAAGCGGTGACATGGTGTTAATGCCCACATAGCGTTGTGCTACCGCTGCATATATTAAATTGGTGTCAATGGCAATGTCAATACCCTGGCGATCCAGGTTACTGTTAAGCATTGGTCCAGTAACACGTCCAATCGCCATGCTAGATCCTAGTAAACAGCATCAGTGCTGTTGATGTTATGTATGATAACAATTTGATTTGGATTCACTCCCGGAGCAGGAGGGGGACTGGTAAACGTGATGCTTGTGGTTCCGTTTACTGTGTAATTGCTGTTTGGTTGCTGATACACACCGCCAATGAATACTGCAATTGCACTTGGATCACTTTCGGCCTGTTGCATAGTAAACACATAGCTGACTCCATCGCCATTGAACGAGTCCACAACCAGTTGCACTGATCCAATGTGTGCAACTTTGTACCAACTACCGTTATAATAGAATTCAATTCTATTGTTGGTGGTATTAAATCTCAGTTGTGCGTCCACAGGCGCATCTGGGCCTAGTACACTGGAACCAATTGGCAACTGTATAGCATGACTGCTACTGGTCAATTGTGCATTTTTTAAAAATCGTGCCATTATTATAAACCTATACTGCTTACTGTTGCTATCACTGAGTTTGTTCCGCTACCACTGCAATTTGCTTGTAACATGTCGCCAGGACCTAAAAAGATTTTTTCAACATCAAGAACTAGAGTTTCGCCTGCGGTCATTGACACATTGCTATACACAATGTTGTTGCCGTTGGCAACAAATCCGTTCATGACTGCGTACACATTCAAGGTAAGAATGTTCACTGTTTTGTTACAAAAATAAATTGTAGTTGTTGCTGTTCCAAGATTGCCGCCGCCCACTAACACATTAGCAGCTACGCCTGTACTTAAAACTGTATTCTGAATTGCCATTTTTATTCCTAGAGTAAATTGTTGTAAATTAAGGCCATGCGCTTGCTGATTAATTCATGGCTACCGTAGTTGGTGTTTGTTGCATACAATCCGGTTGTACCTGCGCCAATGTTGCCTGCGCTCAATGTAACGTATCCGTTGACTGCAACCGGTAAAACTGTACTTTGTGCAATCTGTAAATTGCTGCTCAATGGTATTGTGCCATTGTAGCTGGCCAAGATTGCGCCATAATTGGTACCATCATTGGTTATTTGCCATTGTGTGGTAGTTTCGTTCCAGTGTATTGACACATTACCGCCTGTGTTACCACGATCCACAATCACGTATGATCCAATTGGATTGGCCGGTGCTGTAGGGCTGATACCAGAATTAAGTATCACGTTGGCATTGAACACTTGAACCGAAGTACTGTCAACCGAAGTAGTGTTACCGATAACAACCAAATTTCCATCAACATACAAGGTGTTGGTGTTGATTGTCATTATATCATTGGGATTTATACTTTGAATTGTATATGACCCTGAAATTCTTTTTACGGTAGACATGAGTTCGATCCTGTTTATTGTATATTTAGCCCAGCATGATATCTAGGGTTGTTAAAAGAAAAAGCGATCCGGAGATCGCTTTAGTTTTGGCTCAAAATTGATTAAGCGTATTGTGCTTGAATAAATGTGCCATCTGGTGTTGCCAAATGATAACGATATTTGGTATAATTGGCTCCGCCATTGATACTGGTACTTGAATTGCCATCACTGTAATAATCCCAAGCAAATCTGTTGGTGATTTTGCTTGCGTATGTAGCAGTCGACACAGTGATACCGTTTGCTGCTCCAACGTTGCCACTGGTGCTAATGGTTGCTGTACCGCCATTTATGGCAGTGACTTGAGCTACGCCACTGATGTTGGCACTGGGGCTAGTCCAAATTAAATAGTCACCAACTCTGGGCAATTGCACTGGTCCAGTTACCGCAGTACGTGTGTCGTATGTGACTGTGGTGCTGGTGGCACCACCAGCTACGTTGGCTGCGGCAATATTGGCTGCTGCAGTATTTAAGGTCAATAAAATATTCATTTGACCAGCTGTGGGACTGGGTGAATTTACCAGTGTGCAAACGCCTTTGTTGGTTCCGTCAGTGACCAAGAACTTGTGCTCGCCTTTTTGTCTTAGTATACTGCCAGTGGTACTAGAGCCACCAGTGATGTAAACTTGACCTTGGATTTGACGTCCCACCTGACTTGTTAGTCCGCCTGTGCCACCAACAAATGCTCCGTTGATGCTTTCAGGTCCGGTATAGCGATCATGAATCTGACCACTAGAATCTGTTTTTGTAATTTTTAATCCGCCTCTTGCCATTTTGTTTATTCCTTGTTATATTTTATTATACTGCGTCTGGGATTTGTACAAAACCAGTTGTGCCGGCAGCTGCGTCTACTGCGTAGGTGTTGCTGGTAGTTGGAGTTTGGCTCCAGTAACGATATTTGTTACCGGCAAAATCATAAACCCAACGATTTGTTAGTTTGCTTGCGTAGAAGCCCACTTCCATTTGATAGTTGCCGCTTGGAGGATCTGTATCAATTGAAGCATCGTAACCCACGGTTACGTTACCGTATCCGCCAACTGTGGCATTGATTGCAGTGATAGTCACATTGCCTGTGGAACTTTGCGCCACATTGTGTATCTTTGCGCCTACCACAAATGGATTTGTGCCGCCTTGTACACTGCTGACTTGATAGTGTAGATAAGTGCTGGTTTGTGCTCCAGCTGTGTCTGCCAAGTTACCTTGAAATACAGCAGTATAGACTGGTACATTCATTTCGCCTGTGGCCAAACGTGCCGCTTGTTTATTAGCTAGAGTACAGATTTTCTTGGTTGTGCCATCGCTTGCCAAGAACTTGTGCTCGCCCTTTTGACGTAGAATACTGCCATCAGTCCCACCGTTGCCGGTATTGACTTGAGCATGTATTTGTGCGCCAGCTTGTGTGTATACACCGCCAACTGAACCTGGTGTGCCAGTTACACCGTTACTGGTAATGGTTTCTGGTCCAGTTTTTTGATCTGTACGTGTTGTACCTGTTCCGGTATTACCGCTTGGTGTTTTGCTTATTTTTAGTTTGCTTGCCATTTAATTTCTCCTTTGTTATGTTTAGCGTTCTAGGCTACGCGGAGTGGTGCTCCTCGAGTTCTTGCGAACGGTTTATATTGTGTTAGTGATGTGCAACACCCACTACCGGGTTACTGGTAGTAACTTTGTTTGGTTTTGCTACCGGTGCAGGTTGTGTGGTTTTTGCACTGGGTGTTTTATTGGTTACAGCAATGGCGGCCACTGGTGGTACTACTGCAGGGGCTTTGGGTTTTACTGCTACTGGTACTGGTTGTGCTCGTGTGGTCATTGCGATCCTTATTTTTTCTTAGCAACTGCAGGTGGTTGTGTTACTGGAGACTTTCGTGGTCTAGCAGTAGTTACTGGTGCTGGAGGATTATGCGGTTTAGTTGTCATGACTATTATCTAATAGTATGAATACCAACTGCAACGCCTGCCACTACAGTACCGTTATCGCTATTAGCACCTTTTTTACTTGCAACACCAGCTACTGCTGATACTGGAGTATTGATGTACGTTGCTGCTGCAACTGGCGCTGGAGTTACTGTATTTGTATATGATACCGCGGCAACTACTTTTTGTGTGCCTGCTTTATAAATTGCGTATGTCATTTCGGTTTCCTTAAAAAACGTTTATAGTATTTATGGCAAAATGAAAAAAGCCCACCTAAGTGGGCTTTTGATTCACGTATCAAGTATTACTTGATTACTGGAATGATAGATTTGCAACAGCAATCTCACCAACGTAGTCGCCAGCGTTACCTAGAGACGATGCTGTGTTTGTTAACTCAACATAGCCGTAACGTGTCATAAACGAAACTACTGGTTCGAATGTCATTGGATCTAGAACAACACCAGAACTCATTAATGGGATATATGGGCAATAGAACGCAGCTGCATCAGCTTCGCTAGAACCTTTGTATCCAACCAATACTGCTTGGCTGTCGTTTGCATAACCGTCTACATAAATCTTCATTGCGCCGTTCAATGTACCTACAAACTTGGTGTTTGTAGGTGCTTCGAATGTACCTTCTGTTGTACGAGCAAAAGCTGAAGTTGTTGCAGATTGCAACACTGTCAAACTTGCTGGTGATACAACTGCCCAGTTACCTGCGCCACGACGTGTACGTTGAGCGATCAAGTTTGCAGTTCTGTTGATTAGAACAGCTAGAGCAGCGTGTTCGTCACCAACGAATGTTGCAGTACCTGACACTGCTGACTGGTCAAATGTGTAGTCAGTAGCTGCTAGTGCACGTAGTGAACCAAGAATTTCTTGGTCAATTTCAACTGTGATTTCTTGAGCCAAAGCAGCCATGATTTCTGCTTCAACATCTAAGCCGTGCATAGATTGTGCATCTTGAGCGGCTTCAAATGTCCAACGAGCTGACAATTTGCGAGTTTTAGCCTCAACAACTTGTTTCAAGATTTGAACATTGATTCTGTTACCAGCAATACCTTCAAGAGCAGCAGTAGAAGTAGCTTGACCAGTTGTGTTAGAACCAGAATAAGCAACTGCAATCTTGAATGGGCTTAATGCCTCGTCACCAGCGTTAGCTGATGTTGCGTATGGTGAACCATCGCTTACAGAGTCAGCATAACGTACACGTAGTGTATGAATCTGAGCAACTGGACCTGTCATTGGTTGTACACCAACGATTTCGTTAGCGATAACTGTAGGCATAACACGACGGATAACTGGTAGAATAACACGGTTAAGTGTAGCTACGTTACCTGCTTGTGTTGAACCTGCTGTAGCGTTTTCTGCCAACATCTTGCGAGTGTTTTCTAGAATAACGCCCATTGTGGTGCGCTTAGAACCATTTAGGCCTTCTAGCAAGGCTTCTTTAGTCTCGCCCCAACGGCTTTCTAATAATGCTTGTGTCATTTTCTCTTTCCTTTTCCTTTTAGGGTTTAATTAAGCCCTGCTAAACGCTTCATCTCATAAACATTTGACATTACGTCATCTGCTTGTGTAGATTCAACGGCAGTTTTAGCAGTTTTATCACCAGTTGCCACTGAGCGACTTTCTGTTAGTACTGCTGGTTTTACAACCGGAGCACTAGCAGGAGTGTTGTTCAGCACTGCTGGTAGATACTTTTCGTATGCAGACTGCAATTTGCTGGTCTGTACACTTTCAAGAAGATCACGCATGATTGCAGCTTTCTCCTTGTTCAAAGGCTTCAACATTTCTGCAAGACGTTCCTTGCGCTCTGCTGATTCTTTGATAATACGAACTTCACGTTCCTTTGATTCAACTATCAC
>Ga0208386_1000505_pt1 | contig 10530 bp, 22 predicted proteins | sample CryBogCBH16Oct07_FD_185510 | JGI IMG/M metagenome (GOLD analysis project Ga0208386, IMG submission 185510) | Freshwater microbial communities from Crystal Bog, Wisconsin, USA - CBH16Oct07 (SPAdes) | ecosystem: Environmental > Aquatic > Freshwater > Lake | place: Crystal Bog, Wisconsin, USA...
ACAATGGGTTGAAATCATAGTCTTGTGCCAGCATGGTATTGATAAACATTTGTGCGTTATGGGCTTTTACTTCCGACCAATCATCAATTTGAATAATGGGTAAATCATTATATAAACTGCTGACAAAAGGATTGCGCTTGACAATAGGTATGCCACCCAAAACCAAAGTCTCATAAGTTCTGTGACACTCATAACTAAACCCCCTTGGACTGACTGTCATAAAAAATTCTGCTTGACGTTGCAACATATATTTTCTACCACGTGGCAAGTTTTCAAAGAAGCAAGCTTCTTTTTCTATCTTGTCATAGCATTCTTGGCGGTCACCGTACATACCGTTGTTGACCCAATTGCAATAGTAAGCGCCAATCTTTTTATCAATATTGGGCGAGTCATATAGATTGTTTAAAAGCAATCTTTCTTGAGCCAAAGGAGATAGCGCACGTAGCCCCCAAGTTCCCTCTTTTTCCCAAACGGTGTGATAGTCTAAGCCAATTGGCAAAGCCTGTAGCTTGGGATGTTCCATCGCACGATTCTGCACAAACCAGTTCATCAGATGTGGATGGTTTAGGATCCTGTCTGTTTCTTCTTTGTACATCGTAACATCGTGATCACTATCGCCAGTAACCAAAGTAAAAAACGTATGTATATTTGGTAAAAAATTCTTAACAAAGTTTGGTAAAGCTTCGTAGCAAACATAAATTGAATCCCCCATGTTTAAACCGTTTAGCAAGTCTGCGTCAATAAAATTATTGCTAGACTGCGGGTTTTTGTTATGCCGATCACACGATTTTAGTATCCCTCGGCTCGATACAAATGAACAAAATCTTTCCATTATCTTGGTTTGCTCCCCACAACCTGTTGAATGCGCTCCGCAGTTTCTTCAATGATTTTCATCTTTGCTTGGCAGTATGCGGGGCTTGGACTGTCAAAGGTATACAACTGATCAACGATTTGATAAAGCTGATTGACTAAATTAACTGTGGCGGTGTTATCAGGCAAAAATTCTGAATAGTTTTTTAGCAACAGAGCGTTGACATACATACCAACCACTTCGGGCTTGGAGCACTTGTTTAACTGTGCGCTAGTTCTAATCTGATTGACGTATGAATACTCAACAGGGTCATAGTTTCCTATTACTAAAGCGCACCCTGTTACTAAACAAACTAACAAAACAAATATTAATTTTTTCATTTGTAACATTTCTTTCTAACGTTAAGTGGATCACCTTTGCCAACCTCAGAGCAAACGTACACATCTGATCTTAGCGACCAATCTATACCAACCTTAAATAGATTAATCATAGCCACAATAAACAGGGCAATGAACACTATCTTAAAAAAGGTCATTTTGTATTACCACCATATAGCTTGGCTTCTAAACTACGAATGTGGTCGTTTAACCTTGCAATCTCTGAATCCATAGCATGAATCTGATCTCGCAAAAGTGCAACAATGTCATCCATAGTGTCTACCCAACCAGCAAAAGGTACTGGTTCCTTCTGTGCGTTTAAACGGTCTTCTGTTGTAAAGCTAGTCATAAAGCCTCCTAAAATGGCAATTCTAAATTAACGTAACGAAACTCATTGATTGGTACATCATAAAAATACTCACCTTCTTTTACCGCCTTATTTGGTATCTCTTTTACTGGACTACGTTGTATCGCATCTGCTTTACACCAGTAAGCATTTTTAAAATCTCTTGTGACTGCAAAAAAAACTGTGGGCATACGGTTATTCAAAAGCTTTTCTTTTCTTTTTGCTACATGAATGGTGTTGTATGGACATTTTGTGTCCTCTCTCAGCCAATCCCTCGTTTCAACTTCTATGTAGCCCACAATCGAACCAAATCGTTTAACAATTAAATCAACTCCATACTTATCTTCATTTGGATATGCTTTCCAACCCCACTCATGAAATACCCAATCAATCACGGCATCCCTAGCGGGTGGATCGCAAGCATCATGAACCTCTTGGCTAAAAGGTTTAGTCTTCACCTTTCCTTCTCCTTTTTTTGATAGCCACGATTCCATCTTCATCTTTAATGCATCGATATTCCCACAATTTCTTTGCCCTAGAGTAAGCCTCCATTGCATCTTCATGGTGATTAGACAAGATGTTTCCACGAAATATAATTGCCATAAGATTTAACATGGCGCTTACATCGATAAACTCTTCTTCAGTCATTTTTTTCTACCTTACGAATAAGTTTTTCAATTTCATCGGCAAGCACATCGCCCCAAGATGCTCCTGACGGAAACATCATCTTTCCTCCGTCATGCGTCTTGGAAATCCTTATTGCATCGTTTAAACCTTGATTAAAACCTTGGTTGTACGGGGTATCCGCTTCTGACATTCGCATGGCAAAAGCTTCCCTTGCAAATTGACTGACACCCATCTTATGTTTTTTAGCGTAGTTCTTAATCTTTGGTACTTCGCTTGGTTCAACATAAACCATTAGCGGTACAACAGTTTTAAAACGGCTCATGGTCTTTCCATTTTTCGTATTCATTTAACATTGCATCAAACCTAGCTTTAGCCTCTGCGTTGCCATTGAGTTCGGTGCGTGAGGCTATCTCGCATAAAGCGTGGATAGCTTCGACCGCATCAGCCTCGTTTTCAACGTCAAATCCTTGCACAGTTTTTAACCAATGATGGAATGAATGTGTTTTACCTAAAATTCCAGCTTGTTTAACTCGGTTATCGTATTGCGTAGCGGTTTCATTGTCTTGAATCCTAACCATCGCAACACCATATCGTGCCCCAACAAAATCCCGCATCAGTTCTTCGGGGATCTCGTCAGGGTGGATATTGAGAGTCAAAACAAAGCCAGTTTTATCTTGTTTCAAAGAAACTTTTACTGCTTCGAATTGAAGTGCGCTCATGGTTTAAACCTTAAAACGGAACATCGTCATCTAAGCCGCTGTGTGTTTCTGCAGATTGTTCTTTTTTGATAAAGTCAGGTTTCCATGTGTCAACTATCAAGCTAAGATAACCGTAGCCACTAGCAGACTTTGATTTCCAACCGCCAAGTTTTACTTTGACGGTATTACCATCATGCTCAATAGAGTTCAAGTCAATCAAGATTTCACCAAAGTAATCAGGAGATTTGGGGTTTGTTTTAGCCTTAGTTACGTGAAGAGAGCCAGTATTAATTTTGGTTTCAAATTTTGTTGCGTATTTCTTTTCCATCATTACTCCTTAAATTTAGATTTGTATTCTGCAAACTTTGCTTGCAACTGTTTGTATGTATCAGGCAAAGCCTCTTTCATCAAGTCGATTTCAGATTGATTAGCTTTCCAAAACCCACTTAATTCTTTCATGGTCTCACACGTCTCACCAAATTCTGTCATTGTTTCTGCCAATAGTTTTAATTTCTTGGTATCAATAGCATGATCAACTACTTTTGCAACTGGTTTAGGCTCAACTGGCGCAGATCCTGTTGTGGCATCGAGCACATCATTTTCTACAATGGCACAGGCGGTCGTATAGAGATAGCGCCTTTGATAAGACTCCACCGCCCCTATATTTTGGACTTCATGGCAACCTTTAAGATTGGCGGATCCCATAGGTGATGTAAACGTAACATGACTGCCATCTTCTACATCGTAGATGTGCATCGTTGCCAGTTCAGCATCAAATGAAATCACATCGCACAATCCATGCTTTTCAAATAGCATTTGTACGGTAGGCAAAAAATCGCCAAGTTCAAAATATTTGTAACCAGCAAATTTGTTGTGCCCCGACTTATTCAATGGCATTGTTGCTAGTTCATTTCTTACGACAATAAGTTTTTTTAGTACTTTCATTGTGCATTCTCCAAAAATTGATCAGCCAATTTATTAGCAACTACATAAATCGCTTCATGTGCCTCATAATTATTCAATGCAAGATCTGCTGGTAATAGTTCATATACACTATCTGAATTGCTTGCTAGTGCAACCATAAAATCGTAAATCATTTCTTGACGTGTTTTCATTTCATTTCCTTAAATAAAGTTTTTTGGTTTGGCATTACATAACTGTTGTATTCACTCCGATGCAATCCATCAGGCTGACTATAGAAATTTCTTGTATGCAGTTCCGATTCTTGCCAAAACAAATGCGGACTTTCCGCCTGTATCTTGGCAATTAACTTATCCAACTCAGGGTTTGGGAATCCCAAGTTTGGATCCTTGGGTCTTCGACCCGCAAGCTTTAATTGAAACTGTTGCTCTTTATTTAGCATCATTGCTCCTCAAGTAATTTTGGTATTGACTACACCATTTATTAACATTGCAATAGTTACCAGTACAACGTACAGGCTCACCCTTGCGCTCTTCTATCGACAACTTACTTCTTTCCTTTTCATCAGACTCGGCAATCAACTTCTTAGCCTCATCCTCCGATTCGAAAACCCTTACCGCAGTCTTTCTGCCCTCTTTCTTGACCGCAAATGTTGTAGATCGCATCCAGCGTTCATCGTCTGTGCAATGGGGTAACTCAGATCCCCAATCAGCCAAGACTTTGGACTCACGATGCAACTCTAGACGTTCTTTAATGTATGCCTCGGTTTTTGCAAAATCCCAAATAGGGATATCAACCATCTGAATCTGTGCGGGCGGGTAGTTCGCCTCGTTCTGTGCTTTACGGCTTGACCAATCACGCAAAATAGCGCAGATCTGCAATTTTTTAATATGCATACCTTTTAGCTTATTTACCATCCAAGCGTAAATGTTTAATTGTTGCTCCCATTCGGGTTTGTCATTCATTACCGCCCATACGGATGTGAATTTATAGTCAGCCAGTTCTACACCGCCTTTGACTTGTTTTTGCAAATCAATTGAACCCGATAGCACAACTCCATCGATTTCAATAAATAAGCGCTCTTCATTTAAGTGGTTTTCAACCTCGCTACGTTCAGCAACTACGTGCAGAGCGGATCCAAGCATAGACCACAACATATCTGTTACGTCTTGCTCCATATCAGCGTGGTAAATTCTCCGCAAGCGCTGAATGCGTGGCGGGGACATAATTTCGGTTACTGAGTAGTCAGCCTTACCCTTTGTGTAGTATTCTTTCTTAGCAAGAGCAACTAACGGTTCGGGCACATCAAATTGATTGGTAATTTTCATAAAAGCCTCCATAAGGAAACTTGATAGTAATACAACTATTTTTAAAATGCAAACACTATTTTTAACAATTTTTGGCGAGCCAGCCAGCAAAGCAAATTCACGCAGACAAGTATTTTCAGGCGGAAGATCAATGTTTATCAAGTCTGCGAAGGCGTTGTCATATGCTAAAGCGTTTAAACTTCAAGCTCAGACCCAGAAGGCGGAAATGTTTTCTGGGGATGTGGTGGTAACGATTCGCATTTGGTATGCATCACGCAGACCTGATTTGGATGAAAGCTTGATATTGGATCTTTTACAGGATATTGCCTATAAGAATGATAGACAGGTAAAAGAGAAACATATCTATTGGATGGGTGTCGATAAATACAACCCTAGATGCGATATCGAAATTAGCCAAAAATAAAGCCACCGCTTGGGTGGCTTTACCGAGCCTGTTGGAGGGGGATGGCTCTGTCTCATGGAGGCTTTAATTACATGAGATTTTACAACGTTATCACACTTGACAAGGCTTTGCAAGACAGAACATAATACAGTCTGCATTTGTAGTTCCTCACGTTTGGTTAGTTTTGAGAGCGCCTAAAAAACGCTCTCTTTTTTTTGCATCAAACACATCACCTTTTGTTTAAACACGTTTATACGAATACGCTGTTTACCAGTATGTCGTTTAAACATTCTAATGTACCCGTATCTCCGGCTGCCGGACGGCCCGGTACCCGGCTGCGTACACACCGTTTAAACAATAACCCTATGAAATACCCGTGCTTGCATCAAAAGGACTTGCAACTCGTGCGAGAACTCGATTAAGATTGAATCCTGTTTTGATTGTCGGTGAAAAACGGCAGGGTCAAAATAGTTATTGCCGATACTGTGGGAAGCATTTAGAAATCGGGATGGAGGTGGCGAGGATAGTGCCTCTGATGCGCAAAGACTGTCGGGTCAATCGAAGCCATTGGGCAGAAAATTGTGAAGGCAGACCTAGGATAGCGGAGGTCTGCCCTCTCCAAAGGGCAGTACGCTATAACGATACAATAGACGTAATATATACGATGATTTTTTAAAAAGAACTATTTATGCCATACGTGAACAAACCAAGACCATACAAAAAAGAATATGAACAACTAGGCGGTACAACCGCAGAGAAGAAGAAAAGAGCACAACGCAATAAAGCAAGACGTATGCTTGAGCGTGAGGGGATCGTCCACAAGGGCGATGGCAAAGATGTAGACCACAAGAAACCGCTAAGTAAAGGCGGTACAACTGTGCGATCTAATCTTAAAGTTAAATCCGCATCAGCCAATAGATCATATAAACGCAACTCAGATCACTCTGTTAAATAGGAGGATCTATGCTCGCATCGCAGTTAGTCGCCTCGTTGCAACCGAGTCAGCATAAGCGTCTCGTTTGTCCTGAGTGCTCGCCATTTCGCAATAAAGCCAAAGAAAAAGATCTCGACATATTACCCACATCAGATGGGTGGAGATACCATTGCCATCATTGCGATATTGCGGGCTTTGTACCATTCAAATCTTATAAACCAAACCAAATCTACAGATTGGAGAAAAGCATGAGCGTAGTGCCACTAAGAAGTTATGAACCAAGAGAATTATCTAAGACACATTATGAGTTTTTAAAAACAAGAGGGATTTCAGAAAAGACTGCGCAAGATATGCAGTTATTTTCAGCCGAAAAGTATTTCACCCGCTTGGATAAAAAGACTGATGCAATTGGTTTTCCCTACTTCAAGGAGGGCAAGTTTGTCTCAGCCAAATACCGCAGTATTGAGTCAAAAGACTTCACACAAGATGCGGGCGGGGCGCAAGTATTCTTTGGTCTCGATAAGATAGATCCATCTCAGCCAGTAATTATTGTAGAGGGCGAGATCGATGCATTGACCGCCATCGAATGCGGAATTAAAAACGTGGTCTCCGTTCCAAGCGGTGCGCCACTCAAAGTATCAGACGGCAAGATCGATGCGACAGAAGACAAGAAGTTTTCTTTTGTGTGGAATTCATTTGACCTACTAAGTCAGGTGCCATACGTCACGATTGCAACTGATACAGATCAGGCGGGACAAGCGCTAGCGGAAGAGTTAGCAAGGCGCATCGGCAAGGATAAGTGTCGCATTGCACAGATGGAATTCAAAGATTTGAATGAGGCATTCTTAGCCGAGGGAATGGCAAAGGTGCAAGAGATTATCAACAATGCCGAACCATATCCTGTTGCGGGATTATCCTCAGCCAGCAAGTTCTTTGATCGTTTAAACGATTTGTGGACGAAGGGTACAGGCAAGGGCGTGTCAACTGGTTACGAAAATGTGGACAGAATTTATACCGTTGCGCAAGGTCAGTTAACAATCGTTACTGGTTACCCATCGCACGGCAAGTCCAACTTTGTAGATCAACTGATGGTCAACTTAGGAAAGCATCATGATTGGAAGTTCGCACTCTGCTCTTTTGAGAATGCTCCTGAGATCCACATCTCACGTCTGATGGAAATTTACAAGGAGAAAAGGTTTTTTGATGGCGGGCAAAGGATGACCGTTCCCGAAAAGGAAGAGGCATTGCAATGGGTGGAGGATCACTTTGTATTCCTAGACTCTGAGGCAAGCGAGGCATCGACCATTGATTCGATATTGGAGCGGGCAAAGATTGCGGTAGCCCGAATGGGTATTCGTGGCATGGTAATTGATCCCTACAATTATATTGAGAATAAAGGCGGTATGGCAGAGCATGAGTTCATCTCAGCCATGTTAACGAGAATGCAAGCTTTCGCAAAGTCATCAGGAGTTCACGTTTGGTTTGTTGCACACCCAAGCAAGATCTCTCGCTCAGGAATGGAATTGCCAAGACCTGACGGTATGGCGATCTCAGGATCAATGGCATGGTGGGCGAAAGCCGATTGTGGGTTAACTATCCATCGTGGTAGCGGTGTATCGGTAGAGATTGCGGTATGGAAATGTCGCTATCGTTGGATCGGTACGCAAGGCGAAACAACTTTGGATTACAACAAGGTTACTGGCACATACGTTCCGCCCAGCAACGATTTCGAGTAAGCCGTTTAAACAACGGCATGTAAAAAAATGGCTTAGTGCCAGAACAGGTTACGATGTTTAAACAAGGTAAGTTATGGAAGATTATTCGGAAAGTTATTTAAAATTAAAACGGGGATTGGATTTATATCAGGATGCTATGCTCAAAAGAAATTATGAGAAAGCATTTCAGATTGGATTGGATCTGATTGTGAATGCACGAATATTGAAAATCGTGGCGCAAGATTTAGCAGAATAAAAAAAAGCCCCCAAGCGGGGGCTTTCTTATACACCACAACATAGTCGATCTAGATGCCCACCGATTTGCTCGACAAGCCAACGACTCTCATCATTCCGAACGTCATCGTCTAAATCTAATGCTCTATCCATGAGATGAGAGAAAGCCTTTTCAGCCTGTTTATCATTCATGCGTTTTTGTTGATACAGTTTGTCAAAGAACTTGTAGTCAAACATGAGGCGGTTAAACCGCATTTGGTTTTGATAGTCCAATTGTTTCTTCCTTTTCAATAACAACGTCACCGTTTTGATTAATGTAATGCGAATCGCCTGATTCCTTGGCACGAATTAATTCCCTGTACTGTGCCCTTTGATTCATTTCCATCCACATCTGTGCATCTTTGTCAGCCTGATTCATGAGTGCGCTCCAATCTGAAAGCCAATAATTAATGAACCCCAAACAACTGCGCCAGTATAGATTGGCGCATACCCTTGCTCGACTAAGCCATAAATGCCTGTAATCAAGCACAACCCACCCGCAAACACCACAAGTAAATTCATACGACCTCCGCATCCCAAGGATTATTAAAGTCAGTCTCAGCATTGAGTACTGGAAGGTTTAAACACTCAACCCAACGCTCTGCAAGCTTGCGCAACTCAGCCATATCATCACCGACAAAGCTTGGATCGCAATAGCCAGTAGGCTGACCCTTGTCGTTGTAATAGACTTCTTGAATACTGAGCAACGGCTCACCATCGTTGTCTTTGCTGATGTCAACTACTCTGTGATTCCAAAACATAAAGCCTCCGTAAAAAGAAAGATGATCGTTCCTAATGCATAGTCTCATCAGGATCTACTGCGTACGACTCATACACAATGCCAATGCCCCTGATCAGCCTGTTAATGACGTGTTCGAATGGAACACCACAAGCCACACAAGCATTAGCCAATGCATAGGTCAGAGCGGGGATGACCACATCGATGTGATTGCCATCGAGGTGATCGGTCACCCTGTCTATCAACTGCCTAGTCTTCTCTTCCCTATCCATAACTGCCCCTTTTAAAAGCGGGGTGGTAACCACCCACCCCATTACTGTAACTCTTTCAAGAGTTTATTGAAAGATGCGCTACCCATCTCCGCAAGGTTCTCAACCGCTACTGAATGCTTGTGGCATTCCAAGACCTTGTCAGATTGAATACCGATGGCGATTAGCTTGATGCCAAGCTTTTCTGCCACAGTATCAAGGTGACGCATATGCACTACGTCAGGCGAGAGCGAGTCAGTCAGAAAGAACATAACCTTGCGTTTCTCAGGACGTGTCTTGAGATCTTCGAGCGAGAGCATCACCGCAGAATAGTCAGGGTTCTCACGCAAGTGAAACTTGTGGATCTGACCAAGCTTAGGCAACGCTTTCTGCAATGACTCGTTCCAACGTTTAAACGGATAAAACGTAACCTCTTCGATGAGCATCTCAACCGTTGCCTCTTCGTGCGTTGCAACCTTGCGATTCCAAGTACCAGTATTGCTATCGAAACCAAACACACGATAAGACACGTCAGCCTTGTCAAGGATCTTGACCAACTGAATCACGACTGACTCTGTGACCGCCATGCGATTGCCCAAACCCATCGAACCTGAGCAGTCAACCAGTATTGATACCGCAGATGACTCAGCCTCAACGTACTGGCGCTTGCTGAAGATGTTGGCGCTACCGCAAGCATAGCGAGAGAAAGCCTTGCGATCCAAGCGACCTGACTCTTCGTGTGATGACCAGCCAACCAAGTCAACCGACTTGAGTAAGCGGATCAGATTAGCCTTGGTCGCACCCATGCCAACTTGATTAGCCTTAAACTCACGCTCGAACCGAGCGATGCCCTCAGCCTTGTCTAAACCAATATCTTTTAATTTACCCACGATTAACTCCAATCATCAATGTTAATAACTTCAACTGATTTGACTGCTGGTCGACCGCCATATCTGCGATCAGCACGACAGTCGAACTCACGCAATGAGCGCTTAATAAAATCATTAGGCTCAACTTCAAGAGGCGCTTTGCCATCGTCTTTCAATGGCTCAGGCTTTTCTTTTGATGATTGTTCTTTGCCATCAGCACCCTCTTTAGAACCCTCGCCATCCTTGTCAGATGGTTCGCTAT
>Ga0208386_1000510_pt1 | contig 10484 bp, 12 predicted proteins | sample CryBogCBH16Oct07_FD_185510 | JGI IMG/M metagenome (GOLD analysis project Ga0208386, IMG submission 185510) | Freshwater microbial communities from Crystal Bog, Wisconsin, USA - CBH16Oct07 (SPAdes) | ecosystem: Environmental > Aquatic > Freshwater > Lake | place: Crystal Bog, Wisconsin, USA...
GTAGTGCTGGAGGAACAATCAACTTCTTGGGCTTAGCGGCGATTAAAAGGCCACGCTCGTCTGTCCAGGCAGCGATCTGAATGACGGCATTCTCAAGAGAAGTCTCATTCAAATCAGCAGCTACGGAAGGAGTGTTAGCGTTGGTACCACCATTGACCAATGGGTGAGCAGAGTTCAACAAAGATACGCCATCACCGCCAACATAAGCGGCGTTGTAAGCGTTGTTCAAAACTGCTGCGGCTTTAACCTGTTTGGTATAAGCCATGGCACGGGCCAAGCCTTTGGTGTAACGTGCAGACAAAGAGTCATACAAGTTATCTTCAATCGCTTCTTCAGTGATTGAAAAACCCAAAGCAATGGTTTCGTGGTTATAACGAGTTGTCCATGCTTCCTGTGCATTATCATAGGAAATGGCTGTGCCCTCGCCTTTGACTGGTGCAGCAGAGAAACCAGACAATTTGGTCTCTTCTTCGAATGAACGCTCAGAGGTCTCTGTTTCATAGATCTCTTTGTGCTCTTCGCCATAACGTGCATACTCTAGACCGAACAATGCGTTCAATCCTGGGAGCAGCTCTTTCAATAGTTGTGCGCGTGAAATAGCCATGATTTAGCTCCTTAATTAAACGCCAGCAGTATTGGTCATACCTTGGAATGTTGCATTCCAGGTTACCAACACTTCAGGGAAACCGACAAAAGAAAGTTGTGTACCTGTGGGCACTGCAATGCTGGAACCTAGAGTCACGGTTGTACCGTTCACATTGGTTACAGAAATGTAGTTACCTTGAGCAACACCACTTACGCCTTGAGCAATCAATTGCATTCCGGGTTGGATAGCAGTGTTTGCAGCTGTCAAAGTAATAGTAGTACCAGAGGTATTTGCATTACCACCAGTAGCTGTTACCACAACGGCTGTGTCTTGCACCATGCTAACAACACGGAAAGGTAGCAATGTAGCAACACGAGTGTTACCAGATGTACCTGAGCTAATAACACCGCCAGAAACGGCCATTGCTGAGTCACCAGTATTGGTGTTACCTGCAGTACCTGTTACGGCATACACGTTAGTACCAATAAAAGTAGCGTTAGCATAGCCAACTGTAGAAGCTGTATTGGACAAGGATGTACCTTGAGCAACCATCACTGCTTTGAACACAGTACGGGGATCATCCACAACGTATGCTACTGCATAGTCGGAAACTGTACTTGCAGGCCAGTATTGACCACGAACAGTTTGCTTGGATGAGTTAACGTACTCAGCGCCAAGGAAAATGCCCAATGTACCAGCTACAGGAGTAGCGGGAGATGAGGCTGCAGACATAGTTGTTGTTACAACTGTACCGCCAGATAGTTGAACAATGTCGCCATTGAACAAATTAGTGCTATAACCAGTAGCAATGGGATACATACGGGTTGAACCTGCGTAGGCCAAACCGCCGAACTCACTGACTGGCTTAAACCCGTATGCTGCGGGAATGATTGGATAAGCCATTTAGGACTCCTTGATTAATTACGACCAATTGTTACCTCGCTACGTCTGTCTTTAAACAAAGGCATACGAGGATCACTGTTTTTCATAAACGTATTATCAACAGATTCCATTTGAGCTTGGTTTTGCTTGTTGTAGTAAGCATTACGTTGATCAATGAACTCTGCAGGAATACGACACAATAACAATCCACCAACTTCAATATTGCCTTTGAATCGGCCTTCTTGAGTGGCGTGCATCATCATTTCGGGGTATTCTTCTGCTTTGCAGGGCTCATAACCCTCACGAAACTTGGAAGAAATATTAGCAGGATCGGATGTACCAATCATACTAATACGAACCCATCGATGAGCCCAACCGGGTCTTTCATTCGGTTCAGGTAGAACTTCTGGCGGCCTCCAGGATTCTGGACGCTGCATCATTTCTCTTGAATCCGCTTCTCTAGGCTTACGATTGTCACTCATGATTATTCAACCCTTCTGTTTTGTTTAGCAACCTCTTTGGCATAGACGTCTAACGGAAGACCTAGCCTTTTGGCGATATTGACCTGACTTTGAGTAAGCACGATTTTTTTGGCCGCTGTGCTTCTGGTAGCCGGAGCCACGTTTGATTTCTTCTGTGAAGGAGTCGCATCCACAGTTACACCAAACGCATCAGGAAAACGATTTTTCATTTCAGCATCAATCCTTTGGAAATACTCATCGCTAGTCGGTTCAAGACGCTCGTCTTGCGTGAGCTCTTCGTGCAGGGCCAATGCATAACTTGTCATGCGCCGGTTTTGCCCGAACCAGGGATTCCGTGAACGCCAGTCTTCAGTTTTGTAATGAAGCCGGGGAGCCGGTTGCTGTTGTACCGTTTGTACTTGATTTTCTTGAGCTTGTAAAGGGGTAGGCTTAAAGTTTGCTATTTTGTCTGCTTTTAGAACAGTTGTAGTTAGCTCTTTTTGCGCTTCCGCTATAGCCGATGAATCTCCTGACTCATAGGCTATTCTCATTTTGGCTTCGGCCATGGAGATTTCATTCTCCACTACTTTTTTGGCTTGTTCCAATAAAGCAGTATGCCCTTGATTCAATGAGCCTTTAAGCTGTTGGTTTTCTTGAAGTACTTGCCTGGCTAACTGTAAAGCTTCTTCTCTTTCTCGATGTGCCGCTTCTTTAGCTCTGCGTTCTTCGTGATAGCCTTTTGTAAAATGCTGAATCCTTTTCTTGACGCTTTCGTTGTAAGTTTCCAACTCATCGTCTGTAAACTCTTTTGGAGCTTCAGCCATGGGTTTTCGATTGCGGTCTTCTGTAGGTGTGTCGTCAACGATTTCTACTTCGGGATCTGCTTCCACTGTGTAAGCTTCTTCGTTGCCTTGTTCGTCTGGGAATTTGTATTGTGTTTCAGCCATGATATCTCCTTAAGCTGCACGACTGATGCCGCGAGGATCTTGCACAACCGCTTCAACCAGATCGTCGGTGATGAGTCTAAACTCTTTACCGTGAATCTTTAGTCTTGTTCCTGAATTGGGACGGACAATCACAAAGTCTCCTACTTTGCATGATGGGCCAGATGGGAATCTGCTTGCGTCTTTAAACGCATCTGGGCCAAGTTTTACTACAAACAGTACAGGAGAAAGTACTTCTTCATAGTGAATAGATTGGCTAGATTTCACAATACCGCTTTCATACTCTTCATCTATCTCCGGTAATACCGTCAATATCTGAAAACGCACAGGATCTGGTAATTGCTTAGCCTTATCCTCAGCGGTTTGCGGTAATGTTGTGGCCTGAACTCCATCTTGGCTGATCAAAATTTCAGGTGTAAACGTTGTCACCTCATTGGTTTCACTCATCGTCATCTTCCTTATATCTACGCACGAGGTCTTCTATCTCTTGTTGTGCGATGGCTAGACCCCGGATCACCCCGCACAATTCTTTATAAATGGCATAGTCGGTAGCTGTACCGCTTGCCAAAGCATCTGCGTATTCTTCCCGACGCAGTTTAATTTTTTTGTCTAAATGTTCTAGAATTTGACGTTCCATTATTTACCTTTCGGTTTATTCATTAACCGCATCATTTCTAAATGGGCTTTGAGCCTTGCATCTTGAACAGATTGCGCCATGTTTTGCTGGTGAACTTGAGCGTTTTGCATAAGTTCTTGTTGGTGAACCTCGGCGTTTTGTTGTATCTCTTGCTGCTTAGCTTGTAATTGCTGTTGAACTATTTGCTGCTTTGCCATCAAGTCTGCTTGTGGGTTTTTGGCCTGAGCCGCCTGCGCTTTGAGTTGTAGTTCCGCTTGTTTAATTTGCAAATCACCCTGCACTTTTTGTGCTTTGGTTTGCGCTTCTTGTTGTTGAATTTGCAGCTGGGCCTGTTGCATTTGCACCAAAGGATCTTGGGCTTGCTGTTGGGCTTGCTGTTGCGCGGCTTGACTTTGACTTTGTTGTAAAACAGCCTGAGCAGCTTGAGCAACCAGTTGAGATAGTTGAACTTCAACATCTTCTGGTAAATCTTTATCAGGTGCCGGCATTTGGATGCCCAGCTGTTTCTGTATTTTCTGTCTATATTGGAACGCTAAATGTTCTGATATATGCGCCATGATTGCGGCTGACATTTGTTGGCCCATAGGGCTTTGTCCAATTTGGGCGGCCAGCAAAGGGTCTTTCATCATTGCTTGGTGGATGGCAATGTGAGCGTCGTGGTCCTGATAGATAAACGCTTTTGTGGGTTTTCCTTTTAGGAATGCCATGTTTTCTGAAACTGGATCGCGTGGCTTCTCGTCATCATCGGTTGGAACTAACTTGTCTGCATTTTTAATACCCAATACTTCTAGCATTTGTCTATGTAGATTAGGTAAGTTATAAATCTGCGGTGCCTGTTGAGCCATTTGCATGGCTGCCTGGTACTGCATGATCCTTTGTGCCATCGTAGAAGAGTTTGGATCGCTGACTGGTATGACTTCAACCATGTCATAGTCTTCCCTTTTGGCTTTTCTTGTGCCAGAGGATGGATCGTAATCGTATTTCTTGGGTGTAAAGTCCCTAATAATATCTCTGAGCAGTTTAAACTCTTGTTTCATTGCGTAGTGGACACGGGCCTGTACTGCGCTCATGGTCTTAAGCTGTCTCTCTAATAGAGCAAGCGTAGTTCCTACTGGCGCATTAGCAGACATGTCACTAATATTCATGTCACTGATTGCGCCTAGCTTTCTAGCTTCATCTGTAATCGTTGACAGCAAGCTGGCTAAAACCTGTGATGGCTCCTTATAAGGAAGCATCATAATGTTATCTTTAATAGGACCGCTTGGTACGTCTACATCTCTAAACTCTCCAGGAGCAATTGGGGTGTCATCTCCCTTAACTCTAAGCCCTCTGGCCTTTAAACCGCCTGGTAAATTAGCCAAAGAACCAGCGTCTACCAGCTGACGGATGATCATTGTCCCCGCTCTGGCATATCCGCCAATCAAGTGAATTAAGCCAAAACCATAGGCTCCAAAGCCAGGAATGTAGGTATATTGGACAAAATGCTGCCGTTTTAGGCATTTTTTATCGCCTTCTTTCCAGTTTCTGCGGATAGAAAGAACCTTATTTGTACCTCTATCAATGGTAATTACATAGGGTAAAGCTATTCCATCTTTGTCTTCAAAGCCAGGAAGCTCATAATCCACATGAACTTCACAGATTTGGTACCGATCATCATCCGTAATGGAGTATCCAGACTCATCTGCTTTCTTCTTTTCGATATCTGTAGGAATCTGAACTGGCTCTCCAAGCTCGACATCACGGTAAAAACCTTCGACCTGAAGCTTTCTAATCTCGTTTTTGGTCTTTCTCATCAAATGAGTGACCCGCTCACAGCTCATAACTCCTGTAGATCCATAGGGCATGATCAAATCTTCAGCGCCTACATATATAGATACCTGTCTTCCTAGGCTTGGATCTGGGTATACCTTCTTAAATGCTGCTCCTACTAGGCCAAGGTTGAGTAACATGCGCTCGTGTTCGGGTCTGTACTCGGGCATGGCCTCAGTCAATTGGTAGTTCATGTCCTCTTGGACTCTCTGAGCTGCTTCTTGTTTTAGCTGATCAATAGCGCCAATGATTGCAGTCTTGACTGGGCCAGAAGCGGGGAAGCATTCCGTAATCGTTTCACTTTGAAACCGTATTCCAGCTTCCGTTAATACTGTAGAAAAAACACCACAAGCTCCATTCCAAGGTTCTGTCCTCTCTTCATACTTCATTCCAAGGACTTCTAAGCCTTTTACATAAGTCTCAGACCAGTCTTTTCTAGAATGAATATCTGCATCGATCTGCTCCATGAGATCGCCTGCAATAGAACTTAACTCACCTTCGTCAATCTCTTCCGCTAAATTAGCGTAGAAATCATCTGATAAATCAATTGATTTACTTTCATCTAAATTGATTTCAATACTACCAATACCAGCTTCTTCTGGCTCCTCTATTTCTATCTCCGCGTCAGGACCGTCGGAAACATCCAAAGGCGGTACTTCTGAATACAATGCTCGGTCAAAATTTGTGGCCATGGTGTTTCCTAATAATAAGCTTTTTTGCGTCTAAAGTATTGCGGCTCGTCTGGCTCGTCTGTCTCCAGCCTTAAAAATCCGCCCTGCCTGAATCTTATCAGTGCCTGACTACTGCTGTCCACATAGTCATCGTGTTCTGCATTGGGGAATCTCGCTATCTCTTCTATCAATTCATCAGCCCAATGCTTTTCTGGAGCCCACACTTTACCTGATTTGAATAAATCTGACACGCTATTTAAACGCACAAACTTATCATTTCCCCTTGTAGGTGTGTACTCACTTACCGGGATACCCATTCTACGCAACTCAAAGATCAATGGAGCGCCTGCTGCTTTTGCTTCGACAATGAATGCATCGGGTTGCCATTCTTTATATCCATCAAGAGCTGCGGCTTTCAATTCAGGAAACTCAAACTTTTCCCGGTAGCAGTCTAGCAACATGATATTCACATCGTTGGGATCTTCATTTAAATGAAATACCCCCCATGTCGTACACGCCGAATAGTCTGCCCTCTCTGATTTGGTAAACGCTGTATCCCAGCTTTGTATTATAAATTCACAAGGAGGCGGTCTGCTCTCTTTCCATCGTTTCCACCATTCTCTTTTAACGATTGCCCCCTCTTCTCCTGTCGGTGTCTGTTGATATTGGGCGTTCCATTTATATATACCAATCTCTTCCTTAACAGCTAAAAGCTCATCAAGGGGCCAGAATTCAGGCCATAAGGGTTGTCCACTCGGCATAATTGCGGGTAGTTCTATCACTTCCCAATCTTCACCGCTTGAGCTTCTTAATATCCTTCCTGTTAAATCTCTGTCCGACCAGCGAGTATTATGGCTTACAACCCCGTTGGCAATGAAATTTTCGGTGCGGTCAATCTCAACATCAAAGACTTCTTCTTTGCCATCAGGAGTTATTGAAACTATCTGATCTATTGTGAAGTCTGAGATACGATGCAGCTCGTTCAAGAATGCTTGGCGTTTTCCCGTAACCAATGGCAAGGTTGCAGTCGTTGCATAAAAGCCCTCTAACTTCTCCTGTATTGTGGTCGTGGTCGATACAAAGCTTTCCGTTCCAATGTGCCCTTGTATTCTTTTCAGAAGGCTCTTGACCGCAGACATCACACCTGTTGTTACGGTCTTGAACCATTTGCTCGTATTGAGCCACTGTAATCCCATACCTGTGTTTGATTCGTTTTTCTCTTGTTTTTTCAGGCGTGGGCTTTGGCAAGTATTCTTTTCTGTAGCAATTGTTACATAGCCCTTTTGACACTGCAAAATTTTCGCATTTGGTGCAGGATACACCCTTCCACTTTCCATGATGCCCAATTGAATGTCTTGGAGCATTTGGGTTTTTTCTGTGATAACACTCTTTTGACATACAGGCAGCGCATAACCCTGGCTTTGTTTTTGCCCTTGGTGGACGCTCGCATCCTTCAGTGAGACAAGTTCGTCTCCCACCATCAACTGATTCAATCTTGTCCATTCCAGTACTCCCTCATTCATTACAAGAAACGGATGTCTCTCATTTGCACGAATGATTTTACCAGATTCTGTTCGTATCTTATATATGGAATCAATACCATTTGACTGCCAGTTATTTACTTTTGATGTTGTTAATTTTCCCGAGTCAAACGTGGCAACCCTATCACCAGGGCGTATTCCAGCTAACAGTTTTTCTGTGCCATCTGCCATCAATACTTTTGTATCTCCAGTCATGCACATCACAACGACTATAGCGCCTCCTGGCTGTAAACGTTGTCGGGGTCCTGACGTATACCATTCATACACTGAGTCAAATACCGCCGGATCATTACTTGCTGCTCTGGCCTCCTGCTCCGAATGAGGGTCATCAATAATCAATAGATCAGCACCTTTACCTGTTACTGTACCCCCTACGCCAATTGCAAAGTAATCCCCTCCTTTATTTGTACTCCACCTACCTGCGGCCTTACTGTCTGCCTGTAGTCCTATACCTGGGAATACAACCTGATACTGCTCCGAGTCTACGAGGTTCCTTACCTTCCTACCAAATCCTACCGCGAGATCAGCTGTATTGGAACTCTGAATAACCTTCTTATGAGGGAACTTACCCAAGAACCAAGAAGGAAACATATTACTCGCAAACTCTGATTTGGTATGTCTTGGGCCAAGATTGATGATCAGCCTCTTCAGTTCCCCACTAGCTACTCTCTCAAACATCTTTGCCATGACTGCATGGTGCCTTCCATGGATAAAGCCAGGCCACATCTTCTTTACATAATATAAAAAGCTCGACTGAGCCTTTTCCCGCTCTAGTGCTTCCTTATATTCCGTGACTTGCCCCAAGAGCGCCTCAGCGTCCTCTTTATCCAACTGCCCTAATAGGTCATCTAATCTCACTCTAGATTCCTAAAGTTAATATACACGGGTCTAACACTTCTCTCCATACCCTTCACCTGCTTCAAAACCCCGAGCCGGACTAAGCGCTTAATCGTCTGATGTATATTCCCCAAACTACTCTTCTTACGAAAAGCAGCTATCTCCCTATACGACGGAGCAAAGCCAAACTTCTTCCAATACTCATCTATATATAAGAATACCTCTTTCTGTACAGGCGTCATCTCCATCCCCATCACTTGTTCTTCCGTATAGTCAGCCTTCTTCGCTACCATTACAGGGTTAATGAATATTTTTTTTATATATTTTTTTTCAACTCTAGCCATCATTTGCTAAAGGGGGTCGCCCCGTCTACAAGGGGTGGGTCACTCTCGTCAGGATTTTGGGTGTAAACGTTTACAGCAGAATTCGATTTTCTTTGGGATTGTTCGTTAAACGATTTTTCTTGGGATTGTTCGTGTGGAATAGTATGCAACTGAGCAGAGGGCCCCGATTCCAAAAAAGTGGGGGATGGGGTATCGGTGGGGTCTTGATCCTCAGGAATTAATGAATTAGTACTCAGTTCCTCCAATAAAGTAGTCGCGTCATTCTCAATGACGTCTTCGGCCTGTTCATTCATTAATGCTTGGATCTCTCTTATGATCTTAGTCTTGATGTCTTCGCTCGAGTGGATTACCTTTGTTTCACTTCTATGAGTGAACAAACTAACCTCAGTTATTTGGCCAATGATTTTGCTCGCTTGGATCTTAACCTGTGGTTTCGAGTCAGGATCGGTTAGCACTGCCACCAGGCTAGTGATAGCTAAAGAGCGTAGGCTTTCAGCATTTTGGTATTTCATCGCCTCATTTGCCGACTTAATAGCTTCGATGGTAGTTTGAACCTTGATGTTTGATGCGACTGCATGAGCGTTTCGGTTAACTGTATTGGTCTTGGAGTTCGGTTTATACGCTTTCCGGTATGCGTCTGACTTGGTCTCTCCCTTTGCTACCTCTTCGGCAAACTTCGCTTGTTTCGCGGTTAAGGTGGATTTGGGCACTCTTAGAATGCTTTGGATCGTTTGATCCTTTAACGCCTCTTTCATCGCCTTACGGGTTGGTTTTGTCATTGTTTCCATATATTCGAATTGAGCAGAACATAAAACATAAAACGCATTAGATCATAAATAGGCTTGGCTTGTCTAGATCCATTAGGCCAATAGACTGTATCCGGCTTTTAGGTGTAAACGTTTACAGCGATAGGTTTTCCCTATCAATACTCCAAACCCCATAGAAACTATTCAACATGAGATTGTCAACCCGAGATATGATAAGGGCGTTTTAGTAATATCTTTTAACCACAATCAAAGGGGAAATTATGAAATCATTATTTGATCAACTCGGAACTCTAGAACTCGAATGTGTCGCTTCATTACTTGGATTCGAGAATACCTCAGCCGGCTTTGAACTTACCCTTCGGGAAATTGAACCATTACCCGATAACTTCAAATTAGGTCACGTTGTGATAGCTTACTTAGAGCATAAATTGAACTACATCAAAAAATTTGACTTCGAGACTGCTTAAAACCATGCGGTAAGCCCTTCGAGGTTTACCAGATCGTTTTAACCACCACAAAGGGGAAATTATGTTTGACGCTTACACAATGTTTATTAATCTAGTTGTTGCCGAAGCCTTAGACGCTTACAACAACAAACAGGATTACATGATAATTCTACGCACTAGGGCTAAACAATACAACCTAGAACTCTTTCACTGCCACTTGGCTTTCAACTCAGCACTTAAGGGGTAATTATGAAGATCACAATTGAATTAAAGAACCAGTATGGGCAAACCACCGCGCACCCAGTTTGCTGTAAATCTAAACTGTTCGCCCGCATCGCCGGAACTAAAACCCTTACCCTTGAAACCCTTAAATCAATTAAGGCCTTGGGTTATGAAATCGAACAACTCGCACCGGAGTTACTTAAATTATGAAAACATTATTTCAATTAATCGTTTTACTGGCGCTCGCGTGCTTATTCGCTTACTTTTTTTCACTAACTTTATAAAGGGGAAACCATGCAATCACTCAAACAAGTATTAATGAACCGAGACGGGCTCA
>Ga0208386_1000512_pt1 | contig 10473 bp, 9 predicted proteins | sample CryBogCBH16Oct07_FD_185510 | JGI IMG/M metagenome (GOLD analysis project Ga0208386, IMG submission 185510) | Freshwater microbial communities from Crystal Bog, Wisconsin, USA - CBH16Oct07 (SPAdes) | ecosystem: Environmental > Aquatic > Freshwater > Lake | place: Crystal Bog, Wisconsin, USA...
CCCGACGGACTGTGGCGCCGAGAAATTGCCGCATATGTACTGGACCAACACCTCGGCCAGCGTCACGTCCCGCCCACCGTCGTGCGCGATGACTTCGAGTTCGGGGTGGCGTCGGTGCAGATGTGGGTCAACGACAACGGCGAAGACCACTACTTCACCCTTCGCGACAGTGGGCAGCACGATCTGTGGCTACGCAGCGTCGCTGTCTTTGATGCCGTAATGAACAACGCCGACCGAAAGGCCGGCCACATCATCTACGACAACCATGACTGTTGGGCGATTGACAATGGACTCAGCTTTCACGTGGAGGACAAGCTGCGCACCGTGATCTGGGACTGGGCCGGCGACCTTTTCGACGATGGCGCCCGCGAGATGTTGCAGTCGGCCGCCGTGATTGCCGACGGCGTCCTTAACGAGTGGATTTCCCTCGAGGAAATCGACGCGCTGCGTGAGCGCGCGGCCCGTCTGATGGCGGCCGGCGAGTTCCCCTTTCCCGACGAGGACGGGGATTACCCGCCCTACCCCTGGCCCTTGATTTAGAGGGAAAACGGCGCGTGCCGTCATTGGTAGCCTGAGGTGATGACGTCTGTTGCCGCGTACGGCCGGCCGGAACTTCCCGCCACTACCCCTCGTCCGATTCGCATCGGCTCCGAGCACGAACTACGTAGCGCCCTGGGTGGCCTGTCGGGCGTTGACGCCGTCGGACTGGAAGCGCGTGCCGCCAAGCTGGGAACCCGCTCGTTAAAGCAGGACACCAAAAAGGCCGCCATTGACCTGGAGATCACCATGGTGGACCTCACCACCCTCGAGGGCGCGGACACCGCAGGGAAAGTTCACGCACTGTGTACCAAGGCCATGCGACCCGATGCCAGCGACCTCAGCGTGCCACCCGTGGCGGCGGTGTGTGTCTACCCCGACCTCGTCCAGGTTGCCGTTCGTGCGTTAGGAAACAGTGGCGTCAACATCGCCTCCGTGGCGACCGCTTTCCCGTCAGGTCGCGCGTCGCTCGCCATCAAGTTGGCGGACGTTCATGAGGCCGTGGCCGCCGGCGCGACGGAAATCGACATGGTGATTGATCGCGGCGCCTTCCTCTCCGGCAATATCGGCAAGGTCTTCGACGAGATCGTCGCCGTCAAGGAAGCCTGTGGCGCGGCCCACTTGAAGGTGATCTTGGAGACGGGCGAACTGGTCACCTACGACAATGTTCGCCGAGCCAGCTGGATCGCGATGCTCGCGGGCGCCGACTTCATCAAAACGTCGACGGGCAAGGTGGGCGTGAACGCCACCATTCCCGTCACCCTCCTGATGCTCGAAGCCGTGCGTGACTTTGCCCTCGAGATGGGCAACGTGGTGGGCGTGAAGGCCGCGGGGGGAATTCGCACCACGAAGGATGCTCTCAAGTACCTCGTGGTCGTCAACGAAACCGCGGGGTCTCGCTGGTTGTCGCCGGACTACTTCCGCTTCGGCGCGTCATCTCTTCTCAATGACTTACTCATGCAGCGCACCAAGCAGGCCACCGGCTCGTACGTGCGTGCCGACCGATTTAGTGGAGATTAACGATGAGCGACCACACTCCCCTGTCCTCACTGAACTCACTGCAGTACGCACCGGCTCCCGAGTCGCGTGCCGTCGTCACCTTGCAGAGCGCCTACGGGCACTTCATCAACGGTGACTTCACCAACCCCGCGTCATCCGAACAATTCGCCACCCTCAACCCGGCCACCGGCGAACAACTCGCCACGGTGGCTCAGGGATCTGACGCCGACGTGGACGCGGCCGTCGCGGCCGCCCGCAAGGCCTACGAGAAGGTCTGGTCCAAGTTGCCCGGATCTGAACGTGCGAAGTACCTCTTTCGCATCGCGCGACTCATCCAAGAGCGTTCTCGAGAACTAGCCGTTCTCGAGACGTTGGATAACGGTAAGCCCATCCGCGAAACACGTGACATCGACGTGCCCATGGCCGCCGCATGGTTCTTCTATTACGCCGGGTGGGCCGACAAGCTCGATTACGCCGGTTTCGGCCCGCAGCCCGCGGCCCTCGGAGTCGCCGGACAAGTCATCCCCTGGAACTTCCCTCTCCTCATGGCCGCGTGGAAGATCGCACCGGCCCTCGCGGCGGGCAATACGGTCGTCCTAAAGCCCGCCGAAACGACGCCACTGTCAGCCCTCTTGCTCGCTGACATCATTCGCCAAGCCGGCGTCCCCGACGGCGTAGTCAACATCGTGACCGGTGACGGTCGCACCGGTGCCGCGCTCGTCAATCACCCCGGCATCAACAAGGTGGCATTCACGGGCTCGACTGAAGTGGGTCGCATCATCCAATCCGCGGTGGCGGGCTCGGGCAAAAAACTCACGCTCGAACTCGGCGGCAAGGGTGCCAACATCGTGTTCGCGGACGCGCCACTTGACGAAACCATCGAAGGCATCATCGACGGCATCTTCTTTAACCAAGGCCACGTGTGCTGCGCCGGCTCGCGCCTCTTGGTGCAAGAGTCGATTCACGATGACGTGATCGAGCGGCTGCTTCGTCGCGTGGAGCAACTTCGCGTGGGTGACCCCCTGGACAAGAACACGGACGTGGGTGCCATCAACTCCGCTGCGCAGTTAGCCAAGATCACTGAACTGTCAGACGCCGGGGTTCTCGAAGGCGCCACTCGCTTTACCTCGTCCTGCGCGCTGCCGTCGACGGGTTTCTTCTTTGCGCCCACCGTTTTTACGGGCGTCGAGCAAACCCATCGCATCGCTCGCGAAGAAATTTTTGGCCCCGTGCTGTCAGTCCTGACTTTCCGCACGCCGGAAGAAGCGGTGGCCAAGGCCAACAACACCACCTTTGGTCTCGCAGCGGGCATCTGGTCCGAAAAGGGCAGCCGCACTTTGTGGATGGCCGAGCGACTTCGCGCCGGAGTCATTTGGGCCAACACCTACAACAAGTTTGATCCCACGAGCCCCTTTGGTGGCGTGCGGGAATCAGGTTTCGGCCGCGAAGGCGGCCGTCACGGACTGGAGTCGTACCTCAATGTCTGATCGTGTCAGCGTGACGAAGACGTACAAGATGTACGTGAACGGGGCCTTTCCTCGCTCCGAATCCGGTCGTACCTTCGTGCTCAACGATGTCGAGGGTAACTTTCTCGCCAACGTGGCTCACGGTTCTCGCAAGGACATCCGCGATGCCGTCGTGGCCGCTCGCGGCGCCACCAGCAAGTGGAAGTCCGCCACGGCGTACAACCGCGGACAGGTGCTGTATCGCTTTGCCGAAATTCTCGAGTCGCGCCATGACGAATTTGTCAACTTGTTGCAGCTCACCGACGGAGTCTCCGCCAAGAAGGCCGCGAACGACGTCGACAAGGCAATTGATTTGACCGTCTGGTACGCCGGGTGGACCGACAAGATTGCCCAGGTTTTCGGTGGCACTAATCCCGTCGCCGGCCCCTACTTCAACTTCTCCATTCCCGCCCCCTGTGGCGTGGTGGGCATAATCACCCCCGCCGTGAACTCTTTGTCAGGTTTCGTGGCCACCGTATTGCCGGCTCTGGCGTCCGGCAATACCGTCGTCGTGGTCCCGGGCTCTCACGCCGCCATTCCCGTGGCCGTGACCTTGGGCGAAGTGGCGGCCACCAGCGATGTGCCCGCGGGCGTCATCAATATCGTCACCGGGACCGTGAGTGAATTGGCCCCCATCTTGGCCTCGCACGAAGACATCGATGGCCTCGACCTCGCGGGCGCCGGTGAGAATCGCCCCGAACTCGGTCGTCTCGCGAGTGCGACCATTACCCGCGTCGTGGACAGCGATCTTCGCGATCTCCATGACCTCAAGCGCCTGCGCGCTTTCATCGACACCGTCACGGTGTGGCACACCATCGGCCAATAGGAGATATCACCATGGACCTACGTCACGACCCCTACGCCCTCGCGCACACCGCCGCCGCGCAGCTGACCGCCCGTGCGGGTGTCGACAAGTTCGACATCGCCATCGTGCTCGGCTCTGGCTGGCAACAGGCCGCCGAAACCCTGGCTCCCATAGCCTGCGAGATTCCCACCAGCGACCTGCCCGGCTTCCACGCGCCGTCGGTGCAGGGTCACAAGGGCCGCATTATGTCCATCGAATTCGCCGGCAAGCGCATTGCTTTGGTGGCCGGTCGCGTTCACCTCTACGAGGGACACCCCACCGCGGATGTCGTTCACCCGGTGCGCACCGTGATTGCGGCGGGTGCCGATACCGTCATTTTGACCAATGCGGCCGGTGGCATTGACCCGAACCGCGGACCGGGCACCATGATGCTGATCAGCGACCACATCAACCTCACCGCGACCAGCCCCATGGAAGGTGCCTCACCGCCGGAAGGCTACGGATCGCGTTTTGTCGACCTCTCCGACGTGTACAGCCGAGAGACTCGCGCTGCCATCCGAGAGGTGCGCCCCGACCTCACCGAGGGCGTCTACGTGGGTTTCCGTGGACCCCACTACGAAACGCCGGCCGAGATCAAGATGGCTAAGGCCATGGGCGGCGACCTCGTCGGTATGTCGACGGTGCTTGAGGCCATTGCCGCGCGGCACCTCGGTGCTCGCGTCATCGGGTTCTCGCTCGTGACGAACCTGGCGGCCGGCGTGTCGCCGACGCCGCTGAACCACCTCGAAGTGCTGGAAGCCGGTCAGAAAGCGGCGGCGGGCATGGCTGACCTCTTCCGCGACATCTTGCCGTGTCTCTAGACGAGTTACAGCACGCGGCTCGCCTCTGGGCCAACCTCGATCACGACCCGACGACGCGCACGCAACTAGTCGGCGCTCTCGACGACGAGGCTCAACTCGCTCACATGATGGGCAGCCCGCTCACCTTTGGGACGGCCGGACTACGTGGCCCCGTCATGGCGGGACCCAGTGGGATGAACCGACGCACGGTGCGGCGCGCCACTCAAGGAGTCGTGGCCTGGCTGGCCACCCTCGACGAGAGCACTCGTGCCGGTGGCGTGGTCGTCGGCTGCGACGCGCGACACGGATCTCGGGACTTTTACGACGAGGTCATTCGAGTCCTCGCGCACCACAACATCGAGATAGTGGCGCTGCCTCCCCGGTTGCCCACTCCCCTCGTTCCCTTCACGGTTCGCCACTTCGGCGCCGCCGCGGGCATCATGATCACCGCGAGTCATAATCCCGCTCCAGACAACGGCTACAAGCTCTACGTCACCGATGGCGCCCAGGTGAACTCCCCCGTGGACTCGTTCATCGAAAAGGTCATGAACTCAGCGGCCGAACTCGGGGATCTTCCCGAGGTGGAGATTGACGACACCCGAGGTCGCCTCGCACAGATGCTCTACGTCGAGCACCAGATATCGCGCTGGCGACTGCCCAAACGGTCCCCATTGCGCATCGTCTACACCCCCGTCTGTGGCGTCGGGGGCCAGACGGCAACCGAGACACTGACGGGCGTGGGCTTTCCGGTGATTCACTGCGTAACGTCGCAAATGGTTCCCGACCCAAACTTTGGTGGCCTGCCATTTCCGAATCCCGAAGAGGCCGGCGTGTTAGATGCCGCCGTGGCGTTGGCGAGCGACATTAAGGCGGACATCGTGATCGCCAATGACCCTGACGCCGACCGCTTGGCGGTCGCTCTCGTCGACAATGGCTCGTGGCGCATTTTGAGTGGTGACGAGATTGGCTGGTTGCTGGCGTCGGCAATACTGCCGCAGTGCGGCCCAGGCGATGTTGTCGCCACTTCCATTGTGTCCTCGGAACTTCTGCTGCGCATGGCTGCCGCGGCGGGCGTGACCGCACGACAAACCTTGACGGGTTTCAAGTGGATTGCTCGCGGGGCGACTGACAACGAGCGTTTGGCCTTCGGTTACGAAGAGGCCCTGGGCTACGCAGTGGATCCCACGGTGGCCGACAAAGACGGAATTTCGGCCGCCCTGGCCATCTGTTCGTATGCCGATCAGTTGCGCTGTGAGGGCCGCTCGCTCATCGATGTCCTGGCCAACCTTCGCCGCGACTTTGGCGATGTCGCCCTCACGCAGGTCTCTCTGCGGGCGAACGACGCCGCCGACCTCCACCGTTGGCGCCAGCGCCTCGCCGACCTCATTGTTTCCCCGCCCACGACTTGGGGCGACTGTCTCATCAGTGAGGTCAGTGACTTAAACGAGGGCTATCAGGGCCTGGCTCCTACCACGGGTGTCATGTTGCGTTTCGGCGACATCGGTCGCGTGACAATTCGCCCCTCGGGAACGGAGCCCAAGATGAAGGCCTATATCGAAATTGTTCGCCAGAGTGCGTCAGATGACACTTTGGAGCGCGTGGCCACGGCCACCCGCGAGTGGTTCGTCTAAGCCGTTAACTCGGCTCGCAGCGCCTGATAGCCCGGCTTGATGACCTTGTTGATCAACTCCAGTCGCTGATCGAAGGGGAAGAAGGCGCTCTTCATCGAATTGATGGTGACCCATTGCATTTCGTCCACTCCCCAGCCGAAGGCGGCTTGGCACGACGCGAATTCATCGCTCAGCGTGACGCCGCTCATCAAGCGGTTATCGGTATTCAAGGTCACGCGGAAGCCCAACTGACGCAGCAACTCAATCGGGTGCTCCTTGAAACTCGCCACGGCTCCCGTGTGAACGTTGCTCGTCGGACACAGCTCCAGGGGGACTCGTCGGTCTCGCACGAAGCTGGCTAAGCGTCCTAGCTGCCATTCACCATCAACCAGCTGAATGTCGTCCACGATGCGCACGCCGTGGCCAAGACGCTCCGCTCCGCAGTGTTGCAGGGCTTCCCAAATAGACGGCAGGCCGAAGGCCTCGCCGGCGTGAATAGTGATGTGGAAGTTTTCCTGACGAACGAATTCAAAGGCGTCGAGGTGCAGGGTCGGCGGGAATCCCTTCTCGGGTCCCGCCACGTCAAAGCCGACCACACCGTTGTCGCGATGGCGAACCGCCAACTCGGCAATCTGCAACGAATGGGCAGCTTGTCGCATGGCACAAAGCAGTGCACGCACCACGATGATGTGACCTTCAGCCGCTGCTTCGCGCACGCCGGCCGCGAAGCCGTCCATCACGGCCTCCACAATTTCATCGAGGCTGAGGCCCTTCTCGATGTGCAGCTCGGGGGCGAAGCGCACTTCGGCGTACACGACACCGTCACGAGCGAGATCGAGAGCGCACTCGGCAGCGACACGATGGAGAGCCGCGGGCGTCTGCATCACACCGATGGTGTGCTCAAACACCGAGATGTAGCGCACCAGGTCGGTGGCACCGTCATCTTGAACGAACCACTTGGTCAGTTCCGTCAAGTCCGTGCTGGGCAACTTGTCGTAACCGGTCTCCGCCGCCAGTTCAATGACGGTCAGTGGTCGCACGCCACCATCAAGGTGGTCATGCAGGAGAACCTTGGGAGCGCGGCGAATGTGGTCAGCGGAGAGAAGGGTCGTCATCTCTCTAGCGTAGGACTAAACGATGCGATCAATGATGAGGGGACGCGTCGCGCGCACCTCGCCATCGAGTTCAATCGCCGTTTCGAGGGCGGCTTTTCCAAATTGGAGGTGCGCGTCGTCATCGGCGTGCAGCTCGAACAGTGGTTGACCTGCCGAAATGTGGTCCCCTTCGCGAACGAGCACCTTGAGTCCCGCAGCATCACTCACCGGGTCTTCCTTGCGGGCGCGGCCCGCGCCTAAACGCCAGGCAGAAATGCCAATCGAGAGAGAGTCCAGCGACGTAATGACACCGCCACGCTCCGCCGTGACGGTCTCAATAAGGGGTGCGACTCGCAAAGTGGCATCAGGGTCGCCACCTTGGGCGGACACCATCTGGCACCAGACGTCATACGCCGAGCCGTCGTCCAACTTCTTTTCGACATCGACATCAAGTCCCGCGAGCGCCACCATCTCGCGAGCCAGCGCGAGAGTTTCTTCACGAATATCCGCGGGTCCACCGCCACGCAGAACGTCAATGGATTCGAGGACTTCAAGACCATTGCCCACTGCAATTCCGAGGGGGACGTCCATGTTGGTTAGTAGCGCCGTCGTGCGCACGCCGTTTGCGTTACCCAAGGCCACCATGGTGGCCGCCAATTCTCGAGCCTTGCCTTCGTCACTCATGAAGGCACCGCGACCGGTTTTCACGTCGAGCACCAAACTGGCGGTGCCTTCCGCAATTTTCTTCGACATGATGGAGGAGGAAATCAAGGGAATGGATTCCACCGTCGAGGTCACGTCACGCAGGGCGTAGAGCTTGCGGTCGGCCGGCGCCAATCCGTCGCCCGCGGCGCAAATCACCACACCCACCTCGTCGAGTTGACGACGCATTTCCTCGTTCGATAAACGAGCGCGCCAGCCCGCAATGGCTTCCATCTTGTCCAAGGTGCCACCGGTGTGCCCCAGGCCACGACCCGACAGCTGCGGCACGGCGGCCCCACAGGCGGCCACCAGGGGGCACAGAATGAGAGAAATCTTGTCACCTACGCCACCGGTGGAGTGCTTGTCCACTGTGGGCCGCGACAGACCCGACAGGTCCAGCCTCTCGCCCGACTCAATCATGGCCTTGGTCCACACCGCGAGCTCGTCGGGAACCATTCCCTGGAAGAAAATGGCCATCAGCAGTGACGACATCTGCTCTTCGGCAACCTCGCCCGCCACGTAGGCCTCGAGGATCCAGCGAATCATGTCCGGGCTGAGTTCGCCACCGTCACGCTTTTGCTTAATGACCTCAACGGCCGCAAAGCGGCTCACGCCTCGCTCCGTGCGTCCAGATCGACGGGGCCAAAGGCTCCCGGAATGAGGGCATCGAGAAGAACCGACGACTCGGGGCTGTCGCCGCAAACTTCGAGCTGCGGGCCGCCATGCTCAAACAACAACTGACGGCAACGGCCGCAAGGCGTGAGGTGCTCTCCATCGCCCGCCACCACCATGACGGATGCCAAGCGACCACCGCCCTGGCGAGCCAGGTCGCTCACCAACGAGCACTCGGCACACAAGGTGAGGCCGTAGCTGGCGTTCTCGACATTCTGACCAGTGACTAGTCGGCCGTCCGCGGTTAGGGCCGCGGCACCGACGCGCAACTTGGAATACGGGGCGTATGCGCGAGCGGCCGCTTCGCGGGCCTCGTGACGGAGCATGGTCCACTGATCATTGGAGAGGGGGGTCATATGACCAAATTACACTTGATACATGAGCCAGCCGTCGTCCCGTTTCCCCCTCGTCATCAGCGAGGAGGTGGCTACCGCCCTGGCCGACAAGCGTCCCGTGGTCGCGCTCGAAACCACCATCATTTCCCACGGACTGCCCTTCCCCGTTAATCGAGAAGTCGCCGACCTCTGTGAAGCTGCCGTGAGCGCATCGGGCAGCGTGCCCGCCACCATTGGCATCATCAATGGCGTTATCCACGTCGGCCTCAGTTCCTCTGACATTGATCTCATGGCGGACCCCACGTCCTCGGTTACTAAAGCCTCGACTCGTGACCTCGGAGCCGTTCTCGCCCGTGGCCTGAACGGTGCGACCACCGTGGCGGGCACAATCACGATTGCTCGCCACGTCGGTATCGACGTCATGGCGACAGGTGGTCTCGGGGGCGTGCACCGCGGCGCGTCGGAATCCTTCGATGAGTCTCACGATTTGGTCGCCCTCTCGCGCACGTCGGTGGTGGTGGTTGCCAGTGGATGTAAGTCCATCTTGGATGTGGGTGCCACTTTGGAGCGACTGGACACCCTGGGTGTCAGCATCGTCGGCTATCAGACCGACTCATTCCCGGGCTTTTATCGTCACTCCACGGAGTTCGCGCTTGACTGGCGCAGCGACTCCACTGCCGAGATTGCTCGCATCTTCAACGCGCACCGCGAAATCTCGAAGACCGCCCTCGTGGTGGCCAATCCCGTCCCTCACGACCGCCAGCTGGATGAAGCCCTCCACGATGCGGCCCTGGCGGAAGGTCTGCGCCGAGTGGCCGCAGGCCATGTCACCGGTAAGGCGGTGACCCCCGTATTGCTCTCGGCGTTTGCCGAATTCACGGCGGGGGTATCGGTAACGGTGAACACTGACCTCGTGGTCAACAACTCCCGTGTTGCCGGCCAGGTAGCGGCGGAGCTCGCGTCGCGATGACCAGACCGCGCGTTGTCGTCGCCGGTCACCTCATGCTGGACATCGTGGTTCGTCCCCGCGGTTCCATCGCCCCGACAAGCGACACTCCTTCCGATGTGGCGCTCACTCGTGGCGGAGCCGGTGCCAATATTGCGCGTGCCATTCAGAAGGTCGGCGCCGAGGTGACCTATCTCGCCAGTGTGGGCGATGACGCCACGAGCACCCTCCTCCTGTCGCAATTCGATGTTCCCGTCACCCTGCACCACTCGTCGTACGCCACGGGGACCTTGGTGGCGTTAGTGGCGGCCGATGGCCAACGGGCCATGTTGACTGATGCCGGCGCCAATCACGATCTGCCCGCGGAATTCCTGATGGGTGAACTGACCCGTCTCGAGCCGCAGTGGTTCCACCTCTCGGGCTACGTAC
>Ga0208386_1000519_pt1 | contig 10413 bp, 9 predicted proteins | sample CryBogCBH16Oct07_FD_185510 | JGI IMG/M metagenome (GOLD analysis project Ga0208386, IMG submission 185510) | Freshwater microbial communities from Crystal Bog, Wisconsin, USA - CBH16Oct07 (SPAdes) | ecosystem: Environmental > Aquatic > Freshwater > Lake | place: Crystal Bog, Wisconsin, USA...
GGTTATTTATATTGGAATTTATTTCCAATATAAATACTCCTTATAATAGATATTGAATGGAGCATGGAGATTGCCTTAAGGCAATCTCCATTCCTTTTTAGAGAAAAAAGAGATTTGAAGACATTTATTGGAAAAATAAAGGATTTATGAAAAAATAAACCATTTCTAGAGATTTTTCTATTAAAGTGATTTTTTTAAGGAAAGTGATTATTTTAATGAAAATCCTATTAGATCTATAGTCTTTATTTTATGGATTTACTATAGACTATTTTTGAGGATTAGATTATGAATGAATTATCTATTACTGCTAAAATCTCTAGGGAGGAGATTGTAGAGGTTATAAGCAACCACTATTGTGTTAGAGGCGTAGAAGACTTTCGTCCTGACTATAATTACATTGTAGAATCCTTACGTGATGAGGATAAGAAACATTGGGTATTTTCAGCTAAGGAAGCTATTAGAGCATTGATGGCTAAGAGACTCTCTCTAGGGTTATTTGAGAGAGCTGAGATTGGTGCTATTAATGGTTTTAATCATTTAAACTTTTATACTTACGAAAGCTTTAAGGTTTATATTACTCATCCAGGATATGAGATATTTATCTTATTGCCTTATTTTAAGGCTGGCTCAGGTGAGATAAATAAGCTTATTTTTTATATAAAAGGATCTATAGTCTATACTGATACTTCCATTAGGTCTACTACTGAGTATATTTTTCCTTATAGCTTAGATAAGGTTTATTTAGGCGTGGAGATGCGTGGTACTGTACGAGCTATTTGCTCTGATATGGATATTCCTTTTAAGGAATTTAAGGATGTCGAAGACTTATTTAGTTTAATATATTGTTATAATGAGTCTGATATGGAGTTACGGTCTGTACTCCTTAGCGTATATTTGAATTACAGACAGCGAGTGAGTAGAGCTTTAATCGAATGTCCTGATAAATATCGGGATAATTATGCTCAAAAGCTTACGGTAGATATTAGAGCTAGTGATGACTATAAGGACTTAGACATATATCGTTTTTACAGAGATTGTAATGGTGAGCTATTTATGGCATTTCCTGTAACGCTAGAGAATGGCGTTTATAACTTTATTGTATACGGACATATATTAGATTCCTATTGCGTTAAATTAAGTAGTACGTTTTTACCTTTAGAGGATTTAGAAAATAAAGAAAAGATTGAAATCAATGAGACTGAACCTCTCCCTGTAGTAGCTAATACTGAGATTGAGACTATTGAATCTCCTGTAGAGTCAGAGAAAGAAACCGCTACTGGGAATCTCCATGAGGTATCAAATGCTGAGACTGTTGCTATGTCCGATTATCTAAATCTCCCTGTCGATCCTAAAATCACTACTGTGATAGTTACTCATAGTCTCAATTTCAATGGCTGGACAATTGACTTACAGGATGTAGAAAAGGCTATATGTGAAATGGCTCTATTTGATTGCGCATTTACTGAGGTTAATTTAATACATGTCTATGAGACTATCGTTTCTTTATTAAAGGCGTCTAATGCCTTAGGAGCATGCACGCCGTTTACTGAGCCTTTGAATGAGGACTTAGACTATTTTTCGGTTAAGTGTCATATTCCTTATGTGACTAATGACGGTAGTCTGTTTTTAGTTTTTCCATATCCACTCAAAGGGTATGTTAGAAAGCTTATTGTGGGTGTTATGCCAGACGATAGCAAACTTATTATCTCACTTGATGTTTCGACTAATATCGGTATTGATATCGACATTAACGCTCCTCACAAAAAAGACATTGCTAAATCCATTGAGACTTTAACTGAATTTTTATCTGAAGACTTTGGTATTCCAATAAAAGAAACAGGTCTTTTAGATATTTTGAGTTCAGTAGTCATACCTAGTAGACAATTCCAGGTATCGACTTCTCATATTTTATGCACTGCGCTTACTATTCTTATGGATAAACGTAAAAACACCCCACTCGATATGTATGGGGAGCCTTATGTTTTCACTCTAGTAGATTGCGACATACTTGAATCATCAAGTATTCCAAGAGACCTTGTTAATTTTGAGTTTTATGTCGATGCAAAAGGTAGAAACTTTATTTACTTGCCTATTGTCTATGACGGTATTGAACCGTCCTCTTATATTGACAACTTTGTTTGGTATTTCCATAAGGATCGAGAGGTTTACTTTTCTTTTGTAGAAAGTAATGCAGCGAGATCTTTTGAATGGGAAGGTGAGCTAGTAACCATTCCTGCTAAATCAAATATGGTTTCTCACGATAAACAAATAGATGCTTTTAAAGACTTTACCGAAGTTTATGCAGAACTTAGAAACAGTTACATAGCTACTTTAAATGATTCTAATCCTGAGTTTAGTCTTTGTAAGTGGCGTAAAGAGTACTATCTACTAATGCATAGTCCTGGTACACTTACCCTTATTAATGAGAGAGATGTGTTTAGCCATGGCTTAGCTGAGATGACAATAAGAAAGATTATCTTAGATTACCTAGAAGCCAATGACAGTTCTTTAATTACCTACCCTCAGCCTAAAAACTCGATAAAACCTGAAAGAGTCTATAGACCACATATTTGGAAAAATGAGTTTAAAAGAACAATGTTAAACATTGGTGTATTTTTAGGATATTTAGACAGACATTACATTAGAGATGTAGATATAGACTACATTGTTAAAAATTATAACGTTGAGGTGACAAATGAATCAACCTAACTTTCAGGCAAACTTAAACCTTCTGTTACATAAACTTAGAAGTGTTTTAAAGGATTATAACTTTAAACGCCATATTGTCATGGAATTCATTCAATGAAAGTACTCTGATTTCTGATCGGTATATAAATGACCTATAGTCTCCTTCTCTAATTAGAGAAGGAGACTATACAAATCTCAAAACATAAAAACACATATATTACCTAAACGACCAATAATTAAACATTGCCATTGGTCATATTTTGTTAATTAACCTGGAGTAAAATCATGAGTATTTCCATAGGAAATATTTCAGATGGATCGAATTTAAACATAAACGTAGATGGAACTAGACTAACTGTTAACGGTAAGACAGTGTACATTGGCTCAAAAACGCCATCCCCTTATGACGAATTTGTCAAGTTACAGAAAACTTTTTCTGATCCATTAGATGACGATATAACTAAAGATATCGGGATGCTCACTATGGGTAAAGCTCTACGTACTTTAAAAGATAGTACTAAGTTTGTTACCGATGAGGAAGTATCGCATTATGAAAATGCGGTTGAACACCTTAAAGCTAGATTAGGTCTTAATTTAGTTTCAAAGATAGTATCTCTGACAATATTGAAGCGTATTTTTGGAGGAGAGCTTAAACCAAACATTGTGGTATTAAGTTATAAAGAAATTACCGTAGATGTTTCCAAAAGATCTACGGAGGTAAAAGACTTTGAGCATGCAATAAAATTAATCGACACGCCTGAAACCCTGCGATTTGGAAATGGCTATGAAATAAAAGTAAGTAATTACACTAGCCCCGACATTGTTGTCGAGTCTCATGATGGGAAAGGAACCAACACCTACCAATACTTCACATTCTATCTCTTAGGCAATAGCTACTATATCTTTTTGCCTTATATGAAATCAGATAATAGTCTCTGCATCACTTTGCATCGTATTCCGTTATTGGTAGGATTGTAAAGTCTATAGCTGTTTAATTAAAGTTTAAGGAAAATAAAAATGAGTGGAAATATTGTAGATTTCATTAAAAGAGATCCAATGGTTGTTACGGACATTGAATTTGGTGAAGACACTGTAATAAAGCATATTAAAACCAGCCTGGAAAAGGACGTTACTATCTTTTATGGGGATGTAGGAACTGGAAAGAGTAGATTATTGTTTTGGATACTGTTGCTTTCAGCAACAGATACTTTAAACGAAGTAGATCCTTGCAAAACTGCTCAAATGCTTGAGGAGCAAAAGGTTTTCTTTGCACGCTGTTGTTTAGAAAACGATTCGTTTAAAGTGACATTTACTTACGACATTAAGTCAGAGGTAATGGAAGAAATCTTTAAAGAAAGTCATAGCTTTAAAAACAATAGTTTTTTCACTGAGGCTTCGACTATTTCAAACATGAAACAAAATAGACCCCATTGTTTATTTATCAGCCCAACTAATCTATATGAGTTAGTGGCCGATATGGTAAACAAAGACTTTGTGATACCACACTTAAATAAATGTCTGGATATGGTATCAGGAATGTACAATAGTGTATTTCATGGTTCAGGATATACGAGTAGATTCTCTTATCAAGACGGAAAGAGCGATATCATTTATAGTAGACACTACACTGACAGTTCTTTAAAAGAAGATGTTTCTGAAATTGAAGCGTTTAAGTACTTGTCTAGGAAAGAGCTGTTTGTCCATTTACTGTTATTTGCCGTAGTGCTCTACCCTTTGTTTTCAGATAGCTTTTCAAAGCACAATACTCTGGTCTTTATCGATGACATGGATACAACGATAGGAGATGAGTTAAGCCATAGAGTCCTCGATGCTTTGGTATTAAGTTATCCAAATAACCAATACGTGATCACTGCTTTCTCAAAAGGATTTGTTGACAAAAGAAACCCTAGAGAGATACGAGATATCGCGGCTCTAAACATCATTGAGAAATAAGCCATGAAAATTATAGTATCTATTTACAAAGCAACAGTGTTTCTTACAATGACACTATTAGCTTTGGTTGGAGACTTTTCGTTGTCTTTTCATGAAGTCATTTGTGAGATTCATAAAGAGATCGACAAACACTACGGAAGCCTTAAATGAAAGTACTACTCTTTATTTACAGAATGATCTTTCTTTGTATATTGCTTTTATTAGTAATGCTTGAGCTGCTTTTAGAATTAGCTCATACGCTTGTAGAAGCTCTAGTAGTAAGAATCGATCAACACATCTTTAAACCTTAAGACAGCGGCTATACGGAATTTCCGTATAGCCGTTTTTTTTAGTTTAAACAATATTCAAACTTATATTACTTTGATGAATAGAATTGTCTATTCATTCTTTTTCTTTTGGGGAAATAAAAATGAACTCAATTTTCAAAAAAGTAATTGTCTTTATGACTACTACGATCTTCTTCACGATGATCCGCTGGCACCTCAAGGCATCACATTCCGCTTATATAGAAGATGGGGTTGATACTCCCTTATATAAAGCAATGGCGTTCTTTCACGTCTTGTTAGAGAAGGACTACATTCCTTATTGGAAAACACATAAGCCGATAGATCGTTCCCAGTTATCGGTTTATGTGGAAAACACTTATGAGTTTCAGGGAAAAACTCAGGCCATGAAGCTGTCGTCAAAGGACGACATCTGCACTATGTTTATGGATGAACTTAACTGGTCGGTGTTTGATGGATACACCAAAGGCAGATTGTCTTTAGTTGAGGCATTGGCTAGAATTAAACTTCAACTGTTAAGAAGCGATCTAAATGACAGGGTGTCTATATTAACTAGCAACCAGGAACGCAAATCCATATCCAATATCTGTGAAAACAGATACATTTATGGGAAGCTTAGCCAGGACAGAGTCTGGTTCATTGGTCTAGTGAGCAGTGTATATAAAGACCTTCGGGTTAAGGAAATCGCTGCTAATAAAGCAGCGCTGTAGTTTAAAATACCCTAGATTGATTTCTAGGGTATTTTTTTTTATTTAATCTATCTTTATTATAAAATGAATCCAAGTTCAAAGCTTGGATGGACATATATTATCTAGATGATGTTCATGTAGAATATCATTTTAGATAGAGTATTCTATCATATGTAATCTTGATATACTCAGCCGAAAGGTTGGGTATATGTTTAATTAACCATTAGAGGATAAATTATGAGCGGTATTGAAAATTTAGGCGGTTTGGATTTTGCAAACAAAACTCAACAACCTAACAACAAACCAAGTGGCAATAAATCACCACAAGAGGAAGCACAATCATCGTCTACAGCGCAATTCAATGCCTTGTTCGGTATTATGGGTTGTGCTGGGGATACGTCGGAAGACCTTCCTTTCATCAAGAAAGCTTTTGAAAGCTTAGCGGATGAAATCAATCGGCAGTCAGCCAACAGCTTAAAGCTGGAGCTGTATATTTTGAACGATCAGCAGCTTGCGGTACCTTTGGTGATAGTCTTTACTCGCCAAGGTAATAATAAACTACGGTATGTGGCACTCATGTTGTCCCATCTGCAACGATTTGATCCGCCTGATGTGGTATACAACGTATCAACACCAAACCAAATCTCATTGCCAAGAACCACTTATTGCTTCTGGACTGAGTTCGTGGAATCTACTGTGACTTCAGTATTGTCTCGTGAATTTCTGACTGCTGGTGCCAAACACGATATCAAACATATTGGAACGATCGTTTCCAATAAGTCGCTGAGCTATAAAACGGTTGAAGAGTCAAGAAATGTAATGAACCACATTTCTGTGCTGTTGTCTTCGGCAGCTCGTATTGAAAGAAACGAGCAAACGGTAATGTACAATTTGGACCAATTGGCCAATGCAGGCTACAGACCTCTTGTACGCCCTATTAGCTTGGCGTCTCACACAGCCATGTCTTCAATGGGTAGACCCATCGGTTGTGATTTTGCGCTGGAATATGTGGCCCAAATCATCAATAACAGAAACAACATAAATGAAGACATTAACTCAAGACAACGTGAGGCGGTCTTGGCGACTGTTCGTTGTGCTATCGACTTTATTTCTGTAGACAGCAAGGAAGAACGCGTAGGCCCTAATGGCCATACAACTCGTCCTGGTATCATGCCTATCTTCATAATTCGTGATACGTCATCGGCAGGTAATGGAGCAGTAATAACTGACTCTGTCATGTCAATCATCATGTCATTGATTATGACAAAGCTGGTGTCAGAAAACTCAGCGCTTTGGAGCCGTATCTTTGAGCCTGGTCAAACCAATCAGGATATCGGCTATCTGGGTTTATTGAATAACCCATTCAACAACCCAGACTTACTCATGGATAAAGTCGAAATTATCCCAAGTAACTCCAAAGGCACCCGTGTCGGTACAACTGTAAACGACATGGTGACAGCGTATTGCTCAGCCACACCAATGATTGCTATTGACTCATTGGATGGCGGACCTCTAGAGCCGTTCTACAAAATTCTGTTCGATCCAAGCAGTGTAGATTATATCTGTCAAGAGATCGACTTTTACGTTGGAGAACGTAATGCAAAAGCTAGTCCAATGAAGTTTTCCGAATATTGGAAATCAGCATCCAATTCCCAAGGAATTGGATTAATTCCAATTATGGATCGCAACCCAGATTTTTCGGTTGCAGCTACCATGTATGAGGGATACTTTTCCTCAGACACCGGAAAACATGATATCAACGAAGTAAATATGTTGAGACTCATGAGCTTTGACATCTCACCTGCCGAGATTACGAACTACATGTTATCTCGGGTTCCAGCGCCTGGTGCTTCCAATAACTCGGTCATTCGTGACAATGCGGACACCGACACCACAATGGCCAATAAGATCGGTTTCATCAAAAACTTTATTCTGGGCCATGAAATCACGGGTACTTCTACTCGTCGATTTGTAAATCCTGAGTGGATTGCTTTGGTAGGAGCATTCTTTGAGTACAAAGGCATTAGTCTTTGCGTCGACGATAGCCTTATCGTCAGACAAAACGTATATGGCGTAAATCGTCAGTATTATGGTGACGGTGGAAAGACCAATATCTTTAGAGGCGGCCAAAATTCTCCGTTAGGTGGTGGCATTGGTGTCGCCACAGTCTATAACAGAGGCGGCGGGTTTCTACGCCGATAAAATAAAGTCGGAAGTATAAAACCAATTGTAGGTAGTGGGAATATTCCCACTACCTACTCGTAGTTTTTTGGGGTTAGACTATGCACGATAAAGAGGGCGAATATCTTTTATATTTCGATATTCCAGATTATGACAGAATCTTTTATGACACGATTCATCCTGTCATACTTAACGATGTACCTTGTAGCACTAAGGAGGATCTAGAACAATTTAACGCTTTATTGATGACAACCACTAACGACGAGGTTTTGTCATCTATTCCCACTTGTGTGTGTGGGAAAACAAAATACACTTTTAACTCTGGGGTTATCTGCAGTAGCTGTGGCACAGAGGTTACTGTACCTGTAGAGAGAAACATTACATCAAGAGTCTGGATAAAAGTACCAGACGGCATTCATGGGTTTATTTCGCCTTATCTATGGGGAAAGCTTACTAGCATATTGTCCTCTAGAGGATTAAATATCTTAGAGTGGGCTATTGATCCTACAGTGGAAGTCAAACCTAAAAATGTGACTAAGCCTACATTGGAAAAGATAAACTATCTAACCAATTTAGGTTGGAAAAGAAGCCTCAATCACTTTGTGCTTAACTGGGAAGTCTTTTTCAAAATGATTGAGGAGACTTCTAGCAATAAAACCAGAAATGGTAAAAAAGTAGACTTAACTCTAGAACTTGAAATATTAAGATCCTATAGTGATGTCTTTTTTCCTAAATATCTACCTATGCCTACTAAGGCTATTATGATATTGGAAAACACAAATGTAGGTGACTATGCGGATGTTTCCACAATGAGTCCTGCTATGAATGCAGCTAGGACGATTGCGGATATATGCAAGCCAATTAGTCCACCTATGAAGCCTATGAAATTAGAAAAGCTTGAGCTTAAAACAGTTCAAGTATTAAAAAATCTAATCGAATATGCAAGGATTGCACACAAAGAAAATTTGTGTTCAAAAGAAGGGTGGTTGCGATCCCATGTTTGTCGTGCTAAAGGTACTAATACGGCAAGGATGGTTATCACAAGTATTTGTAGGACCCATGATTATCGAGAGATACATTTACCATGGAGTGAATCTTTAGTGTTATTTAAAGTGCATTTAACCAGCATTTTAATGAAGCGTTTCGGTTATACTGAAAAGAGAGCCGAAAAGGAGATTGAATTATCAGGTAGAGTCTTTTCTCCATTCTTACATGGACTACTAATAGATTTGATCCATAGTAGCTCTAAAATGAATCAGATGATCGACGATGACATTGCGTTCCATCGGTGGAAAGGTAGAACGGATGAACAAATCCAGAAATTGATTAAACCAAGAGCTGGCATTGTTTGTCTTGTACAAAGAAACCCAACCTTGGGCCCAAGCTCTATTCAGAGAATGTATATCACTTGGGTAAAGGACGACATTCATGATAAAACTGCTAGTGTATCTGATGTTGCAGCGCCTGGCTTTAATTTAGACCATGATGGCGATGAGATGAATATTTCAGTTTTAGTACTAGCTGACTTAATTCAAGCAGCAGATAAACTAGATATATCCAATTCAATTCATGATACTATTAATTTAGGAGAGCTCAACAATAACATAAAGCTGCCAGACCCTGCGGCAGAAACATTTGGTAACTTCTTAAACAGGAGATACTTTGAAAACTTAAAGCCTCCAGAAATAGTGAGGTAGACTATGGCCCAGTTAATTGAAATTGACAATTGGAATAATGTCGGTTCTTTAATTTTTAATACGCCCAATGAAGGCGTACAAGAAATTATCAATGCTAACTTTAGCCATTATGTCAATACAGTAGGGAGTCGAAACTCTATATTCTTTGATGATGTGGTTAAAACACATGAAAGGTATTTGAGTAATCAAAGAAATGATATTTCTGATCTAATGAGAAAGAAATTGTCTAAAACTTTTGAAACCAATATCATTAGGCCTTTAAGAACACTTTCTGATATTCAGTCAGCGCCTAATATCATGCGACATTTGATTATGGCACATCCTGAGATTAGAGATAAGTATTCTAAGGGTATGATTTCAGGTTATGAAGGTAACTTTGAAGATCTTTTCAAAGATCAAGTATCAGGAGAAAAACACTACACATATAGAAGAATAGTAGACGGCGTATTGTTGGAAAAGAATGAAAAGATATCTTCTACACAATACGTCGAATTAACAAATCCAAAGGACATCATTTCAACGACTAATAAATCAATTATTAGAAGTGTATGGAATACTTTGGATAATCTAAAAGATCAGTTAGATGAAGATCCAACCAGTGAATGGGGGGAGCTTTTATAATTGGGGTTAGACTACCTCTAGAGGTAGTCTAACTATTATTGTTAATTTAGGAGAAATAAAATGAGTAAAAAACCAAAAGTCACTTTAGTCGCCAATGGAAAAACGATGGAGGTGGAGGCCGAAGCTAGTGTCTTCGACATTTATTACGGCTCCGGTATAATGAGGTCTACCAACACGCAAGTATATTCAAAACAAATGCTTCATGTTAATAATCTGAGATTGCCAATCAAAGATGTAAACGCGATTGACCTAGTTATAGGTAATTTGAAAACAAAGGATAGTTTATCTAAAGCGCTAGGT
>Ga0208386_1000521_pt1 | contig 10391 bp, 13 predicted proteins | sample CryBogCBH16Oct07_FD_185510 | JGI IMG/M metagenome (GOLD analysis project Ga0208386, IMG submission 185510) | Freshwater microbial communities from Crystal Bog, Wisconsin, USA - CBH16Oct07 (SPAdes) | ecosystem: Environmental > Aquatic > Freshwater > Lake | place: Crystal Bog, Wisconsin, USA...
CCACTAACGCGTCAATTGCGGAACAGAATCAGGCGCTCGCCCAACAAGCGCAGCTCTCAGCCCCGTACAGGGCGCTATGACAGTCTGCGATACCCCAATTGCAATCCTTGCTAGGGCTCACGCCGTCGGGCGCTCCTGCGGCTCCCGGAGCCCAACAGGCGGCGCTAGCACAGACTCCCGGCTATCAGTTTGCATTGCAGCAAGGACTGCAGTCGACTCAGGCATCAGCTAACGCGATGGGTTTAGGTCTAAGTGGCAATACGCTTACAGCGCTCGATCAGTACTCGACCGGATTGGCGAATCAGACGTATCAACAGGCCGTTGGAAATGTCGAAAACGTGGTCGGTCTGGGTCAGGCCGCGGCGGCGGGTCAGGCGGCGAATATTGGCAATGCGGCTGCAAATATCAGTGGATCGCTGACCAATCAGGGCATTAACGCGGCCAATATCGACATTAACCAGGCGGCGGCGTTGTCGAAGATTGCTGGCGGAGCTGCCGGTCAATACGCGATGTATAACACGTTGAAAGGTCTACAAAATCCAGGTGACGTGCCGCCAATTAATTACGCGCCAAATCCCTACGCGACAGACGTTCCGACGGGCGTCGTCGGCCCAATTAGTTAAGGAAATTCGATAATGGCAACCTTAGACGCAGGTGCAATCCAAGATATCGCTTCTGGGATGCCAGATATTGTCGGATCTCAGGCCAAGGCTTACAAACTGTCGGATTTGATGACAACCGAGCAGATGAATCGGATGAAGCTCGAGGACGAGAAAGAGCAGTCGCAAGAGCGAAAGCAAACTAAGAATCTGTTACGCAATTTCGATGTCACCAGCAAAGAAGGCCAGATGAAGGCCGTACAGGCAATCCAGCAACAGGTCGGCCCCGAAGCGGCAATGAATGTGCACAGCGCGTTCAATGCAGCCGAAATGCAAGACGTTAATTTGGAATCCAAGAAACTCGAAAATCGCGCTCGAGAAGTTGAATTTGCCGATCAGAAAAACAGTCAAGTTGCATCGGCGCTCAATGCGCTCGATCAGCAATATACCCAGCTCATCACGCCAAAAGAAAAGGGCGGCGGCGGTATGACGCCAGAAGCGGCTACTGCTGCAATGCAAAAGCCGTACATTGACACGCTTGGATCTCTTGCCAATCAGCGCGATTACAAAGGAGATCCATTCTTTGGCCCGCAGGAATTGCAGAAGATCCCGCCGGCCTACGACCATAACAAGATTCAAGGATTGATTCAGCAAACGGCGCAAGGCCGAAAGATGCTTGAGGAATATGCCAAGCAGTCTAGAGAGGAACGCAAAGTCGAAGCGACCGAAAAACGGGCTGACATTGCAGAAAGAACAGAGCAAGAACGAGAAAAGGCAGATCGTGCACGCGAAACAGCACAACGCGCTCGAGGAAGTCTGACGCCAGAGCAACGGCAAGGCGTCGATGACATGGCGGCAATGATCGCCGACTATAAGCTTGCGCCCCCTTCCAGCATGGCGCTACGAAGCCCCTACGGCGTGGCAATCATGTCTAGGGTTAAAGAATTGAATCCTGATTATGACGCAAATCAATTCAGCGAGAGAAAAGCAGGATTGACTGCTTTTGCTGCGGGCAAGAAAAGAGGAGATGCGGTTAATTCGTTTAACGTGGCGCTCGATCACTTGGATACGCTCGATCAGTTGTCGACGGCCTTGGGAAATCGAGACACTCGGGTTATCAATGAAGTCGGCAATCGGTGGGCTGCGGCCACCGGAAAAGCGGCGCCTGTATCGTTTGATGCCGTCAAGGGATTGGTCGCGGATGAAATCGTCAAAGCCGTCACCGGCAGCGCGGGTGCCTTGGGCGACCGTGAATCTGCCAAGGCTACGCTTAACGCGGCAAATAGTCCGGAGCAGCTTCGTGCGGTCAGCGAAAATTACAAGCGCTTGATGAAAGGTCAGCTTGACGGATTGAAACGTCAATTCATTGATGCCGGCGGTACGCTTGAGGAATGGAACAAAAAACTTAGTCCGGCAGCACAAACTGTTGGTGAAACGACTGCTACAAAAGTGCCAAGGACAGGAGCGCCAGCAGCCGGTGCAACACCAACACCTGTAAGCCAAGTATTAAAATTTGACGCCAACGGGAATCAGGTGAAGTAATGGCCGTTCACGCACAAGTTGAAGGCGTTGGCACTTTAGAGTTTCCAGACGGGACAGATCCTTCTGTTATTCAGAAAACCGTTAAAGAACAAATAGTCAAAAACAAACCAATATCAACTGGTGAAAAGATATTAAACGTCGCAGAGCCGTTTGTTGAGGCTTTTGGTGCTGCCGGTGGAGCTGCGCTTGGTACTGTTGCAGAGCCTGTTGGTGGAACCATTGTGGGAGCCGGGCTTGGTTATGCCGGTGGACGCCAGTTGATTAGAAGTGCGCGTCAAGTTATGGGCTATGACAAGCCTCAAACTGCGCCACAAGTATTTGCTGAACAAGCAAAAGACGTAGTTACTGGCGCTGGAATGGAAGCCGGTGGTGCTGTTGCCGGCAGAGTTTTGGGGCCAATAGTTAAAGCTGTTGGTGAAAAAGTAATCCCAAAAGGAATGCCATTAACTGATGCGGCAAAATTGGCTAGATCAAAAGATTACGTTTTAAAACCATCAGAAGCAGGTGGCGCTGGCGGTAAAATTCTTGAAGGCGTCGCTGGATCGCCAAAATTGTCTATTGAGGCAACGGTAAAAAACCAAGCAAAAACAAATGATTGGGCTGCATTAGAAATAGGTTTGCCCAAAGGAACCAAATTAACGCCTAGAACCATTACAAAAGCAAAAGCGCCCCATAACGCTGTTTATCAAGAAGTCGGCAATCTTGGTAATGTCACAACTGACGAAAAATACGTTGCTGATATTTCTAGCATCGGCAGAACGCCAGGGAAAAGTTTTAGCAAAGTAAGCAATCCAGATATTGAAACGCTTAGAAGTCAATACATGGAAAAAGGTTTTGATGCCAAAGACGCTGTTTTGCAAATAAAGATTCTTCGTAGAAATGCGTCAAAGAATTTGAAAAATCAAGATCCTGCAAAAAATGAACTTGGTTACGCGCAAAAACAAGTTTCTGATGCTATTGAAAGTCAATTAGAAAGACACGCTGAATCAATCGGCAAACCAGATTTAGTTCAAAGATTTAGAGACGCAAGAAAATCTTTAGCCAAAATAAACACTGTTGAGGACGCATTAAACAGAGCCACCGGCGACGTATCTGCACCTAAACTATCAAGCCTTAGAAAGAAAGGCGTGCCTCTTAGTGGTCATTTACAAGACATTGCAGATATTCACGACGCTTTTCCAAGCGAAATGCGTGAAGCGTCTAAGGTTAGAAATAAAACCCCAGTTACCGTTTTGGAAGGAATTGCCGGTGGTGCCGGTGGCGCGTTTGGGATTGAACATCCTTTAATTGGTGGATTAGCTGCTTCTGGCGTAATAGCGCGCCCCTTGGCAAGAAAGTATTTGCTTTCTGAGGCTTACCAAAAAAGCATATCTCCCGGTAGCAAAGCGTTAACGCTAAAGGGGACTGAACCGTGAAGATCCTCATTATCGACAACGATGGCGTGGGTCTTGCGTTTGCGTGGCGGTGTCAGAAAGCCGGCCACCAGATTCGATGGTTCATCAAACCAAAGGAATCCAACAACCAGGCTGTCGGGGAAGGATTTAAAGGCATCGAGCGCATTTCAAACTGGGTCGGGTCCGTCAAATGGGCGGATCTGATCTGGATGTCGACCAATGATGATTACCTGCCGCGGTTGGATTTTTTCCGTAAGCAAGGCGCAAAAGTCTATGGGCCGAGTCAAAAGTCTGCCGAGCTGGAAGTCAAACGCGGTCTGGGCATGAAGTTTCTCGAGGATCACGGCATCGAGGTGCCGGAATACCAGCAATTCAAAACGCTGGCAGACGCGGAGAAGCACGTTTGGAAAACCGAAGAACGATACGTTTTCAAAACGCTTGGCGACAATGAGGATAAATCGCTGTCGTATTGCGCGAAATCCCCGGCTGATCTGATCGCTCGGTTACAACGGTGGCAGCGGATCAAGATGAACCCGAAAGGCCCGGTGATGCTGCAAAAGTTCATACCTGGGCGCGAGTTTGCGGTGTCCCGGTGGATGGGCTCCGAAGGGTATATTGGTCTGTATAACGAGAATTTTGAACACAAGAAACTGTTATCGGGAAATGCTGGCCCGAATTGTGGCGAAGCCGGCACGGTTCAAAAGTACGTCACCGAATCCAAAATTGGTGATGAAGTTATGCTCCCGATTGAGGAGTCTCTCATCGAGCTGGGTCATCTGGGCGACGTGGACGTTAATTGCATCATTGATGAAAAAGGCAAGGTCTGGCCGTTAGAGTTCACTATGCGTCCGGGCTGGCCGGCGTTCAACATCATGATGGCCGAGCATCGCGGGGATCCGGCGGAATGGATGCTCGATGCTTGCAACGGAGAGGACACGCTTGAGGTGTCTACTGACGTGGCCGTGGGCATCGTATTGGCGCAGCCCGATTATCCGTTCAGCCATCTGACCAAAAAAGAAACGACCGACATACCGATTTATGGCGTGTCTGCCAAAAATCAAAAGTACATCCAGCCGCAATGCGTCAAAATGGCAAAAATGCCAGATATGGAAGGCGACAAAGTAGTTGAGCGCGAGATCTGGGCAACCGCGGGTGATTACCTGGCTGTTGTCACCGGCATGGGCAAGACCGTCAAACAAGCGTGTGAACGAGCGTATGAGACGGTCAAAGAAATTGACGTGCCGGATATGATTTATCGAGACGACATTGGCGAGAAGCTGGCCGACGAGATCCCGGAGCTGCAAAAGCACGGGTACGCAACCGAATTTAAATACGAGTAATTTGCTATGGCAACCGGATATCTGTTACCAATTTCGACGATTTTGCAGTTCTTCACCGATCAGGGTGTGGTGCTGGCCGGCGGCAAGGTTTACACCTATGTTGCTGGAACCACCACCCCAGTCGCCACTTACACCTCGAGCGCTTTAATAACGCTCCAAGCCAATCCGATCATTCTGCAATCCAACGGCAGATTGTCTAATCCGGTCTGGGTTCCGTCCGGATCTACGGTAAAAATGGTGTTGCAAGATTCAAACGGGAACACCATCAGCGGCGGAACAATCGACAATTTGCAAGGCATAAACGATATCGGATCTGCTTTATATCCGATCACTTCCGCGGAAACGTCAGCATCTATTACGCCCACAAGTTACCTATACCCAGCTGGTAACGTATTGCGTTATGGCGCGGATCCAACGGGCATTGTTGACAGCACTTCGGCAATCAATAAAGCCATTACCGTTGCAAACACGGTAACGATACCGGATGGCACTTATGCTGTAAGCGCGTCAATCAATCTGAAAGCAAATTGCGTGATACAGGGTGGCGGTTTGACTAACATCAAAGCAACCGCCAGTAATTTTTCTGTATTTTTGGCTAGCGGCACAAACGGCAGCCAAATCACTCAATTGACAGTTAATAATATAACGGTTACTGGAACAGGCCAAACAAACGTAATCGCGTTCGATTTGACCTATGTCACGATTTCGTCTGTTTTCAACAATTGCACGTCTTACTATTGCACAACTGGGTTTTATTTAAGAGCAAATTGCGAAAAAGTTTATTTCAACAATCCGTGCATTTTGGCAACGCCAAACGGAATGATTTTTAGCACGTCAATCAATTCCGTCATTAATGCGCCGTGGATTGATAACACGTCGTTTGTAAATTCAGGAGGCAGTGCAAATACAGGCACCGGCATTAAATTCAACACCAATTGCAATCAAAACACCGTTATTGGTGGATTAGTGCAAGGATTTGTTGATTGCATTATTGATTCCGGCGGAAATTCAAACGCAATTCTTAACGTATATTTTGAACAGGGTAGTGATTCTCATATTTATATAAACGGCGCCTATGGCACGTTTATTTCGGGAACCAATCATTACGCATACAACTCGGGAACTGCAATTAAATCCGTTTCAAGTAACAACGTGTCGGTGTATAGCCCTTCATTTTATTTACCTAATTTGTTCACTTCGGGCTCATACAACGTAGATGGCACCAATACTTCGTTTCAATTATTTCAGAACACCACCGAATACAATTATCTTGGAACATCGACCGGCATCAATTTTACAAACCTTTGGTCATCGTCCGGCACTTACGGATTGCCAATCAATTCTTTGTTTGCTTCTGGTAATGGTGTCGCGGGAAACACGTCCGCGGCATCGTCGGCCGCATTGCAGCTCTGGAACACTTCCACTGGGTTTACCAACCTCACAAACAACTGGAGTGGCGGCGGCGGCATCAATTTTCAAACAGGCGGATCAAATACTCGTTTGAGCATCAGCTATAACGGTGTAATGACTTTCTCAGGAACAGCTTCTGGTACGCCTATTCTTACGTTCAATACTCAGGCCGCCACAGGATCGGCCACCCCTACGTTTGCATCGAATAAGCCGGGCAGCAACAGCGCGACTGCCAAATGGTTGCCGGTCATTCTTGACGGCACGACCTACTACATACCTGCTTGGACTTAACATGAGTACTCACGCAACAAAATCCGCCGCAGACGTCGCTCTTGCTGCTTCTTGGGCTGGCTGGCTGGTCAGTTATTTGGTTGATGTCAATGAAATACTTAGGACAATCTTGCTAATTGTTTCGATCGTGGCCGGCATATTTACTGCTCGGTTTTACTACAAACGCACTTTGACCTTGAAGGTCTAACGTGACTCGAGGCGAGCGAAACAACAACCCAGGCAACATCCGCTTGGGGATCAAATGGCAGGGTATGGCCCCGGATCAGACGGATCCTGCCTTTGTTCAGTTTCAAACGCCTGAGTGGGGGGTGCGGGCAATCGCCCGCATCCTGCTTTCCTACGAGAAAGACGGCATCACGACCATTCGAGGGATCATCAATCGGTGGGCTCCGCCGTCGGACAACAACCCAACGGACGCGTACGTCAAAAATGTATCAACACGATGCAATATCGGTCCCGATGACTACATAAACATTACAGATCAATTGTTTGGGCTTGTATCTGCAATAATTTATCAGGAGAATGGCGAACAGCCTTATCCGGACAACACAATTCACTCGGGGATCGCATTGTGTTAATTGCCGAACGGATACTCAACATTGTGTCAATGATTGCCGTGGTTTTTGCGGTGTTGTGGACGTTCGCAAACAGAGATCGGCGGTGATTCCGGCTAGCGTCCCGTTGCTCGGCCACACGATCAACATTGAGATCGTGCCGGCTGAAAAATGGGAGTTTGGCGAAGAAACTGCCGGCCTGTGGCATCCGTCGGCGCATCAAATTTATATCCACGGCGGACTGGATGAGAGCCTTCGGTATCACACTTTTTTCCACGAGCTGTTACACGCTTGTCTGGATTTGATGAGTCACAAACTGGCCCGCAATGAGCCATTTGTCGATCAGCTAGCGGGCTTGTTGCACCAGGCATTGGTCGGCGCAAAATATCCAGCCGCACGGCGTCGCAAAGCGAAAAAGTGAATGCGGCGGCATCTCATCATCCCGGACACGCAAGTTAAGCCGGGATCGGATCTCACTCATTTCACTTGGGCTGGCAGGGCCATTGTTGATTACAAACCCGATGTGATCGTACACATTGGAGATCATTGGGATCTGCCGTCGCTGTCGACCCATGACGCGCCGGGCTCCAAGGAAGCCGAAGGGCGGCGGGTGCAAACGGACATCGAAATAGGAAATGAGGCGTTTCGATTGTTGGTTGCGCCAATGGTCGACCACATTGCCAGGCTGATTAAGGGTCGGCGTCGCGTCTGGAAACCTGAGTGCCATTTTTTGTTTGGCAATCACGAAAACAGGCTCACGCGGGCAATCTTTAGGGATCCGAAATGGGAGGGCATCATATCGCTAGATTCCCTCGAGACGCCGTGGTTTCAGCGGCACGATTTTTTAAAGATCGTGACCATTGACGGGATCAAATACTGTCATTATTTTCCAAACCCCCTATCTGGCAAGCCGATCGGGGGCGCTATCCACAACCGGCTAAATCACATTGGCGGCTCTTTTGTCCAAGGGCATCAGCAGGGCTTTCTATACGCCTCTAAGCAGTATCCAGATCATGTAAGCCACGGGCTAGTCTGCGGGCGGTTTTATCCTCACCACGAGTCTTATAGGCCGTCTGACGTGCAAGAATCAGAATGGAACGGTATCGTTATCTTGAACGAAGTGAAAAACGGCAATTATGATTTGATGCCGTTATCGTTTAACTACTTAAGGAACAAATATTCTTGAGACCGTATCGGAAATTGAGAGCCGACATTGACGCATTGCGGTTGTATCTCGAGAAACATCCGCCGGATGATCCGCATTTGCGGACATTTTTGACGTCGTTGCTAAACACGCTGGCCAATTACGGGTATCATCAAAGCCAGATTAATGTACCAATGGGAGATTAATATGTCGTTTTTAAGCGGAATTTTGTCGAAGGTTGAGACTTGGTTTCAGACGAGTCCCATTGGGCAGACCATCGAAGCCGATGCCAAGGCGGCGCTGTCCGAACTTGAGAAGGTCAGCGTTGCCGATCTTGAGAACGTGGTCACGCTGATCGGCACCACCGTACTTGCCAATCTGGCAACTGGCGGCACGGCGGCAACTGCTGCCGGCGTAGGTGCTGCTATTGAAGCCGGCATCGCGGCGGCAATTCCTGCTTTCAAGGCGGTCGGTGCCGACGTTGCCAGCAAGACCGTGACCACCCTGGTTTCGACCGTGGTCAACCAGTTGGCGCCCCACGCCGCGTCCGTGACGCCCGCAGCTCCGGCGGCCTGACATGGGACTGATCGCCAATCTGCCCAAATTTTGGGATCTGTTCAAAGAGGGTGAAGCTCTGAACAACGCCGCTGCATGGAAAAATCGGTTGGTTGCGATCAACGGAGTTGTGGCGTTTATCGGCACGGCTCTTTTGATTTTTAAGGCATACGGGTTCGATCTGGAGCTCGACGATGACACGATCCACAATCTTGCTGGCGGTGTTGTTGCTTTGGTTGGCGCTGTCAATGCTGTCATGCACGTCGTCGCCAATAAGGACGTTGGATTGTCGTCCAACAGCGGGACTGCTAACGGAAACTGATCCTTGGGGAAATCCGCTGCCGGAATCTAGTCTGCTTGAGGACTGGGATCGGCATCAGCTCCCGCCGATTGTCGTAGGGTTTTCGTGTTTACAATGACTGCACGTTAACATTCCAATTGTTAATGTGCATTTGTTGCGGGGATTGAGTGCTTAAGAAAGCCGCTTTCTTGGATCGAGACGGCACCATCAACATTGACGGTGGCTACATTTCGACATGGGATCGGTTTCATTTCTTGCCGGGGGCGATCGACGCCCTGGCTAAATTGCAAGATGACGGTTACGCCCTGATTGTTGTCACTAACCAATCCGGTATTGGTCGCGGTTTGTTTACCGAACGGGATTTTTTCGACATTACTAGTCGATTGTCTGACGAACTATTGCGGATCGGGATTTTAATTTTGGCAACCTACCATTGCCCGCATATGCCATCTGCATATTGCGAATGCCGCAAGCCAAAACCCGGTTTGCTGTTACAAGCCGCTCGAGATCACGCAATTGATTTGTCTCAGTCAATCATGGTTGGCGACAAAATGACCGACGTTGAAGCGGGTATTGCTGCCGGCGTTGGTAACAGCTACCTGATTTCACCGGCAACATACCCTAGCCTAAAGGCTTTGGTTGATTCATTCGTAAGCGATCGCCCAGGCAAACGCCAAGACGACCGCCAATTCGATCACAAAAAATAAAATTTGCATTACCAATACTTTCCGATGAAATGGCACAAAATATAAATTGGAGCCAAAAAAATCACCCATGCGATCAATTCGCCAATAAATTTGTTCATTTTTTGATTTCCTCTAAAAATTCTTCGGCGTTGCCAACAATTTCATCCCATTCTTCATCGTAAACTGGTTTTTTGTTGTGCAGAGCCACCCAGGCAGGATCGCTACGTTGACAAACGTCTACCAATTTTTGAAGCAAATTAATTGCTTCATCTTTGATTAATCGCAATTTGTTTAATTCATCAATCGGCATTAAAACGTCAGTCATTGCCGAATTCCTTGTAAAATCTCTCTCGGCGCTCTGATTCACTCCTTTCGCGGATGGCCTCACAACACTCCGTTTCTGTCACCACACGCAAAAACTCTGCTTTTTGAGCAGGAAAATCCGCATCACACGCCGCATCCCACGCCGCATCAATCGCCGCATTACACGCCGCATCACTCGCCGCATTACACGCCGCATCACTCGCCGCATCACACGCCGCAGCCAACGCCGCATTACACGCCGCATCCCACTC
>Ga0208386_1000527_pt1 | contig 10341 bp, 10 predicted proteins | sample CryBogCBH16Oct07_FD_185510 | JGI IMG/M metagenome (GOLD analysis project Ga0208386, IMG submission 185510) | Freshwater microbial communities from Crystal Bog, Wisconsin, USA - CBH16Oct07 (SPAdes) | ecosystem: Environmental > Aquatic > Freshwater > Lake | place: Crystal Bog, Wisconsin, USA...
TACTTCTGCTGGAAAGACGCTTGTAATGGGCATGATGGCTAATACTGTTCTTAAAAGAACAAATTACAGAATCTTAATTCTTGTTCCTGACATACAACTTGTTCAACAATCTACAGGAGATCTGCTTGAATACGGTATTGAACCTTCACTCATATCAAAATGGACTGGTAATCACGAGTATCAAAACACAAAAATTGTTGTAGCTAACAGTCAAATATTATTATCAGAGAAAACCGATACGAGCGTTCTGCAAGGCTTTAATGTTGTCATTGTCGATGAGTGTCACAAACTTGCATCAGCTGAAAAAATTTCAAAGCTTGTTAAAAAACTTAAATGTAAACATATCTTTGGTTTGACTGGTTCTTTACCTGAAGCTCAGTTTGATGTATGGTCGCTTAATAGAATTTTTGGAGATGTTTTATATCAACTTAAATCAATTGACTTGAGAAACGAAAACTATATTTCAAAAGTTAGAGTAGTTTCTTTACAGATAGAATATAAAAATCCTCCTATATTTTCTGCTCCTTCAATGGCTGCTCCTACAATTGGTTATGAAGAAGAAACTACATGGCTTCAAACTAACGAATATAGAAACGGTGTTATAGCTAAATTAGTTAATAAGATGGATACTAACACTCTTGTGCTCGTAGATAGAATAAATCACGGAGAAGTGCTGACAGAGTTTTTAAAACAACACACTAACAAACAAATATACTTTATTCAAGGTTCTGTTGAAGTTGAAGAACGAGAAAAAATTAGACAACTTATGGAACAAACTTCAGGTATTGTGTGTGTTGCAATTTCGAAAATATTTTCGACTGGTATTTCAATTAAAAATCTTCACAATATAGTTTTTGCTGCTATTGGCAAAGCTAGAATTAAGATCATTCAATCAATTGGTAGAAGTCTTCGTCTTCATCATACAAAAGAAATGGCTACAATTTTTGATATTGCAGATACAAGTTTAAATTACGGTTTCAAACATTACGAAGAAAGAAAACGCTTGTACGAAACTGAAAACATTCCTATTATAGTTAGTTCTCTTGTTGAATGTTAACTAACATGCATTATAATAACAATAATTTTATATGACAACAACAACTAAGCCAGTAACTCAAAAAAGAGTTAGACGTACAAAGGAAGAATTAAAGGACGTCTATATCGATCCTATTGAAATGGAGGCGTTAATTGTAACTTATTATGATGGAGAAGAGATTTCAGAAAAGCTTGCTGCAATGATTCAAATGATTGCAACTAGATTAGGATTAGCTCGAAATTTTTATAGCTATAGCTTTAAAACTGAAATGCAAGGAGATGCCATTGTCAAGATGATGACAGCTCTAAGAAGAAAGAGATACAAGTGTGGTGTTGGTTATAATCCTTTTTCGTATTTTACTAAAGTTGCATATCACGCATTTCAAAATTGTATTAAGAAGCACAAGAAAGATTTCGAAACTTTAAAGAGATATCAAGACGAAGTATACGAGAATCATATATGCAGTGGTGAACTCCCTTCAAGAAAAAATACTCATCACGAATCATCTGACGATTATACAGCTAATGGACACTTTGAAGATTAATCCTAAACAGAATAAAGTTTTATTTTTTTCTGATTTGCATTTGGGAGTTCATCAAGACTCTCAAACGTGGCATAATATTGCTCTTAATTTAGCTGATTGGATTAAAGGAGTAATGGTTGAACAAAAACTAGATACGATCTTTTTTGCTGGGGATGTGTTTCATAACAGACACGAAATTGGTGTTAACACATTACACATTGCAAAGCAATTTTTTAACAAGCTTTCTGAATACAATGTTTATCTGATACCCGGCAATCACGATGCATTTCTTTCTTCTACTGTTGAAGTTAATTCTGTAGAGATATTAGCTAATAAAAATGTTCATGTGTTTGTTGAGCAGACAACACTCGAAATAAACGATAAGAAAATTGTATTTTGTCCTTGGAAAACTAGTATAAAAGAATTAGATCCAGTAGACATGTTAATAGGTCATTTTGAAATTGCTAACTTTCATATGACTGCTAACAAAATTTGTGATCATGGTGAAACATCTACTGAACTTTTGGAAAAAGCAAAAGCTGTAGTTACGGGTCATTTTCATATGAGAGATTTTAGAGAATACGAAAACAAAAGTTATATTCTTTATCTTGGTTCTCCTTATGAAATGGATTTTGGAGACAGAGGTCAGCAAAAAGGAGTATCAATCATTAATTTTGACGATCTTTCTATAGAGTTTATTGAAAACAATGTAACTCCAAAACATTTTAGAATTAAAATATCTGAATTGTTAGCTAAGAAATATTCTGATCTTCCATCTATTGTTAATAACAACATCGTTAGCTTGTATGTAGACACAAAAATTGATACTCTTACATTAGATTTGTTAGCAACTAAACTAGCGCAATATAATCCTTTACAGTTTAGAACTGAATTTAATATTTTAGATGATGCACAAGCTGATACAAAAGAAGTTAAAAAGCTTTCTATTGATATTGAAACAGCTTTTCACGAATTTGTAGAACACGTTGAAACCAGAGCTACTAAAAAGGAAGTTCTTGATAAGTGTCTAGAATTATATAAAGTATGTATTACATCTCATGAGTAACAAAATAGGTATAGGTATTATAACTTGCGAAAGACCTGATTATCTTAATCGATTGATTCAGTCTATTGATATAACAAAAGCTGGAATTGATCAAATTGTAGTTGTGGATGATGGTGTTAAACCTACAGCTCGTACGGTGTATGACGGTAATATTATTACTACTACAGGTAAAACGGGTGTAGGAAAAGCTAAAAATTTAGCTCTTAAATCTCTTATAGACAATAATTGCGATTATTATTTTATTATCGAAGATGATATGTTGATTAAAGATCAAAATGTTTTTGATTATTATATTAGAGCGTGTAAAAATACAGGCATTCAACATTTTAATTTTGGCCCTGGTTCACCATTTAACCGCAAACAAAAAATACAAGGTTTTGATCTGCATAATAGACACGAATTAAATGAAGAGTCTGAACCCAATCCAAAATTAATTATAGAATATACTGATTGCAAAATTGCTTTATATCAGCATATAACAGGCATGTTTTCATTCTTTAGTAAAAAATGCTTGGAGAAAGTAGGTTTAATTGACGAAGATTATAAAAATGCTTGGGAACACGTAGATCATACAAATAGGATTATTAGAGCTGGTTATCATCCACCATTTTGGTGGTTTGCTGATATTGCAAACAGTACTGATTACATTGATTCTCAAAAAGACGCTATTCAAAATAGTACGACATCAAAAAATACTACGGAATGGTTACAAAACGTTCAAACGAATGCAGAACTGTATAAGATAAAAAATGGTTGCTATCCTAGTAACACTCCAAATACATTACAAACACAAGTACTTCAAATTCTCAAAACCATTAAATTACAAAATGTCTAAAAAATTATCATTATTAATTGCATCACTTGAAAATAGAAAACCGATGTTGGATAACCTTACTCGGTTTTTAAAAGCGATTGTTACCCCTGAAGTTGAAGTTCTTATATCACTTGATACAGGCGAAAAAACTATTGGTACTAAAAGAAACGAATTGTTGAGAGCAGCTACTGGAGATTATATTGCATTTGTAGATGATGATGATTATTTGTCACCTTTATATATAAAATTAATTTTGGAAGCAATTGCTACTTTTCCTGACTGTGTAGGTATAACAGGTATTATCATGCTTAAAAAGGAAGGTCCGAGACTCTTTAAACATTCCTTGCAGTATAAGCATTGGTTTGAAGAAAATAATATTTATTACCGTTGTCCAAATCATTTAAATCCAGTAAAACGAGAAATTGCGTTAACAAATTTATTTCCAGAAATCTCTGATCAAGAAGATAGAGTTTATTCTTTAAATTTACAACATAAGTTAAAGACAGAGATAAACATTGAAACACCTTTATATTATTATATCCCATCTTCAGAACAATGAAAATATTAGTTAAATTCCCAACAAGACAAAGACCTATAAGGTTTTTTGAAGCTCTTGATCAATACATTCAAATGGCTGAGGATTTGACTCAGCTTAAATTTCTTATTACTGTTGATACTGATGACAGTACTATGAATAATTCGGATATTATCAGCAAACTTGAATCGTATAAAAATCAAGTAGAGTTGGTTTATTACTTTGGCAGCAGCAAAACAAAAATAGAAGCTATTAATGCAGATATGTCTAAAGCAGAAAATTGGGATATAGTTTTGTTAGCATCAGATGATATGATTCCTGTTGTTAAGGGATACGATCGCGTTATACGCAACGACATGAAAGTCAATTTTCCTGATACGGATGGTACTCTCTGGTATAGAGATGGAGGACAAGATAGAATAAACACACTTAGCATATTAGGTAAAAAATATTACGAGCGATTTGGTTATTTGTATCATCCTAGATATATTAGTTTTTATTGTGATAACGAATTTACCGATGTATCCGTAATTCTTAAAAAAGTATACAGATCGTCAAATACAATTATTGAACATCAGCATTATACTTTTAATAAATCAAATCAGGATAGTTTATATGTTAAGAATGATGGTTATATGGGTATTGATGGACAAGTATATTTGGAGCGTGGCAGATTTAATTTTGATTTAAATAAGAAAAAAATTATTTCGTTTTGCGTATACGGAACAAACCCAATGTACAAAATTGGTGCTATTAAAAATGCCGAACTAGCCCAAAACCTATATCCAGGTTGGATATGCAGATATTATCTTTTTTTGGAATGTTGGGATTTAAAGGCTGAATTAGAAAAATTTTCTAATGTTGAACTTATTTTGATAGATAAACAAGGAGGAGATTACTCTACACTATATAGATTTTTACCTCTTTGCGAAAAGGATGTTTTATGTTTTATTAGCAGAGATACTGACTCTCGTCTTTCAGTAAGAGAAAAAGCTGCAGTAAACGAGTGGGTTGTGTCTAACAAACAATATCATATTATGAAAGATCATCCTTTGCATTACACTGAAGAGTATCCAATTTTAGCTGGTATGTGGGGAGCTAAAGGCAATCTGATAGCCAACATTAAAGAACTTATAGATACGTACATCGAACAAAATAAAAATGCCCATGCAAAAGATCAGCATTTTTTAAAATTTGTTTATGACAAATTAGTTAAACAAAATAATATTATTCATACGGAAAATACATTTCCGTTAGCAAGAAATTACGAGCGAGATAAAGTGTGGTTTGTAGGCCAGCCTATAAACGAGCACGAGCAGTTTCATGGACCCTGGCAAATGTTTTTGGAGCAGTTGGGTATTTCCGAAAAATGAACACCTTGGTTATATATCATCATTTAGGCTTGGGGGATCATATTGTTTGCAACGGATTAGTACGACAAATCGTTAAACGTAATCAATATAAAAATTATGTTGTTTTAACAAAACTTAATAACGCAGTTTCAGTGTCATTTATGTATAGAGACATTAACAATCTTTCGATTGTAGAAACTACAAATGACGAGAAAGCTACAGCAGCAATAAACAAACTAAACGATTTTGATTTGCATTGTGTCGGATTTGATAAACTAGATAACAATCCTAATTTCAAAAGTTTTGATGTTTTGTTTTACGAAACACAGGGTTTAGACTTTGAATCTCGTTGGACGTCGTTTAACGTCGTAAGAGACAGCAAACGAGAAACAAAATTGTTTAACGATTTAAATATTAAAAAACAACAATATGTATTTGTACACGATGATCATAGATTTTTTATTGACATCAAAAAAATAAATTCCCATTTAAAAATTGTAAAACCTGTTGTTGGCGTTACAAATAATATTTTTGATTACTGTTCTGTTATAGAAAATGCAGCAGAAGTTCATGTAATCGATAGTTCGTTTCAGCTTATGATAGACTCATTAAATTTAAACCCAAAGGTTTTTGTGCATAGGTATGCTAGACCAACAACGTCTATACATCATCCTATTTACAAATTCGCAAACACTATTCTCAATTAAAATATATGTTAGACAATTACGAATTACTGGAAAACGGTGTTATAAAACAGCGAGATTATTCTATAATAGAATATAATCCCGAGTATATACAAACGAGATACATCACATATCCTGAAAAATGTATACAGATGGCTCATTTAAGACTGGGTTATCTAATTGGTAGTATAGGTCACATACCTGAGTCTGTACTTGATGTGGGCTACGGTTCTGGAGAATTTATAGGGGTTTGTAGTGAAATTGTACCAAACTGCTATGGATTTGACATAACAACACTACCACCACCAAAAAATGTTAAGCAAGTGTCGGATATATACAGCAATTATTATGAGGTGGTAACGTTTTTTGATGTGTTAGAACACTTTGAAAATATTTACGATATTCAAAAATTAAATTGCAAATACGTAGGTATTAGTTTGCCATGGTGTCATTATTTTTCTGATGAATGGTTTCAAAATTGGAAACACAGAAGACCAAACGAACACTTGTATCATTTTAATCATATTTCGTTGGTAAACTTTTTTCAAGAAATTGGATACACGTGTTTAAATTTTAATAATATAGAAGACACTATACGGAAAAGTACAAGCGATCAAAATATTTTGACTGCTGTCTTTAAAAAGGTAACATAATAAATGTCGAAAAGAGCCATAATAACTTTTGCAAACGGAATGCCTTACGAAGCTTGGGTAAGCAATCTTATACAATCATTAAATGGAAAATATGCAGGTGACGTATATGTTATACGAAGTGAAACAGAAATTTTGTGTCCGCTACACAGCGACATACCATATGCTTTCAAACCATATGCATTTAAAATGTTGTTTGATAAAGGTTATGAAACCGTTTTGTGGTTAGATTCTGTAATTACGGCTGTACGAGACTTGACTCCTTTGTTTAATTATATCGAAACGGAGGGTTCATATTTTTATACAGATAGTTGGAATTGTGCTCAATGGACAAACGACGAAATGTTAAACTATTTTAGCTTGACAAGAGACCAGGCAGAAAGAATTCCGCAAATTTATGCTTGCATAATGGGTCTTTGTTTAAAAAATGAAAGTTCGAAAACGTTTTATTCTGAATGGTTGAAATCTGTACCCTATTTTAGGGGGGCACATACAAACATTCAAAATACAGAATCTAGCGACTCGAGATGTAAAGGTCACCGTCATGACCAATCAGCTGCTTCAATTATAGCTTATAAACTCGGTATAATGAAAACTCCTGAGGATACAACAAAATACGTACAAGTGTGTTGTGGTACAAACATTATAACACCTTATACTTGTTTAAGGACAAAGTAATTACATCCACATTGTTTCTTGATCTAAGAAAAACATTTTTGATTTGTTTGTAGGTATACAATATTCTAACAGACCGGCTCTCATCATATCAGCAAGATATTTGTCACAAGCTACAATCGGCTTTATATTGGATAGTAAAAATTGTTTTGTTTCTTTAGTTATGTAATACGCAGCAGTGCCGGAAAAATCGGTATTTGTGGAAATACACAATTCATCGCTTATTTGAGTATCGAGAAAGATATCTTTTTCAACATTCATGAGCCACGGAACAGATCGTTGTAGATACAAAATGGAATTTTTTCTGTTTAGATGTTTAAACTCGTGTATAAGACATATAGTACTTTTAATGAGCTCGTTTGTTAAAATTATATCATCTTCAAAAATTAAAGTATCTTCGTGTATATTCCAGATTTGATAATGGCTTAAAGTGTTGGATATGTAAAACGAACTTTGTTCGCTACGTACAAATGTTCTTTCGTTAAAATGCACAGCATGTTCATCTAAAGTAAAATCGTTTGGTGTTACAGCATCAAACAATGTTATGTTAACTTTGTCAGAGGTTTGTGCTTTAACAAAATTTTCCATTTTTTGTCTTCTTTTAATATAGCGTTGTTTGATTCCGTTGTTGTCAGTTTGTTGACCAAATTCCTGTGTAGATTTAAACGAATCTAACGACGGGTTTACAGAAATTATTTTACACTGAATCATTAGTTTAATTATATTTTATCAGTAAACAAATAAACAGTTTATTTTTTAATAGGTTCGTAGATAATGTGGGTCTATGCGGTTTATAACTTTCAAAAATATTGAAATAAAAAATTTCTTATCGTTTGGGGATACTTCAATTAAGGTTGATTTTCGTCCTGGTGTTAATGCAATTGTCGGAACTAATTTAGACAAAGAAGATTCAAAAAATGGCTGTGGCAAAAGCACTATTTGTGATGCTTTGTACTATGCTTTGTATGGCACTGCTCTCAGAGAGCTCAGTAAAGATTTCATCGGTAACGCTTTGACGAAAAAAACTTGTGAGGTATCTCTAACTTTGGATATAACATCTAACAACGCTACTGATACCTATATCATTACAAGAAAGCTGAACCCTACAAAGTGTGTTTTAACTAAAAACGGGGAAAATGTAACTAGATCAACATTAGCTAAGACTAATGCCCATATACAAGATCTAATACATACACCAGCTACAGTATTTCAAAACTCTGTAATCATGTCTGTTAATAGTGCAACACCATTTATGGCTTTGCCTAAAACTGATAAAAGAAAATTTATCGAAAGCGTTCTTGGTTTAGAAGTTTTTACTGCAATGGTATTAAAAGCAAGAGACGATCACAGTATCCTTAAAAAGGATTATGAAATAGAATATAACAAATACGAAAGTCTTAATAAAGAATTACAATTTAATACATCTCAATACGAAAACTATGAAACGTACAAGCAAGAGCGTATTTCTAGACAAGAAGAGAAAAAAATTAAATTAGAAAATGATATTGAAATTCTTAAATCTAAATTAGTAGATATGGGAATGTTAACTGTCAACGAGCTTGACGCAAAGTTAACAGAAATAGAAATTAATATTAATTCTCATGAAGACGTAAAGCGCAATCTTAATAGTAAATTGCATATTGTTGATGCTGAAATTATTTCTGAAAACAAACAGATAAAGTCTTTACAAACAACAAAAGATTCATGCCCAACGTGCAAACGAGGATATTCTGAAGAACACATTCAGCACGTTCAGGATCTCATCTCTCAACACACGACAAGTATAGCCTCCTACAAACAAGCCTCAGAAAAACTTAATGCTTTAGTAGAAAGTGAAGTTACAGCAGTTAAAAACGCAAAAGCAGAATATATTCTTGTCACAAATCAAAAGAATAATATTCTAAAACAAATATCTGATAACGAAAATACAATATTAAGCATAACGCACCTCGAAACCAATCTGCAAGATATTGAAAACGAAATTGCAAGCATTACAAGAGAACAAAATAACGAATTGAAAGGAAAAATTACTTTTCTTTCTGCAAGCGTACTCGAATCAAATGAAAAGGTTGCTAAACTTAACAACGATCTTAATATTTTAGAAACGGTAAAATTTGTAATTTCTGAAGAAGGTATTAAGTCTTTTATTGTAAAAAAGATACTTAAAGTTTTGAATTCGAGACTTGCGTATTATCTTAAAAAACTTGAAGCAAACTGTCTGTGTCAATTTAACGAATTCTTTGACGAAGAAATTATCGATGAAAGTTCTGAACCTAAATCTTATTTTAATTTTTCTGGTGGGGAACGAAAGCGTATTGATTTAGCTTGTTTGTTTGCATTTGCAGATATTCGTCGCTTGCAAGGGGATGTTATTTTTAGTACTGTATTTTACGATGAGTTGCTTGATTCTTCGTTGGACGATAAGGGAGTATACTTGACGCTGAAAGCATTGCGTGAAAGGTATAATGAAAATAATGAATCGTGCTATATTATTACGCATAGAGGTGTTGAAGTAACAGCTAAAGCTGAGCACACTATTCACGTAGTAAAACAAAACGGTATTTCTACGATCAAATAGTAGACTCCAACTTCATAATACAATAGGTAATAATATGTATACGGTATCTAATTTTGGTTTACAAAATATCATCGGAGCTCCACATGGTCTTCCGCACGGCTTAGCTTCGCATAATTTTGCTAAACCAGGTCCTGTAGTTCCTCCAATTGAAATTCCTGGCCAGGATCTTAAGAGAGCAATATGCTATTTGGCCGACTACGGTGGTTGTGGTTTTTATAGAGGTATTGGACCTAATTTACTTTTGAATTTGCACAATAAAGCTGTTGTAATGGATTCGACAACTATGATTTTAGATCCTCGTTTTTATGAGACTGTTGAGGCAGTAAAATTCCAAAGACAAGCAACACTTCAGCAAAAGCAATTTGTTCAAGTCCTCAAAGAGATATCAAAACAAAATAAAAGGCTTAAATTAATTTATGAAATTGATGA
>Ga0208386_1000536_pt1 | contig 10261 bp, 4 predicted proteins | sample CryBogCBH16Oct07_FD_185510 | JGI IMG/M metagenome (GOLD analysis project Ga0208386, IMG submission 185510) | Freshwater microbial communities from Crystal Bog, Wisconsin, USA - CBH16Oct07 (SPAdes) | ecosystem: Environmental > Aquatic > Freshwater > Lake | place: Crystal Bog, Wisconsin, USA...
TATCATTGGCGGCTCTGCTGGTAACTTAACTTATCAAACTGCTGCTGGTACAACTGGATTTGTTACCAACGGTACAGCCGGTCAACACCTAGTATTCAATGGCACCGCGCCAGTTTGGGTAAGCACTGCTACATTCAGTGGTGGTACAGCTAGCTCGTCTACTGTTGCTAACCAAAGTTTAACTGTAACCAGTGGCGGTGTTGGTGTAACAGGTGACAGCTATTTTGCTAATAGCTTGGTAATCGGTGGTGTTGTTACTGGCGGTGGTATCCGTACAACTACAACAAGCACTGCTCCGACTAGCCCAACAGTTGGCGATATTTGGTACAATAGTTCTACTGATGACATCTATCGTTATACACAAGACGGATCTAGCACATTCTGGTTAGATATTACTGGTCCTGCTGTAGCAAATGCAAGTCCTGCATATGTAAGTATTGCAACATTAAAATCTATTGTAGCAGCTTCGACCAGCTTTACAGACTTCCAGTCTAGAATTGCAAGTATGTAATTTTATAAAGTGATAAGTATGATAAAATATAAAATTACATGGATCAAAACTATAATCTGCAATCAATCTGCAACATAAGTAATAGGGAAAGCAAATGAGTTTCCCTACTAGTCCTACCAACGGCCAACTAGCAGTAATCAACGGGATTACTTATCAGTGGTCGTCCACTTACAGTTCTTGGACCCGTGTTGCGGGCCAAGTTACTGCCACCTCTTCTTTAAGTATTACCAGTAACATTGCTGCTACTAGCACATCTACCGGTTCTCTGGTTGTTGCGGGCGGTGTAGGAATAGGTGGTGCAGTTTATATTGCTAATACTAGCTATGTAGCCGGTGCACAAATATTAACCACTGCTACTGTCGGAGCATATGCTGGTCTAGGTCCAAGTGGTCCAAGCGGCGCATCTGGTCCCAGTGGCGCATCTGGTCCAAGTGGGGTATCTGGCCCAAGCGGTGTAAGTGGTCCGAGTGGAGTATCTGGCGTTTCAGGACCTAGCGGTCCAAGTGGTGTTTCGGGACCCAGTGGGGTATCAGGTCCGAGTGGCGCATTTACAGGTACAACCGCTCAACCAGTTATTATTACCAATACAACTTCTGCAACTTCAACAACTACAGGAGCATTAATTGTTTCTGGAGGTGTGGGAGTCAGTGGTAGCATTTATAGTATCAACGGCAATCCCGGAGAAAATTATCTATTATATACCCCAAAATCGACAATATCTGTTGGAATACCGCCTAGTAATCCGCATTTAGGCGATTTTTGGGTCGATCCTAGTATACCTGCGATGTATACATGGGCATTAGATGGTAGTTCTCCTATTTGGTTACAGGTATCGACGTTTTAAGAAAGTTAAATAAGTCATGGCATCATTATTTCCAACAGAACCACAGGGTGGCAATACCGGGACACAGGCTACTGTCGGCGGCGTTACCTACCAATGGACTGGTTATGCTTGGAACAAGGTTTCGGGATCAAATTCAAATTTTAATAATGTACAGGCCAACAGTTTAAGCATTAGTTCCGGCACAGTGGTAATTACCACTGGTAGCATTACTATTAATTCTGCTACAGTAATTACAACTGCTACATTAAGCCAGTATCTCACCGGTACTACTTCGACATTTTATATTAATAACAAGACACCTAGCACATCGACTACTACAGGTGCATTGGTTGTAGCAGGCGGTGTTGGAGTCGGCGGTGCAGTTAATATTGGACAAACTTCAACCATTGCCGGCGCTGTTATTATTACTACAGCTACTATAGGTAGCTATATATCAGCAAGTACAGGAACTTCTGCCACTAATGTAAGTTTTACAATCTATGATACCACACCTAGTACATCAACTAACACCGGTGCTTTAATAGTTGCAGGCGGTGTTGGGGTAGGTTGTTCGGTTTATATTGCCAATACTAGTTATATCAGTGGTGCTCAAATCATTACCACTGCTACCATTGCTAATTATGCCGCAGGTGTTGCTAACACTGCTACCTATTCTGGATATTCTACTACTGCAAGTGCAGTTACTGTTGTTCCTGCAGTCGGGCTCAATTCTTATTACTTAACTCTTGCATCTACTACTTCCGGTGTATTAAGTTTGGTCACAGATGCTGGTGGCAAACTGATTTACAATCCAGGTTCGGGACAATTATTAATTGCCGCTGGGGCACAAAGCACATCAACTACTACAGGTGCACTGGTTGTACAAGGCGGCATTGGTATAAGTGGAAACATTTATGCCGGCGGTTCAGTGAATATTGCAGGCGTACAAAGTGCTATTACTACTACTTCTACAGTAGGCGGTAGTCTATTGTTTAGTCAAGCTAGTAATCAATATGTAAGTGCTACAGTTCCTACAATTGGTACCAATGATTTTACCATTGAATACTGGATGTTTAATGGTAGCGGTAGATCTATATTCAACGGTGCAGGTAGCGTAGGGTCTACCTATGGTATTTTTGTCGAAGGTACCGGCGGCTATTGGCAAATAAGTGTCGGCAATGGCTCCGGTTGGACCGTGACTAGTTTAAATTTCCAGCCAATTGCCGCAACTATAGGTGTATGGACACACCACGCTTTTGTAAGATCGGGTGGCACTTTCCAAGTTTATGTAAACGGAAATAGTGTATATGCCAAGTCAATCCCTAGTCTTAGCATAGCTAATCAATATTTACAAATTGGCGCTCAAACTAGAAACGGTTTATATTTTAACGGTAATATTACTAACTTTAGATTTGTAAATGGTTCGGCAGTATACACAAGTAATTTTACACCGCCGAGTAATCCACTGACTGCAGTATCTGGTACAGCATTATTGTTAGATGTAGTAAACTCGGGTGCTTATCTAACTGATACCAGTGGCAATAGCGTATCAGTAACCCCTACTAACGGTGTTAGCTACAGTGGTGCAACGCCGTTTGTACCAATTACAACTACAATATTAACCAGCGGCGGAATAGCATCAACTTCTACTGTTACTGGCTCGTTAGTTGTAGCAGGCGGCGTAGGCATCGGTGGTGCCGTTAATATTGGTCAACCATCAACTATTGCCGGTGCTGTTATTATTACCACTGCTACTATTGGTAATTATGCTGCTGCTGCAAATACAGCCACTTCAGCTACCAATGTAAGTTTTACAATATTTGATAAAACTCAAAGCACAAGTACCACTACCGGTGCGTTGATCGTCGGCGGCGGCGCAGGCTTCGGCGGCAATTTAACAGTTGGCGGCAGTATCACTGCTTCTACACTAACCGTACAAACTTTAATTGTTGCCTATACCACTGTAACACAAACACTGGTTACAAGCCCCGATGTATTTACAATTACCAACACTACACAATCGATATCAACTAACACCGGCGCACTAGTTGTCGCAGGCGGCGTAGGTGTAGGCGGTGCAGTTTATATCGGTACTACTAGCTTTGTTGCTGGTGCACAGATTGTTACTACTGCTACTATTAGTCAATTTGCAGCAGCGGCAAATACAGCAACATCTGCAACCAGTGTTAGTTTTTCCATTAACGATAAAACTCAAAGTACTTCGACTACTACGGGTGCGTTGATTGTCCTCGGTGGTGCAGGTGTTGCCGGTAATATCAATGCTGGCGGTGTTGTAACTGCTACTAACTTGTTTGTCGGACAGTGGCCGGTTTCTACTAGCACTAACTTTAACATACAATACAATGGTGTAAGTTTAGGATCTGCTACTACTATTAACTTTGCCACAGGCACAACTGCTACACTGGTCGGCGGTGTATTAACTGTACAAAGTACTGGACTACGCTCTTATAGTACCAGCACACCTCCCGCTAATCCCAGTATTGGTGATATTTGGTACAACACAGCTACTGATGATATGCTGCGTTATACCACAGATGGTGTAAATTTCTTCTGGTTGGACATCAACGGACCATATGGCAGCGGTGGTGGGTCTGGCGGTAGCGGTGGTGGTACATTTACTGGAGGCAATGTAGCAAACTCTACTACATTTGCTAGCAATGTTATTATCGGTTCTGGTGCTATTCTTTCTAACAATACTGCAGGTACTACGGCTACTACAGTTACATCAGTGGCATTAATGGTTAATTCAACTGACGCTATTCAAATGCCTGTAGGAACTACTGCTCAAAGACCGATTTATGCCACTAACGGTATGTTTAGATTTAATAGTACAAAAAATGTCATGGAAACTTTTATTGCTGGTAGTTGGATTAATGTTACAGTTGCCAATTATACTGCTACCTATTTGGTAGTAGCAGGCGGTGGTGGAGGTGGCGGTACTATTGCTGGTGGTGGAGGTGGCGGTGGAGTATTAACCGGAGTTATTTCGTTAACTCCCGGAACTGCTTATACTATTATTGTAGGTAGTGGGGGTGCAGGTTGGCAATCAGCAACTTATTTAGGTGGAGGACATGGTACTTCAGGACTTAATTCGTCGCTTGGTGCTTTTATAACTGCCAACGGCGGTGGAGGTGGTGGTATTTACACAGGTACTGGTGTTTCGGGAGGATCAGGTGGCGGAGGTGGTGGTTACAGCACATATGCAGGGGGTTGCGGAACACTTGGACAGGGCTACAACGGCGGCACTGGTGGAGGCACTGCCAACAGTGGCGGTGGCGGAGGCGGCGCAGGCGGCGCAGGCGGTAATGCTACTCCTAGTACTGCCGGTGCAGGTGGCCTTGGTCTTACATGGAGTGTCAACGGGTCGGCCTATGCAGGCGGCGGTGGCGGTGGCGTTAGAAGCGGCAGTGCAACAACTGGTGCAGTATATGCAGGTGGTGGTGCTGGCGGAGTTGCCGGAAATGGATGCAATGGAACAGCATATACCGGTGGCGGTGGTGGGGGCGGCGGCTTTAGCGGTTGTGGTACCTATGGCGGCAACGGCGGTAGTGGAATAGTTATATTATCAATTCCTGCAAGCAATTATAGTGGCAACTATACCGGAACTGGAACAACTATTACTACTACCGGATCAAATACTGTTATGGTATTTAAATCATCAGGCAGTTATACAGCATAATAAATATTAAGATAAACAGAGGACCAGAATGCAAATTACCGGCGGACTAACATTTAGTGGCGGATTTAAATTAATAACTTGCCAAGCACCGTTTTCATTATCTGCTCAATATTTGCTAGTTGCCGGTGGAGGTGGGGGAAGCGGCTCATTAGGATCTTCTGGTGGCAGCGGTGTGGTTATTATTTCATTACTTACTAGTAATTATTCGGGACAGGTAACTGGTTCTCCTATGGTAATACCTTCTGGATCAAACACTATTATGATCTTTACATCATCAGGAAGTTATAAAGCGTAATAAAATTATATGCAAATCACAGGCGGAATAACTTTTACAGGCGGATTAGGCATAGTAACATGCGTGCCATTTACCTTACCAGTTCAATATTTGGTAGTTGCTGGGGGCGGAGGGGGCGGTGCTTCGAATAGCAACGGTGGCGCTGGCGGCGGCGGTGGTGGCGGGTTCTTAACTGGGTCTGCTACACTAATTCCCGGATCTTCTTATTCTATTGTAGTAGGAGCAGGCGGTATAGGAGCTTCGGCAGGAGCAGCTACATCCGGAACTAATTCTTCGTTAGTTATTGGCGGGTCATCTATTATCAGTATCGGTGGTGGTGTAGGAGGTGGTTCTACTAATTTCCCAGGAAATGGCGGATCTGGCGGTGGTGCCTGCGGTGGCCAAGGTTCCTCTGTAGGAATTGGAACTCCCGGCCAGGGTTATTCAGGTGGTGTTGGCGGTAGTGGCGCTGGTGGACAACAAGGAGCAGGCGGTGGCGGCGGCGCAGGCGCAGCAGGTACAAATCGCTGCGGTGCAAATTCCGGAGCAGGAGGCACTGGAACATATACTACAATTATTTCAACTACCACAGCATTAGCACTAGGTGTAGGTCAATATGTAACCGCAACTAATGTGGTTTATTTTGCAGGCGGCGGCGGTGGGGGTGCAAGCAACGCCGGTAATACAACTGGAGCCGCCGGTGGATATGGCGGTGGCGGAGCAGGAGGAAATAGGGCCAGTATTACCAGTGTAGTATCCGGGTATCCATATACCGGCGGTGGGGGTGGTGGGGGTGGCGAAAATTATCCAACTAACACAAATTATGGCGGCAACGGCGGCTCTGGCGTTGCTATTGTAACATACCAATATCCCTATCAATATGCCACAGGCGGTAATATCACATCATATTCATCGTCAGGTACTACAACCTGGGTCCACGCATTTACAGCCAGCGGTTCTCTACAGGTATTAAGTACTCCAATACTCTCATATTCGGCAAGCTACTTAATTGTAGCAGGCGGGGATGGCGGCGGGGCGGGAATAGCCGGTCAAACCGTTGGAGGAGGGGGAGGAGCAGGCGGTTTATTAACTGGCGTTACCTCTATTGTACAAGGAAATTCCTATACAATTAACATAGGGCTCGGTGGTGCTAGTTCTACAACAGGAACAAATAGTTCAGCATTTGGTTATACTGCTCTTGGTGGCGGCGCAGGTTCTGCCGCACGTGGGCAAGTTGGCGGTAACGGTGGATCAGGCGGCGGTGGATCGGGTGATAGTACCGGTGCTACTGCCGGCGGCACTGGAACTCCTGGACAGGGATTTGCTGGCGGCACTGGTCAAACTCCGTCACCGTATCAAGGTGGTGGTGGTGGCGGTACTGGAGCACCTGGTAAAAATGGACCTTGTGGCGGTGTAGGCGGTACCGGTACTGTGCTTTCAATTATTTCAACATCTTTGGCAGTATCTCTAGGTATTGGTCAATATGTAACCGCTACTAGTAGTGTTTATATTGGCGGCGGTGGTAGTGGCGGAACTTATGGTACATCGCCTGCTGGTGGCCTCGGTGGTGGTGGTGCAGGAGGAGCATTTGCGGGTCCTAACACTGGATTTGCAGGGTTACCAAATACCGGTGCAGGTGGCGGAGGTGGGGCAAGTACTACGCCTACAACCTTTGCAGGCGGCGCTGGTGGTTCGGGTCTAGTCATCGTTCGTTATGCTGCTGGCATTACTACCAGTAGTAATCTATATCAATATGCCACAGGCGGTGCTATCAGCACATTCTGCTCTAGTGGAACAACCTATGTTGCTCACATATTCACCACAACTGGAACATTGACAGTATTAAACTCGCCTAATCAACTTCAAACGGTAAACTATTTCTTAGTTGGTGGTGGTGGTGGTAGTAATGGCGGTGCTACTGGAGCATACTACGGTGGGGGCGGTGCCGGCGGAGTTGTTAGAGCCAATACTATTTCTTTAGCAGTAGGCAGCAGTTATACTGTCATTGTAGGGTCAGGGGGTGCAGGTGTTCCGGGTTCGAATAACACTGGTGTCGCGGGTAGTACTAGTTCAATTACAATAAGCGGGTTGTCATTGGTATCTGCAACTGGCGGTGGCGGTGCTATCGGTGCTACCGGAACAGGCGGCTCAAATGCCTGCTATTCTGGTGCAGGCGGATCTCCTGGCTACGTAGCAGGCGGTGGCGCAGGCGCAGGCGGTTCTGGTCAACTTGTAGGTGTCGGCGGTATTGGAGCAACTACTACTGCTATAACAACCAGTTTATCACTAATATTAAATGTCGGACAATATGTAACTGCTACTAATGCAGTTTATTTTGGTGGTGGTGGAGGCGGCGGGGCAACTACTAGTCAACCCGGCGGTCTCGGTGGCGGTGGAACTGGATCAAATGGCGTAGGGTGTGGCACTCCTGGTAGACCTTATACAGGTGGCGGTGGTGGTGGATCTGGGTCGGCTCAAACTCCTGGTAATGGCGGTTCTGGAGCTGTTATTATTGCTTATCAAAGCCCTACAATATTGGCTCAAGGTGGTATTATTACCAGCTATACCAATACCAACGGAACATTCTTCCAGCACACATTTACTGCCAGCGGAACTTTATTAATGTCGCCGCCCACAATAACCAGTTATACCATTAACTATCTAGTAGTTGCTGGTGGCGGATCTGGCGGCGGTTCTACAGCAGGTGGCGGCGGAGCTGGCGGTGTAATATCATCTAGTACTACCCTATCAGTGGGATCTCTATACTCTATTAGCGTAGGAGCAGGTGCCCCGGGAGTAGGTGCTAAAACAGTAGGTATTCAAGGAACTCCAAGTGTGGCATTTGGATTTACAGCCGTTGGTGGCGGTGCTGGATCCGCTACATACGCACCACCGGCATATGTAGCATTACCCGGATCTACAGGCGGTAGTGGCGGCGGTGGCACTAACTACGGTAACGTTGGGATTAACGGACTTGCTGGCACACCGGGACAAGGTTATCCGGGCGGAAATGGTGCTGCCAGTTGCAGCGCAGTAGAAGGCGGCGGTGGTGGCGCCGGCGGCCCTGGCGGAAACGGTAGTAGCGGTGGTGCTAGCGGCAGCACTTACGGATACGGTGGTACTGGAACCGCTACTACAATTATTTCCACAAGTCTATCAGTGACCTACGGAATTGGACAATATGTAACTGCAACTAACTCTGTTTATTTTGGCGGCGGTGGTGGTGGTGGAAGTAACGGCGTTGGCGGTCTAGGCGGCGGTGGCAACGGCAATTTAACATGTGCTGGATTCCCTGGAAAACCATATACAGGTGGTGGTGGTGGTGGTGGATTTGGATACGCCAGCGGATCGGGCGGCGCAGGTGGGTCTGGTGTGGTCATCATATCCTATGCTAACCCGACACAACTAGGCCGAGGTGGTAATATTGTTGCTAATTTCACAGTGAGCAATGTGACTTATTGGGCACACATATTCACCGCAACAAATACTACAACCTACTACATCGCATGATAAAGGTATGGTAAATATACTATTAAAATAAGAGAACTATAGTGTCATTTCCATCATCCCCCGCAAATGGTCAACAAGCAACGATAAATGGTATTGTATACAGTTACAGTACCAGTACAAATGCCTGGGTACGTGTTGTAACACCCTTAACAGGCACTACAAGTTCATTTACTGTTTCTAACACAGCTAGCAGTACTAGTACCAATACAGGTGCACTGGTTGTTGCAGGTGGTGTTGGTATCGGCGGTGCATTATATGTTAATACTGCCGGTTATATTAGCGGTGCACAGATTATTACCACTGCTACTGTTGCCCAATATATTTCCGGCGGCACCAGTACTTCTAGCAACTATGCTACATCTTCCAGTTATGCTAATACTGCAACTACAATTAGCATTACTACAGCTAGTTCTGGCACTTATTACATAACCTTTGTCTCTACCACTACTGGTAATTTAAGTGTTGTATCGGATGCAGGCGGCAAACTTACATATAATTCCAGTATCGGACAGCTAGCCGTTGCAGGTACTGCTGCATCAACTTCGACTATTACCGGTGCACTGGTTATTGCAGGTGGCGCCGGTATCGGTGGAAACTTAAATGTTGGCGGCAGTTCGACGCTTATTGGACCAACTACATTTCAAGGACCGGTTACATTCAGTGGCACAGCCAGTTATATTTCATCAACTAACACCTATTATACAGACAACATTATTGAAGTTCATGTACCGCCAGGCGGTATTGGCAGTCAATGGGCCAGCGATGACGGCAAAGATATCGGACTTCGCTTCCATTACTATAATCGTAGTTTAAGCACTGATAGTAATGCAGCACTAGTACTAGCTGACGATACTCAATCACTAGAATGGTACGCTACAGGCAGCGAAAATGCTGCTGGTGATTTTACTGGTACTGTGACTTATGGTACATTTAAGACTGGTGTTGTTAAACTAGTTGGCGGAAATTCAGCAACCAGTACCGCAACAGGCGACTTACAAGTTTTAGGCGGTGTTGGTGTAGGTGGCGCTGTTTACATTGCCAACACTAGTTATGTTGCTGGGGCACAGATCATTACCACTGCTACCATTGGCCTATATGCATCTAGCTCGTCTAATACATCGAGCTACGCCAACACAGCAACATCTATTGCTATCACTACATCATCGGGTACAAGCACTTATTACCTGACCATGATATCAACATTGAGTGGTAATTTAAGTGTTATTTCTGATGCAGGTGCTAATTTAACCTATAATCCCAGTATTGGACAAATGTCCATTGCTAATACTACTACTAGTACTGGTACTAATACAGGCGCCCTAGTTGTCACAGGCGGTGTTGGCGTTGGCGGAAATTTAAATGTTGGCGGAACACTGACTGCTACTAATATTTCAAGTAACGGATCAGGTGGATATCTATCAGGTGCTTCGTTAATTTCTACAG
>Ga0208386_1000538_pt1 | contig 10240 bp, 26 predicted proteins | sample CryBogCBH16Oct07_FD_185510 | JGI IMG/M metagenome (GOLD analysis project Ga0208386, IMG submission 185510) | Freshwater microbial communities from Crystal Bog, Wisconsin, USA - CBH16Oct07 (SPAdes) | ecosystem: Environmental > Aquatic > Freshwater > Lake | place: Crystal Bog, Wisconsin, USA...
CAATTTAATACGCCTTACCCGAATGCCGTTCATATGTTTGTGTTGACCCACCCTCCCCATACCCCTAACGGGGAATCGAGAGAGAGGCGCGGGCAACCGCGCCCCTAACTATTTCTTGAAGAATGCTATTGCTAGGCAGATCCCCGCTCCCAACCACATCACTGTGATCGGGAGTCCGGACTCCATCGGGTTGAGGAGGCTCATACGAGCACCTCCCTCATTATCTTGCGCCCGCGGGAGAGGCGGGACATTACAGTGCCAATTTCTATGTGGAGGACTTCACTAGCCTCCGCGTATGAGTAGCCCTGAATATCTATTAGGTAGATGACTTCTTTCTGACCCATAGTGAGCAGATTCCACGCGCTCAATGTCTCAGGCGTAAAGGTATCGGCGAGCGCCATATATTCTGCCGAATTAACGAGATCGAGGTTAGAGTCCATACCCTCCGAGATCATCTCATCAACAGAGATGAGCGCGGTATTAGCGCGTACATCCGCCTTATACTCATTACGGAAAGCGTTACGGATGATAGTGGCGAGCCACGCCTTGATATTCTCGCCGTCGAAATTGTCGGCGTATCTGATAGCGCGCTCATTGGTAACGAGAACCAATTCCTCCGCGGTAGAGTGGTTACGAGTGAGATTAAAGGCGACAGTATGGAGGAAGTCCTGAAGATCCATTACTTGCCCTGCTAGTTCCTGAGTGTTCATCTTGACCCTTCTTGATCGAGCCGTTCTCGATCTAGTAGTGGAACGCTACACCCATCCCTATTTATTCCCAAGCACCCGACTCTCAGCCGACTCTCAGGAAACTATCAGAGACCCCCCAGGGTTAACCAGTCATGACCAGTCATATGGGGCCAGATAAAATCCACAGGTATGACCTACATTGGGTAGGCAGTAGCCCGAGCGGTAACGAGGTACACGCTTTTTCTAGAGTAGATTAGTCGCGGTTGCAGAGTTAGCCGATTTGCGGGGAGTGGCGCGTTGTGTTAAAGAGGTTGCATAGGTTGCAAGGTTGCAGTACGGTGCGGTTATGGAATTAGACCCGAATAGAGTCATCGCGAGAATGGGTAAATGCTTTACTCCAGAGTGTGAGGAGGAGGCTAGGTGGTTCGCCTACTCCTGGTGGCGGTACTGTGACGAGCATGTCCCAGAGCGCAAGCAGAACCCTGAGAGAGGCTATGTGTACATCTGGCATACCTTTGATAAGATTCTGTCATGACAAAAGATGCAGATATGGCCGCCTTTGAGACTATGCTTCGAGCCTCTATCGCTAGAGATGTAGCAGCCTTCCTTAGAGTCCACCATGAGTACAGAGATGAAGAGTTACTAGATATTATTTGGAGGGGCAACGCATGACCCACGAAGAATTGCTTAAGAAGATTTACTCGATGGAATTGCGATACGCGAACGAAAAGCCAAGGCGTGAAGCCCTTCGCGCAGTAGTGGAATTGCATAAGCCAGAAATCCCTTATGGATTGCACGATGCAGTTGAGGCTTGCCCCATTGATGGAGATGTTTACCCTTGCCTTACAATCCAAGCCATTGAGAAGGAGTTATTGACATGACTTGTTATGATTGCGACGGCCGTGGATGGATGTATCTTGACGAGTTCCTCGAAAAAGAAGGTGATGAATTATTGGGAGAACCGCCTCCACGCTATTACTTACGCAATTTTGGCGAACCCTTTGAAATAGGAATATGCCCAGACTGTGATGGTACTGGTATAGAGCAAGATGAAGACTACGCCGAGAGTTTAGCGATTATCAAAAAGATTGATAACTACATGAACTATCGCGGTTTTGATTGGGCATATATAATTGACTTTGATGAGCGCAAAGCTCGCAAGGTTTTCTACTTCCAATGGCGCACACACCGATGGAACTTACTTAAGATTCCCGCTACTGTTCCTGGACTATTTGAGGATTCAGAATGACAGACAATGTACCTAAAGAGTGTTGGTGCGATAACCACAATGGCGTTCACTTTGTGACGCACTTTCTTGATGGAGCCAAGTTGTGCCTAGAGTGCATCGCAGCAGAGCATACCGTAAGCATTAAACAAAAATGACTGAAGAAGAATATCAGACCGTCACACTTGGGGATATTGACCCCATTACCCTAGATAAGCAAGTACCTCTTGGTTGGTACTCCATCCATGGCGGAGAGATATTTCCTCAACCAGATATGCGCACTGGCTATGAACGCCTTCGTGATTGGTTCTGGAACAGACTTCATGATCTATCTGAGAGAAAAGGCTACTGCGATGGAGGTTGTTGCTAATGGGCTATGACACACGAGAAAACGGTAATCAAGAACTATTCTTTATTTTAGGACTAGTTGTAGTAATCGGTTTAGTTGTAGGTCTAGTAGTTGCTATAACTAGTAAATCTACCCCAATAACCCCCTCTTTAGCAGACCCGCGGAGATCGGTAGTCTCACTACCTAATGGTGTCTCTGAGTTTTGCGACGGGACTACTATGGTGTACAAAACTGCTGATGCTTTAACTACATCCCCTAATAATGAAAAGTGCCAAAAATGAAGATTGAGAAGTTTCTACCGTATCTATTGATTGCTGCAATTGCTGTAAGTGTTCTCGCGACGATCATGGTCAACCGATGACCGGGGAATTTCTACGCTCAGCCTTACAGAACCTTAAGGCTTGTTACTGGTGCCAAGGAACTGGCCTGCTTCAATCTGATGAAGAGTGTCCTTGTACCACTAATAGCTGTAAGTGCAGGTATTGTAAAGAATGTTAGTCATAACCGCGGCCTTGGTCTGGTATGCAACCAAGGTCTTCTATACCCACAGCTTTACCCTCAGATTAACTGAGAGCGGCCTATCTGAGGTGCAATGCAACCACTGCTCGAAAAAGCTCTTTATTACTCCTGAGAATCTGCGGGCGCCATACTACTGTGTTCAGTGTGCCTAGTAGCTTGGTGTATTAACGCGCGCGTGTGGGCGTACTGAATTTCCTCGGTCGAGTCGCTGACGTATTTATCACACTCTTTGCAATAAGCTCTATAAGTACCGCCAAGTGGGATAACTTCCACGCCCATCTTTAACCTTTTTCCGCTCTCTATTTACGAGAGAATACTAGCATGACAACGCTAGCCCTTATTAATGATGAAGCAATCTCTGCTGCAGATATGCAGACTTTGGCTAAAGCCCTTAAGAACTTCTGTGACCGCGTTACAACCGCGTGGAACCTACCCGCAGTAACAGTGGTGACAACCCCTACTCCAGGAGCATGGACTATCCACCTAACAGAGGCTAAGAGGGTTACAGGCGCTCTTGGGTATCACACTGTAGAGGCAGGCGTACCAGTTGCCTATGTGTCTCTAAAGGCTGTTGTAAGCAAGCTATGGGGCGTCTATTACCCAGCGCGCTTCTTTAAGAAGCTACAAATCTCACCTGCAATTTACACACAGGGGCTAATTACAGTCTTGTGCCATGAAGTTGCAGAGATGCTTTGCGATCCAGTGATTAACAATGTATCTGGAAAAGACGCTCAGGGACGCCAGTGGCTTATTGAAGTATGCGATCATTGCTACGGTTCATATGCAACCATCACTGTTGATGGCAAGGTGTGTGTACTTCCAGACGTTACAACCCCAGCATTCTATGCTCTAAATGGTAAAGCGCCATATACGATCTTTGATTCAGTAAAAGCACCATTTACTATGACCCCTAAGGGTTATGGATACTACAAGAGCTCTACTGGAGCCTTGGTAAAGATCTAATGCACTTTTCAACTTGGCTTTGGGAGCAGTTAGACCTTCCAGGGCGCGCAGGCTCCTTAGCCAAGATTTGCTGGGCAGATGTCAATAATGGGTGTGCAAATATAAGATTTGGCGCTCATGAGTGGATACGCCACTTTGAAGAGAAGCATAAGGATAAAAAGGAAAAGCTTGCCGATATGCTTATACCTGTATACCTAGATTATCTAGAGGAGGTGCGCAAGTGAACCGTTCCGAAGATCAGTTTGATGCTCACCGAGGTCTATCTGAAGATGTTCCAGTCAGATATGTAGGAAAGCCAGAAGAAGTAAGTCCTTACGGAACCGCGGGTATGCACTGGACCACTAATAAATCTGTAGCTCGTAAGTTTGCAACAGGATTTGACGGCTTAAACTCTAGAGAGGCTAACAAAGAGGGCGGCACTATTCTTCACGCAAAAATCTCAAAAGATAGTACTTTTACTCCAGGAACCTCTGAGTGGAATCAAATGGCCTCTATTCATGGCGTAGCTGATCGTGATGACTGGGAAAAAGAAGTTACAGTAAAACCAGGTAAGACCGTAGCAATTACAGGAGTTACTCATATTCGTCCTAGAGGGCCAAGGGGCGGATTAAAATCTCGTAAAATTACATTTCCACCTAAAGAGGTACAGGCATGAAAGATCCAGCACTAGGACGCACCCGCGCTGAACGCGCTTTAGGGGAGAATATGCCAGGAAAGAAGAAGTCTAAGAAAGAACTTATGCCAAAGCGCTCTCGCGTTAATGAGTTTCGAGTAGTTCATAACGGTCAATATGATGGCCCACGCGCCTCTTATGGCCGCTATAACGTATCTGAACAATCGGCAGATATACTTAACCGCCAGAAGAGAAATATGGATATGCGATGAACGATTACCTAGTTAAGTCAGATATCTCTTCTCCAGTACAGGTTGAATCAAAGCCAACTATGGGCGCGCCTGCACCAGACAGTACTTCTCGCACAACAGAGTTAGAAAAAGGTATGGCTCCCCAAACTAACACTCGTCAAACTACCCCAAGCTTTAATTTAGGAACTTACTAGGAGATAACATGTCATTTCTATTACCACTTGCAGAAGTAGCTGGAGAAGCAGCAGCAACAGGTGCAGGAGAGGCTGCAGCAGGCGCTGAAGCTGCCGGCGCAGAGACCGCAGCGACTACCGAAGAAGCCGGCAACGGTCGAGTACAGAACTTTCAACAAGGTCGTCAACAAGGACAGGGCGCTAAAAAGGGCGTAACTGGTGGCGAGATTATGGGTGAACTTCATGGTCGTGCAGAGTCTGGAGCAGAGTAATGAATAAAGATAAAGAGCAGTTTAAAGTAGATGGTGAAACTCACGTTGTTGATAAACACGGTAAAAAGTTTAAAGTACATCACCCAAAGGGTGGTGGCACCTACACACTAGATGCTAAGAGCCTCTCTGAGGCTGAGCAGGCCGTACGAGATTGGCATAAGAACAATGGCTGAAACTAAAAAGTTTGGCCCTTACAAAGGTTCTGAGGCTAATGGCGGACGTCCTATTTACGTCTACAAGAAGAAGGTAGACGGTAAGTGGGTTACTACTTCTAAAAATAAAGCCCGTGCTGATTATGAATCTACCAACGGTAAGATCAAGTCTAAGAACAAAACCGTTGATCATAAAGATAATAATCACAACAACGACTCTAAAGGTAACTTGCGCTTACTAGATAAGGGCAAGAATACTGCTAAAGAAAACAAGCGCCGCGCGGGTAAAAAGGAGAATGAAAAATGAACCCAGTACCAAGCCTGTTCTCTATGCTGGATAAAGGTCCAGAAGTACAAGCACGACGTGAAGCTAAAACAGAGCAATTAAATAAAGAGAATCCAAATCGCATTCCTACATTGCGTGAGATGTTAGATGCGGATAAGAATAAGTGAAATACTCTAAAAAGACTAAGTACCATGAACAATATCCTGCATTGGGCTTTTGGGGACCAGGCACAGAAACTGTTAATCCGTCTTACTTAACTATTGGCGGTAGTGGTGTTGTTGGTAACTTTGGAGCAGAGTCACCTATGTCAGAAAGTAATGAGACTGCTGCACAAGAAAGTGCAGAGGGTGCTAGTATGAATTCTGGAAGCGGTGCTGCGGCAGGTGCAGCTCCAACAGCCGGCGGAAGTGGTGTTGCGTGAATCGTACTGAGGGACAGTGGCCTGAGCCAAAAGAAGAAGATATTCCTGAAGGTTGGAACCATTTAACTCCAGAAACTATGGATGAAATGGAAACTCATTATCGCCCTAAAATTATGCCACTATCACGTAATGGTGAAGATATTGAGAACTCTAAGCGTTCTCGTGGAGAGCGCTTGTAATGAAGACTGCGGTCACTCATAGAGAGTTAACTCTTCAAGACCGCTGTGATTCATGCGGTGCTGCGGCAAGAGTTCTTGCCACTTTTATTAACGGAGAGCTGATGTTTTGCGGCCATCATGCCCGTAAAGCAGGCAGCGATTTAGTGCTTAAAGCCGTTAATGTCTATGACCCTGAAGGGGAATTCAACCTACTGCACTAAGGAGATAGCGTGGCTCGTCCACAAAAGAATAGCTATCGGTGCACAATATGTGATAAAACTTGGGTAGTGCCTTCTTTAGCACGCTTCTGTGAAGAAAACCATTTAGAATCAGAGAATGAATAAGCGCTCCGTAGACCTTGAAGCCTCTGCAAATATTGGTAGGGCGGTCAAAGCAGGTACTAAGAAGACTGCTTTTAAGAAGCCGTCCCCTAAGAAGAACGCTGCTGCGGCTAAGAAGGCTGCTACAAAGCCTGCTACAAAATCTGCTGCTGAAACACCTGCGGCAACTGAAAACGCTTCAGCCCCTAAGCCAATGCCTAATAAGGTGGCTAACAGCGGCAAGGCCTATCAGCCAACACTTCCTGGAATGCGCAGCCTAAGGCAGTTTAAGGAACCTAGTGGCAAGTAAAGGCTCTAATAACAGGATTACATCTAGTGTAACTTCTCCTGTTACTTCAGGGATTCGTGCAGCACAGGCTAGGCAGTTTAGAGAAAGATTAACAAGAGTAACGTCGCCTGTAGTACCTGGTAAAGCAACTCAAGCTAAGCAAGCAAACAGGTACACACCATGAGTCGTAAAAAAGAATTTAAAATCCCTACAGCCAAAGAGATCACTATTAGAGACTCTCGCTTTGGCTTGCGCCGTATGTTCTTAAATGAGAACGAAAAGCCAAGCATCGCCGTTTACGGTACCCCTGGAAAAGGACCTAACGGAGAGCACCAAAATTAATCTTTTAGACTGTAAACTTTAAAGTAGTCAACCGAAAGGGCTAATATGGCAGCCTCGTATCCAAATTCCGTCAAGGCTTTTACTACTCACGTAAACGTCACTGAAGTTATTGACGCAGGTCACCCAAACTCAATCCAAGACGAAGTGGTAGCTATTGAGTCCACCCTTGGTACAACCCCTTCAGTTGCTACAGCAGCAACCGCTTCTGGTTGGTCTAATACTTCTACAGACTACACAACAGTAAGCGGTCGCCTTGCAAACATTGAAAAGGGTGTTGTAGCTGACGCCCATACTCAGTACATCCGTAAGTCTGGAGACAGCGCTAACGTAATTACAGCAGGATCTAGCACAACAAAGGGTCTTGTTATTAAGTCTGCTCCAAGTCAGAGTGTTAATATGCAAGAATGGCAAAACTCTGCCGGCACTGTTCTTAGCTATATTGACGCTAACGGAAACTTTAATGGACAGAACGTATCGTCAAGCTCTGCCGGTATTCAAGATATATTCCTATTAATGGGAGCATAAATGGCTAAATCACCAGCATGGACTCGTAAAGAGGGTCAGAATCCTAAAGGCGGTCTAAACGCTAAAGGACGCGCATCTGCTAAAGCTGAAGGTCACAACCTAAAGCCGCCAGTATCTGCAAAGCAAGCAAAGAAGTCACCTAAGTCAGCAGCACGTCGTAAGTCTTTCTGTGCTCGCATGAGTGGCATGCCAGGACCTATGAAAGATGATAAAGGTCGTCCAACGCGTAAGGCCTTGTCATTAAGAAAATGGGACTGCTAAAGCTTTTACTAAGTCAAGACGCCCTTAAGATTGCTAGATAAACTTATAATGTCCCAAGCGCATGGGACGTTAAACCAATCTATAGATAGGAAATCTAATGTCAAGTTATTCAGGAACCGCCCCACTAGGCGATCCAAAGGCTACAGGCGCCTACGCCGTAGCAATCGCCGCTCAGGCTGGCGGAACAAATAACGACGGTCACGCTACAGACTCAGCAGGTAATCTAGTAGTAGACCGAGTTTGGGGAAATTTCCCACTTCTACCAAACGATGACCGTCGTAGCTCAGTCTCAAACACAGGCGGCTCAACTTACGATGTTCAGTGGTCAGCTACTACTCAGGTAGCTAGCACCAACCTTGCTTATGGTGACGTTTCAGTTACTGTAGGAAATAACCCTACTCGCACAGTAAACATGGACACCCATGTTATTGCTGAATCTGGTTATGCTTCATATCCTGCATTTGCAAGCGTTCATCAGGCAGCCTACATCATTACCCAGGCTTCTGGTGATGGCACAACACAGACTTATACAGCACCAAATAACTACCTAACTGCTGGCGATACTGTAAACATCACTGGTACAGGGCTTGATGGAACTAACCTCACTGTTGCATCAGCTAACCGCTATACCTTCACAGTATCTGGTTCAGGAACAGGAAGCTACATCAATATTTCAGGTAAGGCTCGTTACACAGATGAAGTTACTGCAAATGATGGCGCCTATATCTCTGGTGTTGCTTATGTTGTAGTTCCTAACGTCATTGGTCTTACAACAGCTTCTGCTACAGACGCTATGAATGATGCTGAGCTTGTTCCTACAACCGCATCTGCTGTAACTCCAGCTATTTCTAACGTAGCACTTACAAGCAACGTTGTTACCATTACAACAGCTGCAGCACACGGTTATGCTGCTGGAGACTCAGCCACAATTGCTGCTGTCACCAACACAGCTGTTAATGGAACATTTACCTTGCTTACAGCCTCAGGAACAACCCTTACCTACGCCCTTACACATGGAAACATTGCATCAGGCGCAGATACTGGTACCGTTAAGGTTGCTGCTCGTGCAGGAACAATTAAGACACAATCTGTTGCTGCAGGCGCTTCTTCAATCTCCGCAGGAACAGCCGTTACACTAACACCATACGCTGCATAATAGTTACACAGCAAAAAGCCCCCGAGCGATCGGGGGCTTTCTTATTATGCGGCTAAGTTTTTAGCCGCCCTTATATCCTGTCTTTGTCTTTGAGTAGTCCCTGCCCAGATACCGACTAATTCTGGATAATTTACTGCATACTCTAGGCAAGGCTCTTTAAAACTACATGACCCGCATAGTTTGCGGGCCAAGTTTATAGCTAGACGTGGATTTTTAGATTCATCTGGAAAGAACAGTTCAGGGTCTGTTTGCGCGCATATCTGCGTGCCATCAAATCCTGGGGCCTTAGTACCACCCGTTCCTTTGCCAGAATGTCCAAGCATTGCATGCGTCTCCATATCGTTGTTGGATGTAACGTAGACCGTATTTAATTTGTAGTTGCGCCACAGCAGTCTTCTTTACATTGTAGTTCCCCCATGTTGATGGGAGAAACTGAGCAATGCCAAAGGCATGCGAGCCCATGTTAAGGGCCTTAGGGTTGAAGTGGCTTTCGTGAGACCAAAGTGAGTTTAAACACTTCCATTCAGTCATGGACTTGCCAGATGAGTACTCCGTTAGGAAGGCAATCGTCTGAGCGTCGAAGTACTTAACGTAAGTACTAGCCAAGGCTTTCTTAGCATCTGTCCGTGTCGTATTCACAGTGAGGTATTCAAGAGAAATTGTCACGACTTTCTCTTTAGAGGTTTGAGCAGGTAACGCGTGCGCAGGCGTAAACATCTGTGTAGACACTAGCACAAGCACTCCCATCACTCTCAGTACCTTTTTTACATCAACTGTGAAGTTGATTCTGATATTAAGCATCGCTGCTCCTCTCAGTCGGTTGTATTAGCATATATGCAGCCTTACAACCTATGTCAAGCCAGATATTGTACTTAACGCAGATATTTTTGTATTTTTATGGAAAACTATACAAATCACGCATTTTTGTGTCACTAATTTTGGACAAATCCACGTTTTTATTTGCTAATCAACTGTAAAGAACTGGATTGTTAATGGATGCAGCAACCGCAGTAGTAACTATATCTTCCGGACTAGCTATAGCGGGTTCCGTAGGCGGAGTAGCTAGATGGTATGTAAAGCAGCACTCAGTAGAGTCTCTTAAAGAGTACTTGGAGGAGCTAAAGCCTAATCATGGCGGCTCACTAAATGACGCTGTAAAGCTGGAGATACTTCCTATCATCAAGAGCGTCAAAGAAGATATCAAAGAGATTAAAGAAGACGTAAAAGAACTTCGCACCCATCAGATAGAGATTGTTAAAGACCTTTCTAGATTAGA
>Ga0208386_1000564_pt1 | contig 9972 bp, 8 predicted proteins | sample CryBogCBH16Oct07_FD_185510 | JGI IMG/M metagenome (GOLD analysis project Ga0208386, IMG submission 185510) | Freshwater microbial communities from Crystal Bog, Wisconsin, USA - CBH16Oct07 (SPAdes) | ecosystem: Environmental > Aquatic > Freshwater > Lake | place: Crystal Bog, Wisconsin, USA...
ACCTGCTGGAACGGTGTAGGTATCCGACCCAACCGTAAACGTGGTTGACCCTGCTCCGTTGGCATAAAGAAGCCAGGGTGCGCCAGTACCAGTCACGCTCGTTGTGATTGACGATGCCGTGACCAATTGTCCGTCTAGCAGAACGCTAGAGGCTGTTGCTGGTGGTTGCGAACTGTAACTTGCCCCCGCAGAAGGAACTGGATAAACGCTATTTCCCATATATATTCCTTAGTGAGTGGCCGTTGGGCCGTTGTAAATACCGTAGGCGACTGGAAGTAATGTTTGAGCAAAATATGCACTGTTGCTTGTTGCGTTTTGTGCAACAGCAACAAATTTGCCGTTTCCGTAAGTTACGTTATACCAATTATCAGAACTTGGCATTGTCATTGCAGTCCATGTTGTGCCATTTGATGAGTACGCACTAGCAGTTGTAGTAGTGGCGACAGCAACAAAGTAACCGTTACCGTAGGCAACGCCGTAGTAACTTGAACTATTTGGCATTGTGCTGGCTGTCCAAGAAGTTCCATTTGTGGAGTACGCACCGGCTGTTGTTCCTGAACTTTGAACAGCAACGTAAGTTGGAGTTGTGCCAACAAGTCCGTAAGTGACGGAACTCCAACCAGAGCCACTTGGCATACTAGAAGCGGTCCAGGTTGAACCGTTTGTAGAATAGGCTCCGGCAGTTGTTGTGTAAGCAACTGCAACAAAATACCCATTACCGTAACCAACACCCTGCCAACCAGCAGTACTTCCTCCACTTGGCATTGTTGATGCTGTCCAGGTGGTTCCATTTGTGGAGTACGCACCGGCTGTTGTGCCTGAACCTTGAACTGCAACAAAGTATCCGTTACCGTAAGCAACGCTATACCAAAAAGAAGAACTCGGCAATGTGCTGGCTGTCCACGTTGTGCCATTTGTGGAATACGCACCGGCGGTTGTGCCATTAGCAACAGCAACAAAGTAACCGTTGCCGTAAGTTACGCCGTACCATTGAGAACTACTTGGCATTGTTGATGCAGTCCAAGTAGTTCCGTCAGTTGAGTACGCACCGGCTGTTGTGCCTGAACCTTGAACTGCAACAAAGTATCCATTTCCAAAAGTAACACTATGCCAAGTGCTAGCGCTTGGCATAGTGCTGGCTGTAAATGTAGATGGCGTACCAGTAAAAATTGTAGCAACACTTACGCTAGTTGAACCAGTTATTGCCGGTGTGTAGATTGTAGAACCCGGAGTGACCGTAAATGGTGAGCCTGTTATTCCGGTCAGAGTAAACGTAGTTGAACCTGCTCCGTTGGCATATAAACCCCATGATGAACCGGTACCCGTAAGGGTGGTTGAATAAGAGACTGAGTTTACTAGGGAGCCGTCAAGTAAGACACTGGAAGCATTCGCCGGTGGCTGAGAACTGTAACTTGCCCCCGCAGAAGGTGTGGGGAAAGTAGACTGGCCCATAATTAAACTAGTTGAACGCCTGAGATGCTGAAGTTAATTGTTGTTGCTGAAGCAAATCCAGCAAGAATCTGTGTAGTTGGCAATACTTCGTTAATGTTGAAGACTGCTACAGAGTTCGCTGCAATAGCGGCGGCGGGGATAATAACTGTACCATTAAGAGAAATGGTAAAAGTACCCGCTGTACCTGCCGTGTTAGCGGCAATAATTTCAGTAACGATTGTGGTCGTTGATGCTGGTCCTGTGTAAAGGGTTGCCGAGGAAGTGGCTGCTGCCCCTCGGTATAATACTGCTGGTGTTGTTGCCATTTTGTTGTGCTCCTGTTGTGAGAGTTGTTGTTATTCTACTATAAAAGTTATTAAAATCTAGTGTTTAAGGTACTAATAAGCACCCATGATGCGTAGGGTTAGTATGTCTGAACCGTACAATGAACCAGAACCGTTGGTGTAGGTAAGTTGCGCGGAGTTGTAATCACCAGTTGCGGGTGTTACGGCTCCAGTTCGGCCATTAAATGAGGCTACTGTTCCCGTGCTTACTGGTGCTACCGTACCCGATACAACAATGTAAAGGTCGTATGCCATGGCGGTTGCGCCGGAAGAAGCATACGAAAGTGCGTACTGAATAGCAGTTCCACCCTTGGCGTATACTGGAATGATTCCATTTATAAAACCATTGGTGGTTGAGTTTTGAGAAGTGGAATCACCAACGCTAACAATAGTATTGCCATCAGGGTCAGTAGAGGTGACGGTAATTGGACCAATTGTTGAAGAGGTCGTTGCCGCGGTGGTTACTTTTGCGTAATAAGCAATCTGATAAAGACCATCGTTAACCGGTGTAAATAAAGTTGTTACTGACTTTGCAGCGCTTTGTGCAGTAAGATTTACTGTTGCGTTTGCCGAAGATGAAACCGCTTGCCATGTTGGCGTTCCAGAGGCATTGGTTAAAACGTAACCGCTTGTTACGCCGGAAGTTGTTGGCACTGATGATACAGAAGACCATGTTGGAACTGAACCGTCAGATGTAAGAACGGTTCCCGAAGCACCAATTCCAAGGCGTGTGACCGCACCTGAACCACTTGCGTAAATCGTGTCACCGGCGGTTGTTACGGTAGAAAGAGGAATCTTTGTTGCGTCACGTGGGGCTGCTGTTGTTACTGATGTAACGCGTCCTTTTGAATCGGTTGTAATAACTGGTGTTGCGGTTGCCGAACCGTATGTTCCAGCAGTTCCGGCTGCGGCCAGGGTTGGGTTAGGGTAGGTTCCTGTAAGGTCACCGCCAGCAGTTCCGGTTGGGGGAAGAGTTGTTGGAATTTGTCCAAAGGCAGCAGCATCAGTTGATGTCGTTCCATTGGCAAGACCTGTAATTTTGTTTGCCCCCATAGCAATAGAACCAGACATGGTTCCACCGGTTAATGGTAATTTAGTTGTGTCATTTCCTGTTGATTGCCATGAGTATGTTCCGCCACTAACCGTAAGAACGTACCCTGTTGTAATTCCAGAAGTTGTTGGAACGTCATTAGGTGTTTTCCATTTAAGTCCAGTTGAACTTGAAGTAAGAACCTGTCCGTTAGTTGTTGTTGCCGGGATAATGTCAACCCAAGCAGTACCACTCCAGTATTTAAACTCACCGTTTGTAGTTGAAGTGTCGTACCAAACAAGCCCGGCAAAAAGAACAGAAGGAGCAGTTGGTCCAACCATAAACATTTGAGTCGTTACGTTGTACCAACTAGTTCCATCCCAATAGTTAAAACCGTACATTGAATTTGTAGAATCGGTACACCACCAAATTTCACCATTACCGTTTATGGGCGTGGCTGGTTGTGATGTGCTCTGTACGTATGTTGGTACGTTTTGGTCAATAAAATTTGCTACGCCTTCAATGTCTGAGGCAATAACGGCCGAGTCACTTGACAGCGGATATGGAACGTGAGCGCGAGGTGTTAAACCTGATGCCATTAGTAGCCTCCTACAAAGATTTGCATACCGGCGGGGCGGTAACGATAAACGAAATTAATATAAGGTGATTCACTGCTTGGTGTGGTACTTCCAGCAAGGCTGAAGTAAAGACCACCAATACTGGTTATGTAACTGTCAGTACTTGAATACGTTGCAGCGTTTCCACCCGAAAGGTCTTGAAGCGATTGATAGGTATATGAAGAAAACACACGAGTTGGAACAAGAAGTGTTAAAGCATAAGGATTGTATGTGTAGTAATTAACTCCACCAACCGATTGAGGTTGTGTGTTTTCCATTACAACAATTTGACTTTGCGAAAGTGGTGTAATAGATGTTGGAATTTGAGAATTGGTAATTGCTACCAATTCAGCAACAATTGCAGGAACCGTTGCTCTGTTAAAACCAGCACGTTGTTTAATGCTTTGAACAATTTGCTGTCGACTTTGCGTAGTGTTGGGCTGAACCACAGCACCAACAAATTGAGCCAACCAAGGCAAGGCATAGTTTGGACAGCGATTAATGTCTACCGCTTGTGACCAACCTGGTGCTCCAAAAAAATCTTGAAGGTAGACGCTTCCGTCTGCGCCAGTACTTGCAGGAAAATACTCAGCATCTGTTCCGTTTTGTCCTCGAGATATTCCTTCAATAACAATAAATGGAGCGGTCCAGTCATAGTAACCTGCTGGAATTTCAATGTATTCATTAACATTGTTTAATGAATCAACAATGTTTAACATAAACGGTACAGATGTATCAATGGGTAGCCATGTATTGTCTGTGTCAAAAATTGTAATTGTTGTATCACCAGGACTAACGGCCTTGGCTAATTTTGCATCATTTGAGTTAATGGTTTGATATTGACCAAAGTCTGATTCAATGTGAATTCCTGGGCCAACATTGTCACGAGTAAGTATGTCTAGTTGGTCAACTAGTTTGGCGGCACCATTTATAAACCACCACAAAGGATAACCGTTTTTAACGTCTTCGTCTTGAATAAATTGTGGCACGGTGTTATAAATTGACATTGTGCTGTAACTGTTTGGTAACGTAGTTGTCATTATCCAAGTCCGCTATAGGCGTTTTTAGAACTGGTGTAAATACTTCCAGTAATTGTGTTTGCAATAGGAAGAGGTGCAACTCCGTTGAGAACTATGTCGGTTGTGCTGTAATCGCCACCAGTTGGGTATGAATCTCTTATTTGCACAGAAACAACGCTGTACACGCCCGGAACACTTCCTATGATTGCAGCAATGTCCATAACACGAATTGTTGTTGAGGAGCCATCCCAGTAAGCAGGTGTGTTTGAACCACCGGCCCATGTTGAGGGGCTAAGGAAATTGCGAACTGCGGTACTTACAGCAGTTTGAACTGCGGCTGAAGTATATGTTGGAGCAACGTAAACAGAATATTTAATGTCAATTGGAACGTAGTTTGGATTCAATGATTGAACAGTAAAGTTTGTTTCACGACGAGATTCAAGATAATCAATTAACGTGTAGGCAATTGTTGGCGTAACTGAAAGACCATTTTGGTCAACAGGAACAACCGTAACGTTGCGAGGATAGTTAAAAGTATTTGGATTGTAAAGACCACCAGGAGTCCAAAAATAATTCTTTATTCCATAAGCAGGCAATGTAAGAACGGTGTAGGAACCTGAAACAACACCAATTTTTGAAACAATAGCACTAGAGCCAAGTTGAACATTTAATCCAGAACCAAAAACAACTTGTACCTGAACGTCTTCTGGTGAAGAAAGTGTAAAAGTTGAACAGAAATTTCCAACAATAGGACCAGTAGGGGTTATGGAAGATATTGTGCTTCCTGTTGCTGCGTCAACAATTTTTACGGAAATGTCACCGTAGGTTGAAGTTGCGTAACTTGCGTCTATTGTTGCAAACAATGTGTACGTGCGTGACGTTGCCATTGTGTCTGACGTAACGTTTGAAAGATTAAAAATTTGTGACTTAGAAGTTAGAGAACTTCCAAGCGCGGAACCAGTTCCCGGGTATTGAACACCATAGTTTGGAAGAATTGTTGTTCCCGCTGGATTTGTCCAAGATGCTGTACCACCATTTGTGTAAAGGTAATTACTAAAAGTAGCGTCAGGAATAAAGTTGTATTGACTATTTGCCGTTGTTAAACTTTCCAAAGATGAAAGGTCCATTTGAACTTGATTAATAGAATTGTAAAGAATCCTGTGAGTCTTAGATGTTTCGGTATTACCAAATACAATGTACATTTGAATTGAAGTTACGTACGGTTTTAGATTTTGATAAATTTCCGTTACGTTTGCATCGCTTGCAAGAGCCGTTGGTGAATTTGGATTAATTGCATTAATTGTGCAAGTTACCGTTTTTGTGCCCGAAGTGTATGAATAAAGCGGGTCAGGAGACTGAGTTGTTGAAGAGTAAACTTGTACTGAGTTATCAACGTATGTTGCTACTGCAACCACATAAGGCTTTGTAGTTGCCGTTGTTGCGGTTCCTGCTTTAACAACGGTTGCTGCTTGATACCAGTTTGTATTAGCGGCAAGGCTTGAAACAACAGGTAGTGCCACTCCTTGAAGAAGGCTTACTGTTGCAGATGTGCTGTGTGCGTATGAAAGACCGGGAGAAGCGATTGTCAATACTTGTGTCGCTGTTCCGCCGGTTCCTGATTTTGAAGCAGCAGCAGTAACAATTACAATTTCATCGCCATTAGTGTCATCTTCAATGTAAACAATTGCAGGATTCGACAAACTAACACTTGTGCTAATTGAGCCCGTTCCTACAATTGCGTTTATTGATGTATCGCCCGCTAATGCTGCATCGTGCAAAAGAGCACCGTTTAACGGTGCGCTTGAAGAAGATGTAAATTGAAGGTAATTTGCAGGAGCGGTTCCCGGAGTGCTAATTGTGGGTAGCGCTACTGTTCCGTTTCCAACAGTAGCCCAAGGTAGAAGTCCAACCGTTAGAGAGGTTACTTCTGATGCCGCCGTTGAAGCAGTAAGAAGATTTGCGTCGGCAGTTGTAAGTCGATTTGTTAAAGGATTAAAACCGTCAAATGCCTGTGCTCGGTAAATTCCAGCAATGTTTTGAGAAAAAAGAGCGTAGTCGCTAGGAGTAATTGGGCGAGGAGCAAGAAGTTGAAGTTCTGCAGTCAATCTGTTTAAGAAAACATCCGTTGCTTCTGGGTCTTCTCCGTAGGCAAGAGAAGTGTCGTTAGCGTACGTAGCCGTTACAAGAATGCTCAAAACGTTTGAGTCCTGAGCCTGAAGTTGTAAGTACGTTGAAAGAGGATTAAAGTTTGCAAGACTCTGAATGTTATAAACAGAACCCGCTGCTACGGCTTGCATGGTTATTGAAAGGGTGTCTGTTCCACTTAGAATTGTTTCGTCTTGAGTTGTTTGAAACTGGTAAGCAGCACCGTTGTAGAAGAAACCAGCAACTGTTCCTGCAGGAATCTGGTAACCACCGCTAGGAGCATTTGAAGCAAGCGTCCATGTCGTCTGAATAGATGCGGTTGTACCGGTGTTTGGTGTAATTCCAACAAGGGAACCAAAGTATTGAAAAATAGAAGCAGGAACATTTGATGCAACGTTGGCTGCTTCTGCAACCATTGCGGCAAATTGTTCAATAAGCAGTACTTCTAAATTTCCTTCTCGAGGAATCCAGCCAGGAATGTTTTGACCAATAGAAACAAGTGCTTGTTGAATTAGAACGTCTGTATCAGCAACGATTGGAATGTCAATATAAGCCATTAGAGGGTTCCTTGGGATTCTTTAATTTTTACGCTTAAGTAAGCATGGTTGTTATTGTCGTAGTTCAATGAAACAATGGCATTAGCGCGAGGCTCCCATCGATTAACTGCACTTTGAATTTGCATTGCGTTTATTTCGTTTAGAGGAAGGTCTGGTATTCCAAAACCGGGAACAGTTGGACGACCGCCTACTATCGTTCCCAAAACAACGCTTACATTTTCAGAAACTTCTTCGTACGAATCTTGCGGATTCACCGCAAACTGACCGTATGAATCAATATTTATTGATGTTTTAAGATGTGGTGGACCATACACTTGAATTGGTGAGGTGTTAAAAACGGAAATTGTTGCAGGTGTGCTTGAAGCACCTGTGCTATCAACGTGAACAATGCTAAAAGCGTAAGAATTAATTGGCTTTATCGTTTTTGGAAATTGATAAAGGTACGATGTTATTGGCTCTGAAAGCGAATAAACGGTTTCGTAAATTGACCTACTTACGTTTGATGAAAGAACAACAACGGGCACCCAGTTTGGAATTGCTTTGTCGGCATCCTCAAGGACGTAAACTTGATACGATGAACTAACGGTAACGTCGGTCGCTGCGGTCCATTTAAGTTGAATACCATCTTTGGGTAGCCAGGCTGCGGTAAGACCCGTTATTTGTTCTGCCATCTTAAATTCCTAGTCTGCCCCCCTGGCGAGCGCCTTCCTTAATAGCAATAAGGTTGGCATTGACATAGGGGATGTTGTGTTCTTTGTGCCAGTCATTTGGAAAGTGTGTTGACAAATGAGCGACTTGAAAGTTCATCTTTAATTCTGGTACATACTTGCGGTAGTTTTCATCCGCAAAATACCAAAATGAGTTCTCGTTGTAAAAAGCATTGTGCGTTGGGTCTTGGTATGCACCGCGACCATCTGTGCTTGGGGTGAGGCTTAGAATCATTCCGCCGTGTGCAAGCACTCTGTACATTTCATTCCAAATGCGAACCTTGTCTGGAATGTGCTCAAGAAAGTCAACAGCACGAATAACACCAACGGTATTGTCGTCAAGGCTTTCAAGAATTTCAAACACGTCACCAACAAGGTCTGCTGGTTCGTGCATGTCTAAGGTCGTATAACCTGGTGTGGGATTATGAGCACCGCCCATGTCAATCGCCATAAGATTATTACGTTTACACCAAGCCAAAAGAAGTGGTTGGATGTTTCGGTGATTCATTCTAACGGTTTCGGTTTGAATGAAAGGATTAATGTCCGACTTTGCCTGAGTATTTTCAGGATGCACGCGTTGAAGGTATAGGTTTTTTTCGATGTGAAAGAAATCCCCCTGAAGGAACATCTTGTACATAATGTCTTGGTCGTCTAAAACCTTCATGGTTTCGTCGTAACCAGTTGTTGCCTTGTAAGCAGAAGTGCGAAAAGCACGGACATGATTAGGCGCGTACCAAATCAATGAAACATTGTGAGGACTTGGCTTCATGCTGTGACAAACGTTGTACCCATCTTCTTCGTGATAAGACCAACCGTAATCTGGTGAGTACTTTGAAAAGTTGGGCGTTCCATCGGCATTGATGTAAGAAAAATTTGAATAAACTAAAGAAACGTCAGGATTCTTGTCAAAAGCCTTTTGAAGTTCTTCAAGGCATGTTGGCATAAGAATGTCGTCATGGTCTAGTTCTACTAAAATATCGCCGGAACAAAGTTCAACGGCTCTACGTTTTAGAGCACCAACCTTGTCACCCAGTTGAGGTTTTGCATAAGCAATAATTACTCGGTCATCGTACTCTGGTCTAGCCCACTCGGCCTTGCCATTTAATAGCACCACCCATTCCCATGATTCGTTAGTTTGGGCTTTAAGGCTTTTATACGCCTCATCCAAATACTTTGGGTCGTGACTGGGTGTGAATATGCTTATCATAGAGATATACTACACCATAAGTTGTATTAAATCAAGGATTTAATATTATCAAGAAGGGTCTACGTCTGGTGGTTCAATGTCATACGGTGTGCCTGAACCCCAGCCAGATTGGGTTTTAGGGCCATATATTCTTTGGCCACTAGTATTTATGTAATTGTCTCCAACGTTCCCTAGAGAGGAACTGGGGGCGCCTGAACCGTAGTGAAACACTCCCGCGGTAAAGCCATAAAAAGCCAAAGCAATAGGTTGATTATTTGGTCCAAAACCAATTGAACAAGTTGTACCATTTGGTGGTGGAATGGAACCTGGATAAGGCATTGGTCCCCAAACGTTTGTTCCACTAAGTGATGGAATTGTAATTGTCATATTACCTTTAGTGATATGACCGGGTGAAGTTACGTCGGTTGCAATAACCGTGCCGTAATAGACACCTTCAAATTGTCTTCCACTTGACAAAATACCGTATTGATTTTTTAATACGTGTTGTAAAACTGTAGTTGCGTCTGCGCTTCTCATTTATTAAAACTTTCTTGTTGCCAGGCTGTTTGTTGGTACAAGTGGGAATCCTACAGATGGCTTAGATGTTGGTTCGTAAACAGAGCCAAATGGCATTGGTACCGAAAGCGTAACAGTTGCTTGAGGATTAAATGCATTTCTTTGCATTGCGGTTACCATCCAGTAGCCATCGACTGTTCTTTTTGTTGTTGGGTCGTAATAAGAAGTTGCTGGACCCATGTTTCCAATATGAACAATTTCACCAATGTCGAATTTCCAATTGTCAAGCATGCATGTAACGGTTGCTTGCCCATAGGCTTTTCCAACATCCCAATCAAAGTCAATTAATTGAATTTCATCAGTAAATTCTTCAATTGTTTGAATGTAATTACTTCCATACTTAATGTAGTTAATTGGAGG
>Ga0208386_1000568_pt1 | contig 9927 bp, 10 predicted proteins | sample CryBogCBH16Oct07_FD_185510 | JGI IMG/M metagenome (GOLD analysis project Ga0208386, IMG submission 185510) | Freshwater microbial communities from Crystal Bog, Wisconsin, USA - CBH16Oct07 (SPAdes) | ecosystem: Environmental > Aquatic > Freshwater > Lake | place: Crystal Bog, Wisconsin, USA...
GATGCACCTCATTAACAACGCAATTGAAGCCGTAAAGCGCAATGCTGAGTTATTGAAGCGCGAATATGCCGAGGCGCTCTCCACTGGAGCGTATGATCGAGCTGCAGAAGTGCAAGAGGCCATTGCCAACAACTCCTATAAGCTATCCAAGCTTGTAGACGGCAAAGAGGCTTTGCACAACCGAGTGCAGAACCCCACACCGGCATCAAATGATCCAGTTGAGCAGGTGGCATCACAGCTGTCACCACGCTCTGCGGCATGGGTTCGGTCACATCCAGAGTATGTACGCGATCCAGTGAAGTACGAATCAATGCTGCGGGCACACAATGTGGCTGTCGCTGAGGGCTACTCACCCGATTCGGACGCATATTTCCAATATGTGGAAAACCGCTTGGGGTTTCGTAACGAGCCTAAAGCCGAGCCAGAGGCCGAACCAACGTCAGCAGCGGCTAAACCAGCTCAAAAAAGGCAAGCGGCACCTGCTGCACCGTCTTCCTCGGTGGCTGGTAGTGGCTCTGGACGAACATTAGTCGCTCGGCTGTCGGCTGAAGAGCGTGAAATAGCTGAAATGCTGAAGATTACACCCGAAGAGTACGCAAAGCACCGCGAAGATTTGCGTAAAGAAGGCAAGATTAACTAATAGGAGGCCGTAATGGTTCAAAGAAAGAGTGATTCGCAAAATACTGAGGTAACAGAAGACGTTACCAAGGCTGTTGTTGCACCTAGTGCTACAAAAAAGGTGCGTAAGAGCGCCAAAGAACGTGCAGCTGAGATCCGCAAGGCTCGTGGCGGCATGGATATGGAAGAAATTGATCGGTACAAGATTGATTTGACCAATGTCCCCGATGACTGGTCCTATGAATGGAAGCGCAAGACGCTTTTAGGCAAGGAAGACCCATCCTATGAGGTCAATTTGGCCCGTGGTGGTTGGGAACCTGTGCCGGTTGACCGCCACCCAGAGATGATGCCTGCCGGTTACAAGGGCCAAACCATCGAATTGGACGGCATGATCCTCATGGAACGGCCCAAGGAATTGACTGAGGAAGCTAAGGACATCGAAAAACGCCGCGCACGTGCCCAAGTCGTGGCTAAAGAAGCTCAGTTGTATGATACTCCAGATGGAACACTCCCACGTGACGCTGATGCCCGTGTTAAGCCGCGCATTAGTAAAAGCATGGAACGCATGAGTATTCCTAACGAGTAATACTTGACCAATACTAAGTGGGTGTTGACAGTTGTTTAATACCCACTTATAAATACTGATACTAACAGCGCCCCCGGTGTGGCGCACTCACAACAGTATGTTGTTTCAGTCTCGCTCGGTGCGACGACAAAACAAACCCCCTCCCCGGAGTTTCCGACATGGCGAATACTTTTGCGCCGTTTGGATTCAGTCAGACTTCTGGTACCGGCTCTGCTCCTACCTATGAGCAGGTCACAGCTCTGATTGCTTCAAACTATTCAACCCCAATTTTCTTCGGCGATCCCGTGTATCCTTTGAACACTGGTTACATCGCTGGTTCTTCTGTTAGCCCCGGCACCACCCAGATCGCTGGTGTGTTCGTTGGCTGCAAATACCTTTCCGTTTCCCAGAAGCGCGTTGTTTGGTCAAACTATTGGCCCGGCTCTGACGCTAACGGTGACGTAACTGCTTACATCATTAACGATCCGAACGCTCAGTTCCTCGTTCAAGTCGGCGGTTCGTCCAGCACGGGTGTTACGACTGCTAATATTTACGCAAACGTCCAGTTTAACTACGGCACTGGCAACACTGCCAACGGTATCTCTGGCGCTTACTTGGATATTTCTGTCACCCCAACCACCACTGCTACGCTTCCATTCCGTGTTGTTAGCCTCGTTGTTGATCCTCCGGGCGCAAACGGCACATCGGCTGGTGCGTACAACTACGCAATCGTGGCCTTCAACAACGTCAGCACCAAGCAGCTGACCTCAGTTGGCTAATAAGGAGTAAGGACCAATGGCTGTTAATCTTAGTGCCATCAAAGACCTTCTCCTCCCCGGCCTCCGTGGAGTTGAAGGTAAATACGAGCAGATCCCGTCACAGTATGACAAGATCTTCACCAAGCATGATTCGAAAATGGCTCTCGAACGTACCGCAGAAATGCGCTACCTCGGCTACGCTCAGTTGAAAAACGAAGGTGGCCAGACCAAGTTCGACAACAACGCTGGTGAGCGCTACGTCTATAACCAAGAGCACATTGAAATTGCTCTCGGCTATGCGATTACCCGCAAGGCAATCGACGATAACCTCTACAAAACACAGTTTGCACCTTCCAACCTCGGCTTGATCGAATCGTTCCAGCAGACAAAGGAAATCTACGGCGCTAACGTGTTGAACACTGCAACCACCTACAACTCAGCTGTTGGCGGTGACGGTGTTGCTCTCTGCGCTACCAACCATCCGATCGACGGTGGTACGGTTGCCAATACGCCTACCACGCAGGTTGACCTCAACGAAGCTACATTGCTCAACGCAATGATTGCTATCCGTACGAACTTCCGTGACCAAGCTGGTCTGAAGGTCTTCGCTCGTGGCCGTAAACTGATCGTTCCTCCTCAGTTGGAGCCAATTGCAATTCGTCTGACGAAGACCGAACTGCGTCCCGGCACTGCAGACAACGATGTGAATGCTATTCTGAGCACCGCTGGCGGCCTGCCAGAAAGCTACATGGTCAACGACTTCTTGACCTCAGCTTACGCTTGGTTCTTGCTGACCAACATTGACGGTCTGTCGTATATGGAACGCATTCCCTTCGAAACCGATATGCAAGTCGACTTTGTCACGGACAACCTGCTTGTTAAAGGTTACGAGCGTTATTCCTTCTCGTACTACAACTGGCGTTCGATCTACGGTTCATTCCCAACTTCGTAAGATTGGAGACAGCAAATGTCTATTACAGCTTTCTCTGGTCCGGTTATCGCATTTGGCCAAGCGCCTTATGCAGACTATAACCCCGAATTGGGTCCGTCTTTATTCTATGCTGGTGCGGGTCTTCTTGATCCGCGTCAGTTCTACACCTACGAGCCCGGTCAAGGTTTCGGTAATATCACCGCAGGTTTCCTCGGTTTTACCCGCATCTTGACTGTTAACCAAGTCCCTTCCGCTTTGTCTGCAACCAACATTGCCACTTCACAAACCCCTGTGTCCGGCACTGCTGTTACACTCACTGCCGGTACGGGCGTGACTGGTAGCGTTACAATTGTAAACGCCTCCACTGGTACATCCGTCAGCGGCCTTTTGGCTCTTGATGGTGCAGCTGGGTTGGTTTCTTTCGGCTCTGCTGGCACTGTTCAGTTGTGGGATCCTACCAAGGCTCTTGCTCGGAACGTGCGTATCACTACTGCATCGGGCGATACTGCCGTCTACACTGTTAAGGGTTATGACATCTATGGTTATCCTATGTCAGAAGCCATTACAGCAGCTGGCGCTGGTACCGTTTCTGGCGCAAAAGCCTTCAAGTACATTGCAAGCGTAACTCCTGTCGGCACCGTTGGTGCAACCGTGACTGTTGGTACCGGTGACGTGTATGGCTTCCCCATCTACTCAGCTACGTTTAACCCCGGTGCTGATGCTGATGTGGCCATTGCTTGGAACGGCGCTGCGATCACTTCGACAACTGGTTACACTGCTGGTGTTACTACTTCACCCGCAACCACTACCACTGGCGATGTGCGCGGTACTTATGCAGTACAATCGGCTTCAGATGCTACCAAGCGTCTGTTGGTTACCCAGTCACCATCACTTGCCAACATCAGTTCCGTCACTGGGCTGTTTGGCGTAACCCAAGCGTAGGAGTAGCTTACCATGAAGGGTAAAGCACATCACGGGCACCACGCGCATCATGGGCATCATGCAGGTCATCATGCTCATCACGCCCACCATGCCCACAAAGCACATATGCACCATGGAATGGATGATATGGAAGAAATGAAGAAGCATAACCGCAAAGTGCGCAAGCACGGCGGTAAGACAGAGCACGATCCAGAAGGTCACTTCGATACGGATCCAGCCCCGCATGAAATCTATGCTGGCAAAGGCTCTAACACTGTGAAGGAAGCGGAAGCCAAAAAGCGTGGCGGTCGTGCTAAAAAGCACCTCGGTCATGTTCACGGCCATCATGCAGCAAAGCGTCACGATCGTCCTGCCCGTAAACATGGCGGTCGCGCAGCTTCTGACATGAACCCCTTGTCTTCTGCTCACAAGGGCACCGAGCCCAAAGCTCATAAGTCCTATGAGCCAGAGCGTGACTAATCTGCTTAGTCAGATGTGAAAACAAGCGGGGGGTCTGCAACGGCTCCCCGTTTCTTTTTAGAGGTTTACAATGGCAAAGACACCAGCATGGCAACGCAGTGAAGGTAAGTCTCCCTCTGGCGGTTTAAACGCAAAGGGCCGGGCTTCTGCAAAAGCAGAGGGGCACAACCTCAAAGCCCCAAGCAAAGACCATGACAATGCTCGGCATAAGTCATTTTGTGAACGGATGACGGGCATGAAGCGCAAACTTACTGGTGCGGCTGCCGCTGCAGATCCTAACAGCCGGATCAATAAGTCATTACGGAAATGGGATTGCTAATGACTAAGAAGCCATTTTGGGATACAAAAGCACCAGAAGATCATGTGACAAAGCATTTGTCGCGCAAGAAGATACAGCTGGCTAAGGCTCATGCACGTGCTGCGGGTCGCCCATATCCAAATGCGGTTGACAATATAGCTGTAGCGAAGAAGGGTAAGTAATATGGCAGCGTTTTCACAGCCGGGCGTTATTTGGCCATCCATTACGCAAAATGGAAAGCATGAGCCGTTCGAATTGCAAGTTGGCCGTGGTTTGATTACGAATCACCAGCCGGTTGAAATTTTTGGCTACAGCACTCAAATTGGCGGTACAGCTTTAGGCCCAATGTGGGAAGGTTTGACCCAATCTGGCGGCGCTTACGTTTACCCCGGTTCTGCTATCCCACTTGTGCTGTTGAGCGCATCTGGCGCAACGGATGCTGGTTTGATCGTTCAAGTAAATGGCTTGGATGCCAACTATAATGTCCTTACCGAACTTGCCACGCTCAATGCCTCTGGGACGGTTACGACAACCAATTCCTACCTTCGCGTCAATGGCTTGTTTATCACCAACGGCGTTAACGCTGGTAACATCACTGCAAAGTCTGCTGGGGGCACTTTGTATGCCCAAATTAACGCTGGTGTTGGGCAGACGCAGATGTCTATCTACACTGTGCCAAATGGGTACACATTCTATTTGACATACATTCAAGCAAACGCGAGCATTGGCTTTACTTCAAGCAATTACATGACATTTGCTGAATACAACAAATTTAACATTGCCAATACAATTCAAGAAAATGGATACAATTACAATGTGAACGGCAACACCACGTTGTTGTCACAGTCTCCATTTGTGCAGATTTTCAACATCCCGTACACCGTTCCAGTGGCACATCCAGCAGGTACTGACATTCAATATCAAATGAAGTCCAATAGTGGCGGGCCATTTATTGGGTCAATCTTTGCGGGTGGTTATTTGATTAACAATGCTACTGCCACAACCTTCTAATAGGAGGTTATATTGACTACAAGCAATACCACGGCATTTAACCCTTCGCTTGGCGAGATAACGCTCTATGCTTTTAATTTGTGTGATGTCCGCCCTACAGCAATTACCCAAGAGCATATGCAAAGTGCGCGTATGGCTTGCAACTTTATGTTTGCAAATTGGGCAAATCAAGGCGTTAATTTGTGGGAAGTTTCGCTTGTAACTCAAGCACTTACAGCTGGTACTTCAACTTACAATGTAGACCCCAGCACCATTATGGTTCTTGACGCATACATTGAAGATAGCAGCTCTGGGCAACCAATTGATCGATTGATCTTTCCTATTTCGCGCAGTGAATGGGCCTCATATCCCAACAAAACGCAGCAAGGGCAAGTCACGGTGTTCTGGTTTGACCGTTTGATCAATCCAACAATCACTCTCTGGGCCGTTCCAGATAATAGTAACCTTGTTTTGAAATATTACGTAGTAAAGCAGATCCAAGATGCCAACTTTACAAGTGGTCAGACGCTTGATGTACCGTATCGTTGGCTTGATGCTGTTGCTAACGGCTTGGCTTATCGCCTTGCACGTATTTGGAACAAGCCCATAAGCCCACAATTGAAGATTGAGGCTGACGAATCATACAAGATTGCGGCTGATCAAGACACCGAATACGTGTCGTATTACATATCGCCGATGATTTCCGGCTATTATAGGTAGGTTATGTTATGGCCTATGCATCACGGGCTGGTAGAGCAAGGGTAAGCACGAGAAACCCGCAGGCGTTTGCCGTCTGTGACCGCTGTGGCATATGGAACAACCACGTAAACCTTCGCTGGCAGTACGACTGGGCCGGTGCAAAGCTTAACAACTTGCGCATTTTAGTCTGTGATCGCTGCGAAGACATCCCACAACAGCAAAAACGTGCCATTGTTTTGACGGCGGATCCATTGCCCGTGTTGAATGCACGTGTGGAAGCCTATGCAGCAGATGAAACTAATTATCATACGACTGTTGTGCCGCCAGTTATTGACCCAATTACGGGTCTTAACGTAGCGCAAGGGCAGTATTTGTTGACGCAAGATGGTCAATACATGGTTGAGCAGCCTGTTGGAAAACCAAATGGCCTCGAATCATATGCCATATCGCCCTTAAATGGCTCTGTGCACTATGGCGTGGTGTTGCCACTGTTGTCTGTCAACACGGACGGGTCAAACAAGGTTACTGTTACATGTAACGGTGTGCATGGGCTGTCTACAAATGACCAGATAAGTATTGAGGGGCTTACAAACACTAATGCATGCGGCTTTTACAGTGTTACTGTAACAACGGCGACAGCATTTACTTATCTGACGGCTAAAACTATACCTGCAGCAAGCCTCTTGCAGTCGCAAACAGTGGCGAAAACTGTTATAGTTGGGCTTCCATATGACTTTAATCAGATACCGTTGGTGGGTTAGTACGCATGTCTAATACAACAATCCTCAATCTGCCTACCACCGCAGCGCTCACTGGCTCGGAATATGTTGAAGCGGTACAAAGTAACACATCTGTCCGTGTCACGACCCAGCAGATTGCCAATCTGAACACAAACACTGGAACGGTTACGTCTATTACGGCATCTGCGCCACTTTCTGGCGGAACTATTACTACGACTGGCACCATCGGGCTGCAATCAAGTGGGGTTACCAATGCCTATCTTGCGCCTATGGCTACTCTTACGATTAAGGGCAACAACACTGCTGGCTCTGCCAATCCGCAAGACCTTACTGGCCCGCAAGTTCTGTCGCTTATCGCTGGTGCGCCTCTTGCGTCACCTGCGTTCACTGGAACGCCAACTGCTCCAACTCCACTGAGCAGCGATAATAGCACAACCATTGCCACTACGGCTTTCGTCAAAGCCCAAAGCTACGGCGGCGGCACTGTAACGTCAATCACAGCTGGTGCTGGCTTGAATGGCGTGACAATCACTACATCGGGGACGATTTCATTACCGACAACTGGTGTTGCGCCGGGTTCATATGGTGATGGCGCTGACGTTGCGACATTCACGGTTGATTCGTATGGACGGATCACCTCGGCATCCACAAGCGCTATTACGCCAGCCACGATCGGCGCTGTGCCGACAAGCCGTACAATTACTGCTGGGTCGGGATTAACCGGCGGCGGTGATTTGTCCGCCAATAGAACGCTGTCTTTGTCGCCTATCACAAGCGGATACATTCTTGCTAACGAGACGGGTGTAAGCGCCGCTCCAACGGGAGTATCACTGTCGTCTTTGATTGACTATGCAATTGGTCAAACGCAAGGGCAAATTCTGTACCGTTCTGCTTCTAACTGGCAGCCATTGGATCCCGGCACTTTGGGTCAATTGCTGCAGACTGGTGGTTCTGGCGCAAACCCATCGTGGGTAACTCGCGCTGGTACGGGTACTGTGACAAGCGTCAATGCGTCTGGTGGTACAACCGGCATGACGTTTACCGGCGGCCCTATTACTATATCGGGTACATTAACGCTTGGAGGCACACTTGGTGCGACAAATGGCGGTACTGGCTTATCAAGCTTTACAGCTAATAGTGCTATTTACGCTAATAGTACTACTACACTGACAAGCGGCACTCTGCCGGTATTGGCGGGCGGTACGGGCGTAACAACATCAACAGGTAGCGAATCTGTTGTTCTTAGCACATCTCCAACGCTGACAACGCCAAATTTGGGCACGCCAAGTGCATTAACACTTACAAATGCCACCGGTTTGCCTTTGACAACGGGTGTTACAGGAACTCTTGCCGTAACAAATGGCGGTACGGGCGTAACGACATCAACGGGTAGTGGTTCGGTTGTATTAAGCACCTCGCCAACCCTTGTCACGCCTATCCTTGGCGCGGCATCTGCAACAAGTTTATCTCTAACCAACCCATTGACCGTTGCTAATGGTGGTACCGGTCTCGCTACTGTTACTGGCTATCTTAAGGGTGCTGGCACTACAATCAGTGGTGTTACAGCCATTCCTAATGCTGACTTGGCCAATAGTTCGGTTACGATTGGGTCAACAACTGTAGCGCTTGGTGCAACGGCATCAACACTGGCTGGTTTGACATCAGTCACGGTAACGCAAGATCCAACCTCTGCATTGCAATTGGCTACCAAACAGTATGTTGACGCGGTTGCACAAGGTCTCAATGCAAAAACTGCATGTCTTTGGACGACAACCGGAAATATTACATTGTCTGGCTTGGGCACACAGGCAAACGGTGAGTGGACGGGTACGCTTAATGCTGGCGACCGCATTCTTGTTAAGAATGAAACTTTATCGCAAAATAACGGTATTTATGCAGCTGCTGCGGGTTCATGGACTCGCACGGCTGATGCAAGCACATGGAACCAACTTGTTTCGGCATTTGTGTTTGTCGAACAAGGTGCTATTTACGGCGACACTGGTTGGGTGTGTACGGTTGACCCCGGCGGCACACTCGGTACAACACCTGTTACTTGGGCGCAATTCTCTGGTGCCGGCACATATACCGCTGGAACGGGCCTTACGCTTACTGGCACACAATTCAGCATTACCAACACCGCTGTCTCAGCCAATTCTTATGGCTCCTCAACGGCTATACCGACATTTACGGTCAATGCCCAAGGACAATTGACGGCGGCCTCTACAGCGGCTGTTATTGCGCCTGCAGGCACATTGTCTGGCACTACCTTAAACGCTTCTGTTGTTTCATCCTCACTGACCAGCGTAGGCACAATTGGCACCGGCGTGTGGCAAGGTACGGCTGTTGGGCCTACTTACGGCGGCACGGGCCAGACATCTTATTTGACCGGCGATTTGTTGTATGGATCAGCCACAAATACGTTGTCCAAACTTGGCATTGGTGCTGCTGGCACAGTGTTAACATCAAATGGAACAAACGTATCATGGTCGGCAACTTATGCTGGTACAGTCACAAGTGTGGCTCAAACCTTTACTGGTGGTATTATTTCGGTGTCTGGGTCGCCTATTACGACATCGGGCACACTGGCTCTAACTGTTGCGGGTACTTCTGGTGGCATCCCTTATTTTAGTTCTGGCACTACTTGGGCTTCTTCTGCTGCTCTGGCTGCTAATGCCATCGTGGTAGGCGGCGGGGCTGGCGCGGCTCCATCAACTATTACCACTGGAACGGGTGTTGTTTCAGCAATTGGTAACGCTGTGACTGGATCTGGCGGCATTGTCCTGCAAACATCACCCACATTGACAACGCCTAATTTAGGTACGCCATCTGCGGCTGTTTTGACCAATGCCACGGGTCTGCCTCTTACATCGGGCGTGACTGGCATATTGCCTATAGCTAACGGCGGTACTGGCCTCTCGGCTTTGGGC
>Ga0208386_1000570_pt1 | contig 9917 bp, 20 predicted proteins | sample CryBogCBH16Oct07_FD_185510 | JGI IMG/M metagenome (GOLD analysis project Ga0208386, IMG submission 185510) | Freshwater microbial communities from Crystal Bog, Wisconsin, USA - CBH16Oct07 (SPAdes) | ecosystem: Environmental > Aquatic > Freshwater > Lake | place: Crystal Bog, Wisconsin, USA...
GATACTAAGCAGTACCACAACTGCTTCGGTGCGTGTGAAGAAGTAGAGAACAATAGAGGCAAAGAGAACTGGTACATAATGCGTTGCCTGTATTGCCACGCGGATAAACTCCCCTGCTTGGGGATTACCCAAAGCGGTATGGGTTGTCGGCGCACTACCAATCTAGGAGACAACGGACTATGCTCTCAGCATAGGGGGAGATAACTAATGCCTAAGTGTAAAGATTGCGGTAATACTAAAGAGTTTCTTACTGCCTATGTTGAGTTTGAGGTGAGTGTCTTTGATGAGACAGGGCGTTGCATTGAAAACTGGGCAGGAGATAGAGACAGACTAGACCACGAATATCCACCTGAGTGTGGGGCGTGTGGCAGTAATGAGATAGAAGGAGAGATATAGTGGAAATTACTGAGTTAAATATAGACTATGAACTATTAGTCAAACAAAAAGAAGAACTCGTTACTCTTATCTTTGATAGTCCTGAATCAAACCTTTGGGGTGTAGTGGCTATATTAGACGCGCTAACTGATGAATTGGAGAACACGCGTGGGTAATTTAGGAGAAGTTATTACAGAAGAAGTTGATCTGTATGAAGAACCTGAGGTAGAACAATGACTTACAAGATAACTGCTGAGGTAGATGAACAATGGTTCGAGATTCTAGGGCAGATTACACGCCACCAAGAAGGCTTCGTATGGATAAAAGTAGATGAACAATAAAGGCTTCCAGTATGACTTTATGGCTGAGGAGTGGAGTTATGAGTGTTCAGCCTGTGGCTCTATGCTCTACACGCCTACGCTCTATGAAATGCAAAGAGCCTTACCCAAGCACACACAAGGAGAGACCTGCTTAAATGGTTACTAGAGAGATCACCTGCCCGACCTGCAAGGCTAAGTTAGAGGTCAAGAGTAAGTTCGCGCACCTAGAGTTATCCAAGCACAACTCTAAGGAGCATAAGCCCAAGAGGGCTAAGAAGGCGGTCGCTTAACCAACACAAACTTTGGTAAGATTCCCCCAACACTAGAAAAGGATAAAGAAAATGGCTAAAAAAGTAACTCGCACCTTCACCGCAACGCTAGAAAAGAACACCGAAAAGGGTGGCTCATGGCTATGCCGTGTTGCAGTTCGTGATGAAAATGGAGACACAACTACAAAGGTGAGTGCGTGGTCTAACGCCTCTGCCGGTAAGCGTTGGGTAAAGGCTGAGTTAGTAGCAGTTACCGGAAGAAAGAGCCTAAAGTTCAGCACAGTAAACGCAGACGCTAATGAGAAGCCTACCCTTATCGCTGGCTCTGTGGACTTTAAGGTAGCGATCTAATGGAAGATAAACTAAACGCCGATCCATATCACCCTTCAGGGAGAGACATTGACGCAATTATGGAGAGTGTAAGAGGCGGTAAAGAACACTTAGATGATTCTAAGTACGGCACTCCCAAAGTATTTGTAGAGAAGTTCTCAGTAGCCTTAGAGGATTACCTCAATGAGTCTGCTGGCAAAGGAGAGAGCCACATACACGACTTTGCTGCTCATGCCCTGTCTTTTACAGAAGCGTTCTTTCATACTGTAAATAACTTTAGTTAAGGAGAGAGAGATGAGTTCAGAAAAACTGTCTAAAGAAGAAACCATACGCCTTGAACTAATTAAATCTTTGCTGGCTATGAAGTCCTTTGAGTATGCCAGCGCCGACATGGTGCAGATGGTGGCAAACGACCATGTTAGATACATACTTACAGAAAAATAACTTTAGTTGAGCAGGCGTTAAAGCGGTCTTAATCTTTCTCCGCTAAGGGCGGTCATGACGCGCCCCTTACTGTGCCGAGCCGTACCTGCGCCAAAAGAGAACCCCCCGTTACTTGCGCGGGGGGTTTTTTATTAGAGAGAGAGATTACTGATTGTCTTTAATTAACTTTACTTCGCAAGCGTCTGTGGTGCAGTAAGCCTCGCCAACTGCGTCAGAAGCCATACCAGCGTAAACGCCAGCAAAGTCAATAGGAAAGAGAGTCATACGATACTGCTCGTATTCCTCAGCGGTAATCTGCGTGTAAGGCATTTGAGGATAAACAGTATTACCTGACGGTAGGAAAGAGATAGTCTTTAACTGACCGTCATAGAGGTGGAGAACAGTTCCCACATCCTTAGATTCTGTCTCAGGATTGAAAGAAACAGTAACCGATACTGAGTTGTCGCTCCAATATCTCTGAGCGGTAGAGGCAAGAGCCACCTTCTCATAGATAGAGACATCCTTCTCTGAACGCTTAGCGTTAGATTCTACTGGGAAGTAAACAACAGAAGTTGTATCAGGAGATTCCATAGCAGGCTCTACCTTGTATTGCGCCATCTTAAAGAGAGGCAACATTGGGTCGTTATTTCCAAAGCGGATTGCGCGAAGGAAGAACTGACCACCAACTGACCAGTGAACTCCCGGACTTTCTCCTGCAAGAATAGAGACCGTTCCCGAAGGCTTTACAGTTGTAGTCTTAATTGACTCACGGATACCAAGCCACTCTGAGTAACCCTTGTCGTAACTTTGGATAGTTGTATAGCCTTCATCCATCCATTGACGGAGAGATGGAAGCCCTTTATTATCTGCAAAGTTAGCCACGCCTGAGATAGAAGTACCGATACGGCGATTGCGTTGCATAATCGCGTTGGTTTCTTCCCAGTGGGTAGGCAAGAGAGTGACGGTCTTGGCGTAGAGATAAGCAAACTTGAGAGTCCGCTTAAAATCCTCAATAGAATCATGGCGATTGAGGTAAGTCTCGACTAGAGTACAGCACTCATAGGACTCTAGAGATTGTTCAGCGCAAGGGTTGTAACCCGCCGCCCTCCAGTCTTTATTGTTGATAGGGTCAGCAAGGCGACCGTACTTACGAGTTACATCCATCCAGATGACTCCAGGCTCGCCATTGAGAGCAATACCGTCAATAATGGAATCTAGATTAGAACCTACATTGACCTCTACTGAGTTGTTAGACATCCAAGCCCATCCAGGGGCTTTAGCGTCATAAGAGTTACGCTCAGGAAATACTTTAGAGTTCTTTAGATTAAGGAAGGTCTCGTCATCCAAGCGACCCATGAGCAGCTCAGCTGAGCGACGGACATTGCCGGATACAACGCAGACTCCGATTAGATTACCGATATCTGCAATATCTACTCTAGTTAACTTTTGACCAGCCCTACCTTTGAATATACGGCGGATATGATCGTGCAATTTAATGAGCGGATCTGGGCCCGCAGCTGTGCCGCCAAATATCTTGATTGGCTCTCCTGCTGGGCGGATTATCGAGTAATCAAAGTTGCAGATGGTTTGTTCTGGTCGCAAATACGAGTTGATTAGCATAGATACAGACTCAACCCACCCCTCACGCGTATCCGGAATCTGGAAGGTAACAGGTGGCAACTTAGGCTCGTAGATAGTGAAGTCCTTATCCGCGCCCTTGTCGTCAAAGCCAACACCCACGCCTAGCATTGAGGCCTCCATAAGGAAGGCAAATGGCTTGGCTGGATTGTTTTTGGTCATTGACTCAGTTGATACAAAAGAACAGTTTTGTAAAGCCGCGGAGTTCTTTTGCTCATTGACGAGAGGAGTACCCATAACCCATAGACCACGGCCGGGCGGTGTCCACTTTAGATTAAATAGTCGGTCAAAGGCTTCTTTAGCCGAAGCCTGAGCCTTAGCGTCATTCCACGGAAGTCGCTGGCTCTTGCAATGGTCTTTCTGAATAGAGTACATACCGTTGATAACGCGCTCGCATACATCTACCCAAGTCTCTTTAGTGCCATCCTCTTTAAGACGAGAGTAAGTTCGTAAAAAGGTGATCTCGCCAACCGAGTTTCCTGCGGCATCTTGGTAACCCCACGGAACTTTCTTTGACTTGTAACCTGATACGAAATCGTCTGCAAGACGGAAGGACAATGCCATTTATTCCTCGGTTCTCTAGAAGGGTTTTACAGTCTATTGTTAAAAAGCTTTGGGTTCAGCAAGAAGGTACTTTCCTGATCTGGTAGAGCCTTCTTATATGATAACTACTCTTTGGTTAAGTCTTTAATTACCTCGGTAGTTTGCTCCTCGTTGAGCCCGTTAGAAGGTAATTCTTTGAGGACATTTGCCTTGTCCCCGAAAATAGAACTGAGTACCCCAGCACTACCTTGACGCTCTACGGTCATCCTAATGAACTCCCGAGAGTCATCCAATTCTTTAGTTGTCTTTATCAATTTAAAGAGCCGATCTATCTCTTTTGAGACGTTAGGGTCAGCGTATCCACCGTTCATTTCTTCAGTAAAACGCATAAAAGCGACCCTTTGACCCTGCATTTCAATGATGGCATTGATGAGGGACTTGAGTTGGTCTTTGGTCTTAACCTCAACTGGGAGCTTAAATGCGCACACAGATTGAGGCTTAAAAGCAGGGCAGTTAGCCGCTACAAAGCAGGTATCACACACCCGAAGACTGACTGATTGAGATTGAACAACAGGTACTTCTTTAAATACTTCTACCCCGTTTTCGGACTCAACTACCTGCTTCATCTCGTATCCAAAGACAGGTAAATTGCCCATTTCTTCAGCGGTTCTAGGCTCTAACTTCCGCGCAGAAACACCCCTCTTATCACTATTAGCGGGGGCGGTTTCTCCACTTTCATCACTCACTGGTAAGTCGTTATTATCATATAACTTCTCGGTATCTTCTGGAATCACGCCGTTTAACCTCGCTTCATATTGCAGGTAAGACCACACTGCCAGACGGCAGACTTCCTTATCATCATCTTCTAAAATCTTGTCTACATCTAACCCTGCTTTAAGGTAAGCGTTCCTATATCTAGGGCGCGCTTGATCTTTCATACGGGCTGGGTAGCGTACCAGTTTTGTTCCGTCCCAAACGATGGTTTCACCGTTACGCATAGGGGATAGCCAAGACATAGTGCTGGCGGTCTCAGCAGTAATCTGCCGTAAAGTATCGGGCTTAGCCGACCCAAGTATATGAAAACGGGTGCCGTGCTTACGAACAAGTGTTCGCATTACAGTTATAAGCTGCTGGTTATCTTCTAGGGATTCGCCTGGAATAGCAATGTCTAAGTAGTTACTTCCGAGTAGATTAAGCTCAGCAAATCCAGATTCAGGGCTCCAAGCAGGTAAGAACTTACTGGGCGGTACTTGAGACCAAGCTGACTTACGCTGCTGCGCTACAAACTCTTCATCCGCAGCTATTTCACTAAACATATTGATTCGGTCTATATTGTTTGCAATAAAGTCCTCATACTCAGCGGCAAAGTCCAGCAGAGCATCTGATGTCAGCTCTTCTGATTTAGGTATGCCGGGGTATACATAGATGTAGAGGTGGTCTTTGAAGTAATTCTTCAATAGATACGTCTTATTCTGGGGTAAACCGCGCTTAGTAAGCCCCCAAAAGCTGACTCCGACATGCGTAGCTGACGTGGACTCTAAAAGGGTACGGTTGCTTGGGACTTCTGCCCCGAGGTAGACAATCTTCATTGAACGCGGTGATCCTCTACGTAGGTCTCCTGCTGGCTTATGATCTCGCTCTTAATCTTTGCCCACGACTTTGCGCCCTGCCTGCCATCTGGTCGGAACTTCTCAGCCATATAAACAGGGTGCATAAACATCAAAGTGGTAAGGCCAATCTCAAGTAGTTTTGCGGCTAGTGCGGGGTCTGATGTGACTACAAGATCAACCCCGCTCTGTTGTCCGCGACAATACTCTACTTGGCGCAGTTCCGGCCACTCGACACCCGCAGTCATTTCAAGGCCAATTAGGTCATCAACTAAATTAGTTTTATTCTCACGTAACCATCGGTCATCTTTGTACTTATCTGTACATAAAAGTAGGACACGACCCTTTTCTTTTAAGATGCGATAAAGGGACATACCTTGAGGTATGGGAGCATTAGTTATGGGGTTACGAAGAACGCCATCAATAAACATAAGTGTTGCCACGAGTTGTACCCTACTACTAAATTACGATTTGTGTTATCTGCCGCCGACTGCGCGGCGTATTAAGGTATTAACATCAGGTAGTTGCATACCGTATGTCTGTGCCTCAAAGTCTTTTTTACTCTTTGTTGCTATGTCTTTTAGTTTACGCAAGGCCTGGATAGACCCCGCCTCTTTACCCGCTTGCCAACGATAATTGGACGGGTCTGTGTATCCTAAACCAGATGGGCTAAACGCGTAAGTTCTACCCTTATGTATTTCATCAAACAAAGCAACGCCTTGCTCTACGGCTAGCTTTAACGCAGCTTCTGCGTTTCTACGAGCAGTGTCGGTTGGGGCGCTACCAATAGCGGTTAGCGCGGCTGAGTAACGAGATAGGATGTCTGTAGTCATAGAAACATCGCGAGCAACTTTCTGCTCTACCATCTTGTTTCTAGGTGGCGCTTTAACCTCAGGCTGAACAGTCCAGTCATCATTAGTTAATGAGTAGGCTGCGTAAGGCTTGATCTGACGAATATCAGACTTTACATTTACAAAGAAGGTAAGCTCGTAAGCATCTAAGAAGTTAGCTGTAGCTGGATGCAAGTCTTTTCTAAAGTCTTCGTTAAACATATCTGCGATTTGTTTATCGCTAAGGGCTTTATACTCTGGATTAGACTGTCTAAACATAAGGTAGTTAATTCCTACCAAGCAATCTAAGTCAGCTGGGGTACGAGCTGCCGTCCATTGGTAACTTACGCCAGAGCCAGCAATCCAAACAGAGGTATACCCCTCTGGGTTGTAGTAATGGTTACGCAAGTGCTCGAATAGAATACGCAAGATGGCGGCGCGAACTGAAGGTACAAACTTATTATCCCTAAATAAGCGGGGATCTAGCCCTGCACCAGGCGCACTGAAGTATGAGGTCTCAGAGGGCTCTAAGGCTACAGGTGTGGCTTGTTTAGCAAGCGCTGCGTACAAGTCCATTCAGATATTATAGTTCGTTTTCGCGTTGTTCTTTGTAGGTAATGTCATAGCGTTTGGTTTTTTCCTCTGATTCTTCTTGGGCTTTAACCATAAACCCACAATCTGTGTGGGCAGTTGCAAATCTATGACCCCACATTAACGCTAGGGTTTCATTCTCTTCTGAGTCGGACTGAAATGACGCTCCGCAAGAACAGGACATTTCTATAAACATACTATCCGCCTTTACCTAGCTGTGTATCTACAGTATACCTATTAAAGCGGTTAGTAAAGGGGCAAAAGTTACTTGTCTAGACCTTTAGCTTTCATAGCTTTCTTTTGCACTTCCATTTTTACAGGGCAAAAATCGCATAGATAAACTTTAATTGTAGACTTACCAAGACCTTCTGCTTTACGCTCTTTGCTTGTGCCTGCGTCAAGTAGTTTTCTATCGTTCTTGTAATCACTACAATCAGTAGTTCTATTGTGTAATTGCCAACACTTCATAGCGTCTTGACTAAAGTTGTCTTTTGTTTCGTAGAAGTTAGTGCCAAAAGCATCAAGTCCAGCAGTTAATGGACTGCCCTTACCTGTAAATTGTTCTTTTATTTGAGCAATAATGGATGCTTTTACCTTTGGAGTCATCCAATAGACAAAGTTAACGTCTGTGAGCATACCCATGTGACCACCGCGCTCATGAGGAGCAACAGCGGCCTGTAAAAATGGGTTTTCTGATTGATCGTACTTGCCTTCGCCAAGGTAGTTACCGTTCTTAGCGTAGGGTACTTCTTCAATAGTCTTACAGGTCTTGCAAACAAGCAGGTTTACGCGTTCTTCGTCTAGCTCCATGTGGTGATCCTATCATATGCGCCGATTTACTTTTTCTTTAGTTTTGCCGCTGCGTCTTTCTGTGCTTTTCTCTGTGCGTAGGCTTTAATATCACGCTCTGCGCGTTCTGCTTCCATCTTCTTCTTAAGGTCTTCTCTTTCAGCGGCGTCGCTGTCAACCTCACTAACAGTAGGTTTTTCTTCAGTTGTCTTCTTAACTGGTTTCTCAGCAGCTTTCTTTGCCGGCTTCTCTACAGCTTTTTTAGCTGGTTTAGTGACAGCTACTGCCTCGGCAGCAGGTTTCACTTTGTTATTTTTTTCAGGGGCCTTTACAGTTTCTAACTGACGTGGCATAGCCAAAGGCTGTGGGGCTGGTGGTGTGTATGAACCACCCGCTACGCGGTCAATTAGGGACATGCGGCCTTGAGGCGCAGTCTTACCTGATAGTGGACGGCCCATTATTTAAAACTTTCGTCAGCACTTTCATATGCGGAATAAAAAGGTGCTTTAGTAGTAAGACCGTTTGTTTCATCTATAGGAGTATTTGTTCCAGAATGGTAAACGTGACCTTTTCCAAGCCTGACGCCTTTTAGTTCACCAGTGTCTTCAATAACCTTTTCAGAAATATCTTTACCTCTTAATGTGCTGCGTTCCCAACCACCTGCTGCACGGCCAAGTGCGCCCATCATCTTTTCAAATGAACCTACAGAACGACGAGTATCTCTTGCGCGATCTTTAGTCATGATTACTCGTCTCCTTTATTCCATTTTACAGAGCCTTTTACTGGCTTGTCTCCAACACGGGAAATTAACGAAGACAGGTGCTCTCCGCGCTCATGCGTATCAAAGTCTGGGTGGTACGTTGTTTCGTAGCTATCCCCCGACTCACCCTTCCAAGAAACGTGTTGGATTGGGCCGATAACTCTGCGAGGGTCTTTTGCTCTATCTGGCGCTGACATTAGTTACCTGCCGGATTTACTTTAGAAGGATCTTCAGAGTTGATGAAACCATAGTTAAAGTATGGATGGAGGCTAGCGCGGTTCTTGACGACTAGTTCGTCACCCTGTCCAGCGGCTACCTCTGTGTTTGGACGGCGCTTACGGTACTTGCCGTCTGTGGCGCCTTCTTCCATAGAAGCGTTCTCAGAACGAAACTTATTAACGGTCATGCCATGCCGCCTTTCACGTGTGACTGCTTCATTCTACGGGAGCAGGATGGGCAGTGCTCTTGATTCAACAATGATTGTACGGGGTCAATACGCGTACCACAGGCTTTACAGGCCTTATCTCCGTTATAAATGGTCTTACTTAGGTCGCGCTGAGTCTGGAGGCTAACATCTTCTGCGCCAGCCATGCCTTCACCCGTGCTATCTGTGTATAGTCCTGGGTCTCTCATATTGTTGGTCCTAACGAGTTAGTGCTGGTTGATTCCTGAGTGTTAGGGGTCTGGCTAAAGTCAGACTCTACACGCTGGGTTGTAGCGGTCTTGCGTGGCATCTGTGCGATATCTTCAATAGTAATTTCGTGTTCAGTATAGCCAAAGCGCGCTGGGAATAGTTTGATCTGTGGCATAGGGGGGCGCACATATTCTTGGATCTCTTCGCGCCCCATTGTCCATGCTGCCATTGATTGACTTAATAGGCGTTCTTGATTAGATTGAAATGGCCCGACGTATTCTTGCGGGGGATTGGCGGCCTCGGGCGGCGCTACCCACGGTCTACGGTTGTAGACTCCATCTGCGTATTTAGTCATTTCTACCGTATGACTGCTTAACTGCGTCTAATACTTTAACAATGTCTGATGCTTTACCTTTGCCTGCAACGCGGGCTGGGCCTGGAACTTCTACGTGACTACCGTCATGGTGCATAACTGCTTTTTCTTTAGAGAATGCTACTTGAGACTCAGGGCGCGTAATTTTTACAGACTGCGTATCGTGCATTACTGAGTTAGGGAACTGTCCGCTGCTTCTATTCATTTTATCTCCAAGGTGTTCTCATACGAGCCATCTGGTCTACACGGCGCTTATCTAGTGATAGTGGTGATGTACTCCTCATGTTGGCTTTACCATCATTAGGAAGATGAGGCGCGGGAGCCGCCATAGCGTTTTCTACCCCGCGCTGGACGCGGATTACATTACCGTCTCTAACGCCTTTCATTTGGCGACGGATTCCGCGCATTGCATCAAGACCTTCTGGATAGTAGTAG
>Ga0208386_1000571_pt1 | contig 9911 bp, 2 predicted proteins | sample CryBogCBH16Oct07_FD_185510 | JGI IMG/M metagenome (GOLD analysis project Ga0208386, IMG submission 185510) | Freshwater microbial communities from Crystal Bog, Wisconsin, USA - CBH16Oct07 (SPAdes) | ecosystem: Environmental > Aquatic > Freshwater > Lake | place: Crystal Bog, Wisconsin, USA...
AGTTCCTGGTGGTAATGCTAAGGCACGAATGTCTGTCAAATATGGCACATTAGTATTATCAGAGGTAGTCAGAACTACTTTGATAGCAAATTGAATGAACGACTTATACGATGTTCCGCTGGTGCTTGTATACTGAATATAATTGTTTGCTATATTGTTTGTACCTGGAGCATATTCAATTTCTTGAGTTTGTCCATACGCATTTGAATAGTATGAACCATTATTAATAGGTGTCATCAACTGCCATGATTGGTCAGTAAATGCAGCACTATCAGATGAACTCAAAATCTTATACATTACATAGATGTTTGTACCAGATGGACGATAAGCAGTCAAGAATACTCTTAAATCACCTGAATCATTTCCTGGTGCCAACACAACTTTCTTAGTGATGTATCGAGTTGCTGCGTTACCACCTTTTGGTGAATACTCAGAAGTTGTTGTGATGTTTGCACCAGAACCCGGTGTTGTATTAGCATCATTGATTGTAATTGTTGGAGGTGCCAAGTAACCTGAACCGCCAGACTGAACATATACAGAAGTAATGTTGCCGTTGGCAGCAGTAGCACCAAGCACAGCAATTGTTCCGCCAGCAACATCAGGTGAAGATACTGATACCGAGATTGAGTTGGCGTTATTGTAACCTGAACCACCAGATACTAAAGTGATTTGTGAATTTGTTACAGGCAGATTGTTAATATTCCATTGAACATTATATACTGCCAAGCCATCATCAGAAACAACAGGTGATACATTAGGATCATTAGATGACAATGTAGCATACACCATAAATGAATTGTTAGAATTGGCAACTAATACACGCTCGCCATTGCCGTCATTCAGATAGATGTTGTTGAGTGTTGGTGAACCAAAACGACCTGGTTGAACGGATGTTTCACCAGCATATGCACCTGTTGCCGCTACGGTTGCATTGTAGGTGTAGTTAATGTTTGTCGTTGTTGGTAACAAGTCTGTTGTAGTAATGTTGTAAGCATCAGATAATACATTGGCGGTTGAATAGTTGCCAGACAAATTACTTACTGTGTTTGCTTGAACAAAACGATTAACATCATTGATTACTGATTTACGGTTTGGCAATCCAGCAGGAACAACAAATTGAATCTTAGGATTCTGAGTGATATCGTAGTAAGCCTGATTCAATACAAACATCAATGCCTTAGTCTGGTCAGCAGTCCATGTAATAGAGTTCTGTGATTCAAACAATGAACCAACATATGGTGCAGTACCAATCTTAGTGATTACAGTTGGTGTTGGGTCTGTTGGTAAATTCTTAACAGAAGATGGAATTGCTGTAGCATTTTGTGCAGCCACATAAATGTTATATTCAGTTGATTGTGAATGTATAATGAAAGCGTATAATTTATTTGGTTGAATGAATACAGGTGCATCAAACTCAAAGTCAGTATATGTTGTAGAATCCAAATAATGTGGATTAGCAGAAACATTAACTTGGTCTGGTGTCAATGTAACAACAGAGTGGTCTAGTTCTGTACCGTTTGGATAACCATTCAATGTGCCAACAATAGACAAACGCACTGGTGAATTCGATGTTGTTGGTTTGGACTGGAAGAAGAATCTTGCAGAACTCAAGAACACACCATTTGGATAATTCTGTTTATCAATAATAAATGTTTGTGCTACTGGATCGTATCTTGAATAAGATGTTGCTGTTGATACCAATTGATTGTATTGATATTGTGTAGCAGCAAATGTATTCGGTGCAGAATCAATAGAAGGTGAGAAATCTAGATTCTGTGATGTTGTAGACAGACCAGATGCCGTAAATGTGGCAGTAGAGAATGTAGTTGCAGATGTTGGGTCTGTTGGTACAGTTCTATTATCTAAACGGAAGATTCTTTGTCCGTTTTGGAATGTAGATGCTGGGATTGAGAACAGTCCAGAGAAAGCACCTGCTTCATTGGTTGAAATCTGTGGTGCAACTCCGTTAGACATACCAATCAAGTAACTTGTATTGTTAGACCAATTCTTATTACCATGAATACGATAGAAAGAAGTAATTAATCCTAATGAACTATTGTAACCACCAGAAATTGGAACTGGCGTATCTAATGTGGCCACTTTAGTAGAACCAACATAGTTCGTTACATTGGCATTGTATACTGTTGAAGATGTTCCGTTATTAGTTGTGATACTAATTGTAGAACCAGTATAGAAATTATTTGTAGCAGAAGCCAATGGACTTAAAGTGATTTGAGTTACACCAGTTGTGTATGTACCGCCACCAGAAACACTTGAAGATGTTCCGTTTACGGCAGAAACAACAGCACCAGTCATGTTCAATGTTACACCATTTACTACTCCGCCAGTCGGTGTTCCGTAGGCAGTAGCAGAGCCAGAAATATAATTTCCGTTGCCATCAAACTTAGCATTATACAATGTTGTGATTGTGGTTGCTGTAATTGCAGCAGAAGATACGAAAACATACAAACGAGAATTTGTTGTGTTTGGATAATTGTATACATCAATTACAGTACCAACAGTATTCCAATTACTGCCTGTCAAATAACCAATCATATCACCAGGTTGGAATGAACCAGAAACAGAAGTTAATTCCATTACAGTTGGTAATGAAATATATGGGTCAACGATTGTATTATCAAATGATGTTGTCAAAGGTGTATTGACCTTCAGCGAACCACCACGAACAGTTAAGTCTTGGGCACGAATGTATGGTTGAATTGATACATTAGTGATGAAGCCGTTTGTGTTGTTATATGTTGAAGGCAACTGTGACCAGTAACCAGAGATAGTTGTTTGACTCTGTGACTGATATGTAGCAGAATTAGTTGCAGTATAACCAACATAACCAAACGGACTCCAATTGATGCCGTGACCAATTACAGAGTAAGAAGATGTTGTTGTATATTGTGAACCTGGAATTGTTTGCCAGTTACCTACTTGTAACACATTCAATGTAGAACTTTGTTGATACAATGTTAGATTGGGGTCAACCAACAACAAGTCAGGTGCTTTAGTGTTATCAACCCAATTGTCCATCGGAGGATTCAATGATAATGAACCTTGATAGATTGGTGTTGTAAATGGGTTCAGATTAACTGTATTAGAAGCCAACTGTTGAGTTACCAATGCTGTTTGAGTATATGGTAATGAGAATTGATTTGTAGCGTGATTGATTGAATTAACACCAAATCCTAAACCACTCAATGCAGTATTGGAAACATTACCCAAAGCATTATACAATACAGAAGATTGTAATGGATAGTTTGTAACAGATTGTGAAGCAGACATCCGTTTATTGACAGTATCAATAGAAGAATTGAAATCGGCATTACCAGTATCAACGGATGAGAATGATGAGAAGTCATCTACCAAAATACCATTTTTGAAACGATTGAGTCCGTTAGAATCTGGCACTTGTAATGTCTGAGTCTTTTGCTCAAGTAACGAAAGACTTGTATAGTATTCAATATTGTTCAAGCGAGTTTGCAGATTAGAAATGTCTTGCATCGTAAAGCGTTGATGCTGAACTGCTTGAACAGATAAACTTGGTAATACACCAGTAGGTGCTTCACTTGGAATAAATGCTGTGTATGGCTCATTAAAGAGATTAGAAATTACCAATGAACCATCGGGTTGTGAAGGAATTGTTGGAGTAACAGAAGGAACTCCATTCACAATCTTGAATGAATTATCTTTACTTAAAATTAGAATATCATTACGAGCAAGATAGTAAGAGTAATTACTTGTAAAATTTGTTAAATCTTGTGGAATGTAGATACCAGTATCATCAGAAGATGGATTACCTGTGTATTCAAATGTTCTAGTTGCAGTAGCATTTTTACGAGCAGGTCTAAAGTCTAATGTGTCACGAAGATTGTATGCAATACCATCTTTAGCAGTATAAGAAGGTATAGAACCATACGCTTCAGGACTGGTAGAGATTGGTGCCAAGTAAGACATACCGGTAAAGTAACCATCACCGCCAGTATGTTTGTAGTAATTGAAGATTACCAAAATGTTACCTTTTGGTTGTGGCACTCCTGGTCTTAAAGTAATCCTAGCGTGTTCGTAGGTGTTATCCCTTTGACCATTATCAAAACTATACCGTGAAGTAATATCGTATGCAGAATTGGTCAGCATGGACAAAGTAGGAGAAGTTCCTGGGGCGCCCGTATCAATAATCTTGACGATGCTCTTCAAGTCTGTTACATAAAGAACCTGTGCGCTTCCAGGAGTTACCAGTCCAGCATTTTGAATGTATACCTGACCGTTGTTCAAGTCAACAAAGGTATTGGTATTAACGGTGCCGTCAGGACCTGAAGTGGAAACAACAGAAGTATTACCAGTTACCAAATTCTTAGCACGAACAATGTGGTTGGTATCATCGCCATTGGTAACATTTACTTTAGCGATAATAGAAACAGTCATACCAGTTGTTACGTTGGCGGTATCTGTTGCACTTAATGTTAAGGTATTCTTATCGGTAGAAACGCTTACTGAACGACCAGCAGTAACAAAAGGAACTACATCACCTACATTAATTGTTGGTGAGCCAGCATTTGAGGTACAAATGATAGTATAGTTTTGTTCAATTGCTGATGTAGATAATGTTCCTGTTCCGCCAGCAAAGTCAACAATGTTTTGAATACCTACAGGTAATGTAATTTGAATCTGTGAAGAACCAGACACATTAGAGAATGACTTACTACGGAATACTTGTGTAGAACTATATTGTGCGTTATTGATGCCTGCTAAGAATGGATAACCAATCTTATAAAGTAACTCTGGTGTACCAGGAGATTGAACATTAGTGGTACCAATTGTTACTCCACCAGTTTGTGAATATGTTTTTGCTCCAGAATTAACATTGGCCTTGGCATTGATAGTTAATGATGATTGATTAACTAAAGAATTTGAATTGCCAACATTAAACTTCAATGAGAACTTAGTTGTAGAATCTGGAATAATAGAGAATGCTTTGTTAACAGTCAATACTTTTGTGCCAGCATTATAACCAGTAATTGTTCTTAAATCACCAGCAGATGTACCGGCATCAATTGACAATGTAGTACCAACATAAGCATTGGTCACATTAGAGAAAGCATTTGATACATCATTGATTGTAAGTGTAGTTGCTGTAGCAGATGTTGTGTTACCAGAAATTGTATTGGCAGTAAAATCTGTTACATAAGCACGATACACATATGATAATGTATTTGCGTCAGTAGTATTGTGGTCGTAAACTAAATTACGAATGTAACCAGAACCAACTTTAGTTGAGTTATAAGATGTTACGTTTGCTGTTGATACGTTTGCATATGGAACACAATGGTAATCAATAGTAGGTAGTGTAGTTACATCAAACAAACCTTTGACAGTATCAACATAGATAAAGTTACCATAATCCACAAATACTGGATTATTATTCTGTGATACTGTATTGCGTGAACGAGGATTAGTTAATTTAACCGATGCTTGATTCTCGATACGATAACCACGAACATAAGCAATACCAGGACCAATGTTCACATCATAGAGTTGTGAGTTGGCAGTATTGGTAGATGGTGTAATGTTAAATGAATTAACAATAAAGTCACCATTAGTATCGTAGGTACGCTTAGCAAAGTAATCATCAATAGCAGAGTATACTGTTGAGTTAGTTTGTGTCTGAGTTTGACCTGTTTGTGTCTTTAACAATTCAATGAAACCATCGTCATTACCTAAAGTAAGTGGTCGTGTTTCAAGTGTTAAAATAATTTGATAGCGGTCAGCACCAGGAGCTTGATAGTTAGAAGCACCAGAGGCAGGATCCAATAATGTTAAATCTTGTGAACTTGTTACTGTATTTTCTTTGATATTCAAACCAACACGAAGTGATGGAGAATTATCATACTTGTCAAGAATAACTGTTTGTGGTAATACATTAACAAAGTTACCAATAGAATATTTGGTTGTTGTACCGTTTGCGGCAATAACTTGATTGTATCCGTTGACGACATAGAATACGCCAGCAGAAATAGAAGCAACAGAAGAATTACCAACAGATGTAGTGCCACCAGAAGTACCAATTGTTGTGGCTGATGGAGAAGATGATGTTGCTGACTGAATATAAACAGTCATACCATCTGAAAATTGTGTGCCAGAAAGATAAGTTACGACCAATGTTGGTGGGTCACCTGCAACTGTGGCATTACCTGTGGCTTCAGCAGTAGCAATAACACGAGCATTGATAGTGCCGGTAGAATCAGTAATTGTTTTGTTTAAAAAGTTAGCAGCAACAATAGAAGAACCACCATAGATAGTGTTCAACTTGATATAGTTACATTTTAAATTAGTAGTAACTTGACCACCAGATACCGGTGTGTTTTGAGAATAGATTGCTGAAGCAAATTCAGAAACTTGGTTCTGAAGAATAGTTTGTGCTTGTGTTAATTCACGAGCTTGAACTGCACGACCTGGTTTGAAAAGAATACGATGGTAATTTTTTGATGGGTCAAAATCATCGTAAAAAGGATCCACGTTGTAATTAATCATTATTCTGCCTTAGAATCTTAAAACTAATCTGAGTTGTTCGTTACCATTTGGTGAACGCTGAATTGGTTGTCTATTTTCAAAATACATCACATAACCTGAGCCAACAGAGAAACTAGTTGGCGTATATTGTAACAGGACTCTTGAAGTGCCTGATGTTGCACCGTATAATGCAGCACCTAAACTGTATGTTCCTACTGTATTTATCAGCGAAACTATATTGTTTCCTGAATCAAAAGAACAAACTGTAGCCGTAAAACTAGCATTGTTGGCATTTGAACCTTGATATACAGTTTCACCTGAAGCAAAAGAACCTAGTCCAAAAGATACTGTTCCCAAATCTGAGGTGTTATAAACCGATGCTGTTGGTATGGTACCATCATTTAAAAGAGGATTAATAATGACACCGACTTGACGGAAAGACACATCAGTAGGAATATTACCATTCTCAGAGCCATCAATTTCTGCCGACAACATGATATGGTTACAACCTAATTCAGATACAGGATCGGAACCATGGCCACCAATAGGAGAAATCACAGCATTGGCTGTTGCGTTGTTACCAGCATATCCTGACTGAGGAGAAATTGTAACTGTTGAATATGTATAATTGTTTCCTGTATTGGTCACAATCACATCTTGCACAATATTGTTATACACATTTGCATAAGCAGTTGCACCAACACCATCACCATTAACAGTAACAACAGTAGTAGTAACTCCGTTTGAATAACCATTACCTGAGTTGGTCACATTGATTGCATTGATTGAACCTAGACCAGCAGATGTCAATGGATTAGGTGTAACGGTACCTACTGCCAAAGGCATCCAGTAAGTATCAAAGAATAATTTTTTGAGACCTTTATCAATCGTTGTTACATAAATCCACTTGTAACCATCTGATAGATAAAGAGTTTGTGTCGAATCTGTTGTACCAGCTTGTAGAACTGGTTCAACCGTAGAACTTGCTCCATGATTATTACCTAAGCATTTAAAAATTTGGTCGTAACGATTACGAACATAGAATGGCTTAGTAATGATACCATTGGCATCGGTAGTAAACATATTGTCGTAGTCAGTATATGGTGTATATACTGTGCCAGTTGTCCAGTCGATACGAGGAACAACAGGCGACATATTAGAAGATGTAATCAACTTAGTAGCAAACATATGTTTAAATGTTTTCTTAATGTTTGCTTGGTCTTGTGTTGGAAATGGAGGATTTACATCGTCAGGCCATTGGTCTGGTTTACCAATAAAGAAATACGAAGTCGATTGAGCATTAGGTGTAAAACCAGATGCTGTGATTGCAAAGAAATAGGTTAACTCTACCTCTACAACCGAGCCGTATGTTGTTAATATTCCGTTTACAGTATTTGCCATGTTTTATTTATTACTGATAGGTAATAGCTACAAAAGTATTTGCCGATGTTCCGTCAGCGCACATATATTTCAATAAGGCTGATTGTGAAGCAGTCAAAGTAAATGTTGTTGCACCTACTGTTGAATTCAAGGCTGAAACACCGTGTGTAATTGTATGAGCACCTGGACCACCGGTGGAAGTATTTGTTAACCAAACATCAATTGTTTTACCAGCAACAAAACTAGCAGGAGTAACAGTAAAGTTGGCAGAAAGATTTGCACGAACAATTGTATCTGTGGTGAAATTAATTGTTAAAGGACTTGAAGAACCAACTCTAACCGTATTGATAATACCATTGGATGTAGTCAATGTATTTGCAGTAATATCTTTTGCAGTAAAAATACCAGTAGAATCATTGATGCTTATTGTATTACTTGAAACAATATTGTTTGCATAGGCATATAACACAGAACCATTTGGTCTGCCGTATGCTTGGCGTAATTGATTCTGAATAAACAATTTACCTTGTGTTGCATCACTTAGAATGATTTTGCCTAACTGAACTACCGTATTTGCAGTACCTGTTGGCGCCACATTAGATGCAATACCTGGAGTTGTGGATAAGAAAAGAATATCTCCGTTTTGACCAATACCAGTTGAATTTAAATCTTCAACAATACCTTGTGAGTAAGCAAAACCATACGCACTGTTTGCAATTGCATTTTTAACAAAACCAGCAACAGTTGCATTAGCTGAACTTGTAGCATCCGCCAAAGCAATATATGGAATTTGATTTGCGGTTACACCAGTCACTAAACGAATAAATGAGTTTGCCGGTATCGTTGCACCACTAGAATTAAATCCACGGAAGAAAAGAACTTTAGAAATAGATAATCTATCGCCAGCAATATCTGTATCTAAAATCAATGATTGTGTATTACTATAATACCACAATTGTGCAACTGTTTGTGTTGGTGTTGATGCTTGTGGAAACCAAATAATAGAATTAGACTGTGAAGTTGTTGTGACTACGTTAGAGAAGAAAATATTACCTAACAATGTATTCGCAGATAAATTACCAAGAACAACCATGTTCTTACTGAATGTGGCATTGTTTGATGTAAATGAGTCAACAAAGATGCCTTGACCTACTGAGTTAGCAATCAAATTGCCTGTCAAAGTTAAAGCATTTAATTGAATGACCGCAGTATTTTGAACCGCTGTATTGGCCTTAGCAAAGGCTGCATTAGAATATGATTGTAAGTTTGCAATGTTAGCTGTATTATTTGCAGTTGTTAATTGCAAGTTAGCAATATTGCTAGTATGGTTTGCAATAACGGAGAAACTATTCAATGATGTATTGTCATAGAATGTGATTGTGTTTACTAATAAAGTGTTTGCAATATTTACAAGTGTGTTTTGACGGAACTTAACATCATTATATTTAACTTTCATAACCACGTTGATATCATTAGTACCCGCAGCCATGAATTTAATTTCTGTATTTGGTGATGCAGTACCTACAATCAAATTACCAGACGGTACGGTAGTATTGCCTGTGCCTTGAACATACAAGTAACCATCATTTGGTCCCATTGCAGAGAAGTTACCATCAGGTATAAAATTAGAGTTGTTGAATCCTAAATCTAAGAATGTATTTGAATCTGTACCAGTATCTCCAGTAATAACTAAGTCAGCAGAACCATTTGCACCAATATTTTGTAGATTAACCTGTACATATTGTTGGTTTGTACCTGTAAACTGTGCAACAATATTAGGAAGAACAACACCGCCAGAACCAACAGTCAATGTGTTGTTGGCATACAAAGAATTACCTAATGAACCTGCATCAATACGAGTTGTTATGCCAGTTCCTAAGTCTGTTGTTGGGAACAAAGACTGTGATGGGTTGACATTTAAATTTGAACTAACTGGTAGTCCTGATATTTTTACTGATGACATTTTTTATCCTAGAATTAATATTCTTCCGTCTTCTGTTGTTAATGGTTGACCG
>Ga0208386_1000578_pt1 | contig 9861 bp, 7 predicted proteins | sample CryBogCBH16Oct07_FD_185510 | JGI IMG/M metagenome (GOLD analysis project Ga0208386, IMG submission 185510) | Freshwater microbial communities from Crystal Bog, Wisconsin, USA - CBH16Oct07 (SPAdes) | ecosystem: Environmental > Aquatic > Freshwater > Lake | place: Crystal Bog, Wisconsin, USA...
GCTTTCAACTCATTGTAGTATCTCGTGTAATACTTCATAACAAAATTCATTATTTTGTCTTCTTGAAGAGACCAATGTTTTAAAATATCAACAGCGTCCGACACTATACCGGTAATATTGAAAATCTCATTCCAATATTCAATAAGGTCTTCGGCTCTCCATAGGTATCGTTTATCTACTTCGAGAGTGACTAGGTCAGTGAAAGCGCTATAAGGGCTGCTGTTGTTGGCATATACAACTATCGCATTTGGGTTGTTCTGGTTTTGAATTTTTTTCAATTCCATAACCCAAAGACCGTGAGTTGAGCACCAGAGTATGTCAGATATAGTAGTGTGGTTTAGCCGGTTATATACCTGGGCTCTGTCATGATCGTATCGTTCTTGGCAGATAAGCGTTGCTGGGATTGAATTCGGCAACAGTTTGGCATAGCTTTCGTTTAATTTTTTCATTTTATTTTCTTGATTTGGTTATTGAATCTACTCACTATAAACGATGAGTAGAATTTTTAATCAATGTATTTTTCGGGTAAGTCTATGAGACACTCCTTAAAACAACTTTGGATATCAAAGCCAATTGAACCGGCCAGTTTACACGCCGACCAGAATTTCATAAGGTCTTCGATTCTCCATAGGAGATTTTTGTTATCGTAGACTGTTTCATTATCTTTGGTTATTGCCAAGATCATATCTCCTGACCGGATATAGTCGGGGGTTAATATGGCAACCCACTCCTGTTTTGTAGCCGACCAATGTACACTAAAGTCGGTTTTATAAATCGGATCCGTTCCTGATCCAAATGACCGCCTTTGAGTGGTTATTGAATCTACCGGCAGATCCTTCGGAAAGTACTTTTTACAGTACTGTGGTGGGTTTTTAGTTCCCTTAATAGAAAATACTTTTTTTGTTGTTTCTTTTGTCATGATCTTCTCCTAGTTAAAAACGGATAGCCTTGGGACATTAATGTCCCAAGGCTATCATCAAAGTAATATAAGTTTTAATTTGTCTTGAGATTTAAGTCAACGTATTGACTAAAGGCAAAGGACTTATACCTAAAGTCGTATAGGTTACATTGTCAGCTTCTAAATGATACCAGACAATGCTCAATGTGTTGTCAGATATCCATTCATTAGAAAATGTATTTTGTTGAGTAATATTCCAGTATTGAGCAATATTCACAATAGGCGATGTTTCATTCTGATACATAAACGCCATGTGTGTAGGCGTAGGTGGACTTAAAGAAACGCTTTGGTCGAATAACGCATGTAGAGGTTTCCATAGCGTTTGTAACCAATTGGTTAAAGAAGTTTGGTTACATTGGACACTAAAGTTTTGATTACCTAAAACTGAATACTCTGCAAAGACATTAGCTCCGTATACTTCGGTAGCGTTATTTAAGTAATCTATAATCCAGCCTACATGGCCGTTGATTCCATACTTAATTGTTATAGCTTCTGGGAGTATAAAGCCCTGGTATTCAGAAATCACATTACCTACATTGACTGCAATTGTAAATTGCTGAGAGTTGGTATTGTTTCCGTTATTTAAAATGCCGCCACCGTTTACATAAATGGTGTATTGAGTTGCATTTAGTTTTTCAAATATGGTTCTATCTAAACTAGATAGATAATAATCATTAGAGTAAGTTTGAGTCGCTCTATTGTATTTAGGAACCACAAAGACTTTAAACACATATTGTAAGCTATTACTTACAGCACGGAGTCTATAGCTATGGGTTATAGATCTTGAATTTGGATTACCTATAGTCACTGCAGACTCATTAGGGTCTAAGTAGTACACTAACGTAATGTCACTATAGACACCTGTTTCATATGGATTAAAAGTTTCTAATCCAAAGATTACACACTTATTAGTACCTACTGAAATGATCTCTGTAGTACCGTCATTATAAGTTAACTGAGCATTAAAGTTACTTCCCGAAATAGGAATTCCAAATGGAGCATTAACAACGTCTGTTACTACAGTGTCTATTAGATTAGAGACTAAATCAATAGACTCAATGTACTTTTGGCTTTGACCAATAGCTCTAATAAAGTTAGTGTTTTTAACTAAAAAGTCTTGCTGTCTAACTGGATTACCGTCCAAGGTATAAAATATAGTTGTTACTGTTTCTCCGTCTTGTAAAGCTGTACTACAATTGAAGCTATTTGGCGTTTTAATCGTTGGGTTGTTAGGGTCTACCAGTGACAATGAAACATTTTCACTTACTACATTACCATTGACATCATAGACTTGGGAAATGACATTACCGTTAACTGTAGTATCATTACCTAAAAACACTTTCATATAGAGTACGTCCGATCCATTAACCGTAAAACATTTATCGATATCCATCCGATAAGGTGTAACAGATGTATCTAAAAAGACACGCATCATTTGCTGATAAGGAGCTAATCGGTTGATTAAATTAGCTCCTTGTGCAGCTTGTGTTAAAGCTGAAAAATCAGTTGGCTCAAGAGTAGGAATGTTGTTTTCGTTAATTCCAGTGACTCTAAGAAATCCCCTTAAGTAATCTACTACGAGGTCATCAATACTTGGTATAAATAAGGTTATGCCGTTAACGGCATAACCTAAGTATATTTCACTAATAAGCCATACATGAAACCCGTAAGGGCTTCTCTGAGCAACGTTTGCAGGCATAATAATTTTCCTCTAAGAAACAGTTAAGTAAACGCTTAATCCTATTACTTTGCCTTTGAGTATAATAGAATTAACCTGTGATAGGAAAGCATACTGATAATGGCTCACACCAAATGGGCCAGTATCCCAGCTAGGTAAAAAGACGACATAGTTAGGGTCTATATCCATTTGAGTTAAATCCACATTCAGTAACCAAAGATAAGGCTCTATAAACCCATAAATCTCTTTAACAGAATACTGAGATTTATTAAGTCCATTTAAAACACCGTTGACAATATCGTAAATCAGTCTATCCATCAGATTACTGACTAACGTATATTGATTTGGAATAACAATTAAGTCATTAGAGATAGGCTGAGGATCAATTACGGATAAGAAATTAGAGACTTGGTAATCTTGGTTAGTTTCATAGTCACTAGAATTTGTAAAGTTATCCAAAATACTACTACGAATAAATTGAGGCTTATCCACTAATGCAAACGGAGTACCGTCAGTTAAAGAAGATATGTTGTTATTAATAAAATCTTCATAATGTTCGCTAGTGACTATCTTTGATGTATCGACAATAGCTCCCTCAATCACTAATATCTTATCCCGATATTGGATTAAGTCATAAAGACCGTTATCTAAAATACTACCATGTTTTACAAACCCAAATGTGGTATTGTCTTTAAACGTTAATGAATTTTTAGGCAATCCACCATAGATTACAAAAAGAGTCGATGGATTTGCCCATGACTTTCTTTTAGAGGTCATATAGATTTTGTTTTGGAAGACTACATAGTCTAAGCCATAGATTAGGAATTCTCCTCCTAACCAAACATAAAGGCTTTTTAGATTAAATGGAATAGGAACATCATTTCCGTTATAAATGTCGATCCCAGCAATAGTGTCGTTTCTGCTAAAGAGTTTAGTGAATACAAAACCATTTGAAGCACTAATGATCCAACGAGAATACATCGGGATTGTCGATGTCCAAGTCAAAAGAGTCGTATCGTTGACATGATTATCTGTTAAAGTATAATCAATACCTTCTGTAGCAATGGTGTACTTACCATTATAGTAGATACAGAGTACGTCATAGTGTCCCAATAATGTTACTGGATACGTATTGTTAGGATCAATAGCTGTGACTAAAGGTTGTACGTTTTCATTAAAGGGAAGTAAAAACTCATTTCCATTACCTACATACTCTAATATACCTGATGAACGGTTTAAGTCTAAAGTTGTGGGGTTCTTACCATTAGCATCGAATTTGACTACTAATGCTTTATTGATAGCCATATTAGGTATTTTGAAATTACCGTCAGGTTGTTTTATAGGGCCTTGTAAAAAAGCTAAAGCCTCTTTTCTAGTGTAAACGTTTTTGTAATCTGAGTTAGAAAGATACTCAGTAGATTTATGTTGAATAAATTGGTTATAAGGACATGTCTCTAGATTCATGGCTTTCCAAACCAATAAAGTCGAATTAACCCCTGTTAAACATTGCTGTCTAACATTAGCAGGTAAATTCATTAGATCTTTAATGTAGCTACTACTGTTTAGTGATTTACGGTTTAAACCACTATCTCGTCTAATAACGACTAATCGAACATTAGTCAAAGACTTTACATCTGAGAAATTACTTAAAGTAGTAATAGCTGTATTTAACAAAGAAGCATTAAGACCAAAATCCTTATAGGTCAATTGTCTAATCATAGCTACACTAGATCTAGGAAAATAGAGTCCTACATACTGACCATTGAAATTTGAGCCTGTAATGAAAAACTCCATATCTGCTACAAACTCATCGTCGTTTTTAAGGTCTATAGAAACTACAAGCTTATTACAGGCATCAGCTTTAGAAGCATAAACAGGTAAAGATTCAATAGGAATGTAATAGCGATCTATTATAGAAGGATCATAGATGTATTCAATGGCATCTCCTACAGATAGAGTATCAAAGGATGGAAAGCCATAAGGTAAAAAAAGGCCGTTCTTATAGACTAAGCATTTATTTGAATTAGTTACCTGATTTTTAAAAGCCAGATAGCTTAATCCATTATTGGTTGTGGCATTAAACGACCCATAGTTTAACATTTCTCCATTAATATCATTAGGCGTGGTATAAAAGATATTGCTATAGAAGCGAATATAGATAGGTGTATTTAAAGCGCTAACAATAGCGTTTAAGAAATAGTCAATAGCAATTAAGACTTCGTTTTTGTCTGTAATTGAAATAAAGCCATTTTCTAGATTAAAGTTTCTTCCTACACTAAAGCAGATAGTAAAGATATTTTTAGTCTTTAAGGTAGATAAAGGTATCCAGCCGTCTCCTAGGTTATTTAGGTTTATGGTGGAAGGAGAGACTAATCCGAGACTTAATAATATAAAGTTTGTGGTGTTGTCTGGGAGTAGATATTTTACATGAGGGAATCTTACAAAGCGAGTATTTCCACCAGGACGAGATAGAGTAGTCGTTTTAAATAAAGCGTTTCTATCACTAGTCGAATCATACCAGTGATTTTGGTTTAGGTTTTCAACGAGTAAGTTTTCTAAATTCATCTTGTAGTCCTACTGGGTTTCATACGAAGTGTGTAAGTTAATAAAGTCCTGGAGAGTATTACCGTAGTTTCTTGAAGCATGATAAAGTGCATTGCCAAGCTTAGTGGTTTTCATACTCATCCGATTGACAGAATTCAATAACGCTAAAAAGGTAGGAATGTTGTCTATAGCAATATAGGAAAGAATACGGCTATTAGGTAGCATAGTGGCCCCAGCTCCAATACACTCGTAAATGACTTTAATATTAATTAAAGGTTCACCATCTGTCAGTATGTTTAATGCTTTAGCTAAGTAAAAGGATTTGTATTCTTCATGGAATAATTCCTCAAAAGCCGTAGGGTACATATTTAGTATTTCATGAACCACCTGATCTGAAACATGTAAGATTCTTGGACAGCGTTTTATAATAATGCCTGCAATCTCATCATTGGTTAATTCCTGATTGATACTCATTGCAAGAATATGGGCTATCAAAAACACTTTAGCATAAGCGGTTGTTCTTATGTTTAAGTTTAAACCGTTAGATAGTCTATCGCCTACCCAATCACTAAAGGTTTTGGCCATTAAATCTATCAGATTGTTATTTACAAAAACACCTCTGTTTTCAATCCAAAGCATATCTAAGATAGCGCGTCTAATTAAAGTATCGTAGCTATCTTGATCTTTAATCTGATTGGTTCTTAAATCAACCATAGATCTTGCATCAATGAATTCTACCCCATTGTTATAGATAGGGTGATTAAAGATACTAATGTCTTCTATGTTTCCACAAAGAGCAACAACCTTTCTACCGTGTCTATCTGAATAGCTAGGGATAATTGTTTTAAAGATAGAATCATCACCTCTTACCGCCATATAGTAGCGCTCTAGTTTTTTACCTATTTGATAAGCGCTCTCTACTTCTGACGCTAACGCGTTAACGTGGTAGACAGATCCTTTAGCTATTTGATTTTCATGATTCATTTTAATCTCCTCAAATAAGGGGTTTTAGAAGTAAACATACGATTTAAAATAATACTTATACCTAATATAGAATGGCTAATAGTGTGTTAGTATATCCACCCGATATATTTATAAGAATTCATTTTTGCTTTTTGTAAAAGGAAAAAATATGTCAAACATCAACACAAATTTACCAGGATTTAACTTCACTGGTGTAAATGATCAAAGTACGGCTCTGCCTGTACTACCTCCTTTGGTGGAGCCTCAGCACTTTCCGTTCTTCTTTTTACGCACCCAAATGGGTAGCGATAAAACCATTATGATTGTGCTTGATGAGAATGATGCTATCCGTCAATTAGGAAGTGAGACCTTTAATCCACGTGGTATTTATTGGAACCACCAAACATTAGCACTGCAAACGGCTTTACAAAACGGTAATGCTTGCGCAGTAAAAAGAATCACAACCACAGGTGTTGGTAATGTTCCATTGACTAATGCTGCGGCTGTTGTTATGGCAACAGTCCAGTATAACACAACCATTTATGAATTTGCTAGAGACACCTTTGGCAATGTCATTTATGACATCAATACCAATCTCCCTACTTTTAAACTGGTAAATGGTCAAAAGGTAGCGGTGCCAGGAGGTGTTTTAGTCACCCTCTCTGTCGTACCTTTAGGTGAGATGAGCGTGTCTCATTTGACAGCGCCATTGGCCAGCACAGGTGTTGAAACCTGGGTCGATAATAACGGCGCACCTATTACCTGGTCTAACGGTAATAATCCAGTAACCTGGTCAGCCGAGGTAGGTGTTTTAACCTACCCATTGTTTTTAATACCAGCTATGTTTCCTGGCATATACGGCAATAGCTTTGGTTTTAAAATGTGGGCAGCCACTCCTGGTAATCCTTATCCTGGTAATCAAAACGTTGTTAACGATCAAAGTGCGTTAATATTTAACGCCCAAATCATTCAAAACGTAGGCTCTTCAACGCCTAATACAGTGAGTACTCTACTGGGCGATGACATTGTTCAGTTTATGTTTAAGCCAAATGCTTACAACAAGTACACTAATCAAGATCTTACTATTCAGGCTTTAAATACAGCATGGACAGATAACGGCTTTAAAAATAAAACCTCTCCAGCTTACGGCCCATTTGGCGCTATTACAGTGTTTGAGAATAATCTAGAAGCTCTCTTAAATATTCTCTATACGGCTGAGTTAGCCAATAATCCTAATCCACCTGGTTCAAAATGGCTATTGGATTTCCTATCGGGTAGTAGCGCTGATGGTACTGCGGCTTATGGCTTCCAGATAGATTCCTCAGGCGATATACTGTCCTCTGGCAATAGCTTCTATCTCTCAGGCGGAAAAGACGGTTCTCTATTAAACAGTGACTATGAAGCCGCTATCAGAAACTTTACTCAATACGGCTACGACACTGAAGAGTGTCCTGCAACCAATATCTTAAAGTATCCATTCTCCGATATATACGACACTGGTTTTGGTATTGACACTAAAGAAACTCTGCCTATGTGGATGGGTCTTAGACCAAACACTTCGGTTCACTTGGCAAGCTACACAGATGGCTCTCCTCCTCTTATGCTGGCTGAAGAAATATCCTTATCAGCCGTCTTATCCCAACAGCTATTGAATCAAGCTGAATCTAACGTTTATGGAACTCCTGCTTTTAGAGCAACTTTAACGTTACAATCTGGCTTTTTAAATAACGGCTATGATAAACGTGTATCTCTTATCTTTGAAAACCTTGTAAAGCGCTGTATCTACATGGGTGCAGGCAATGGCATTATGTCCATTAATGGCGCTAACGACTATACGCTTTATCCTAATAATCAAATTCAATACTTTGAATCTGTTTCCGTGCCTAATTTCAATAAAAATTCTTCCAAAGAAGCTTGGAATAACGGCGCTATCTTTACTGTGCCATCAGGTATGAATGAGCAGTATTTCTATCCTTATATACACACCATTTACCCTAATGATACTAGCATATTGACCTCAGATGTTATTCGTCATATCTGCGGTAGAGTAGCTTTATTGCAAGCTAAAGTTTGGGTTCAATTAGTAGGTAGAGATGATCTTGCGGCTGCAGGTGATGCAACCTTTATCTCTGAGTCTGATAAATTATTTAACAAATTAGCAAATAACGTCTTTGCTAATAAAGCTATCTTGACACCTACCACCTATATGACAGCAGCCGATTCAGCCAATGGCTTTAGCTGGACTCAGGTAGTCAGAGTGCAAGCAAATGTTGCAAAAACAGTGGCTACATTCATAGTAGTGACTCAACGGCTATCTAATACCACCACTACAGGCTAATTGGAGAAAGAATTATGACAAGACAAAACATATTTGTTCCAAGATATGAGAATGATTATCGTCCGCCTTTAGTGGACATGCGGTTTGGAGGTAGCGGTGGTTTATTGCCGACTCCTTCTGATTTTGCTTCTAACGCCATTTATGTACAACAGCAGTTAATGGCATTCTTAGTAGCACCGCCTGCGTTATTCGCTTATGCTGACGATCCTCAAAAGGAATTAGACGATTTAAAAGCGATGATAGAGCTTATGCCGATTAAGATAGATGGCTTAGATTCTACCGTTTCTAATGAGCATGGCGCTGAACTACCAATAGGTAATGCAGGTGAAAAGCTGCAAGCTATAACTAAATCGTCTCGTGCAGTTTCTGCACCATCATTTGGCTATGGCCCAGACCGTATGCATCAGTCTATTACGCGGTATTGGACTGAGTATTCAAGACAGTACATTATGGATCCTGACATACAAAAACCTGCCATAATCCAAAACCCAAACTACACCAATGCAGGATCTCCCCCCATCACACCTACCGATTGTGGATTTATAGTGCTCTTTGTAGAGTCTGATCCTACACTTACGAGACCATTAAAAGCATGGCTTGTAGGTAATATGCAGCCTACCAATGATATCGGTGAGCTAAAAGGCTATAAAGAGCTAGGAGCTAGTGGTCAAACAGTTGATGTAAATATCGCTTGTACCGCCTATACCCAAATTGGTCAAGCAGTATATATGCTAGCTCAAGAAATACTCAATGCGATTAACTTGAGTAACTTAAGACCTTATGAGCTTGCAGGCATTGTTTCTGACTTTGATGGTCGTGTAAAAGACTCAAGAGTAGGTGTAGTGCCTAATGTATCGAATCGTTCTGGCAATGTTATTCCTGAAGTCTCTCCAAACTTAGGTTCGTAAAAAAAAATAACGGCAATAAAAGGTGATGGGTAGCCCTAGGGCTACCCATCACCTACATAGCGTTAAGCCGCTTTCAGTTCTTCCGTAAGAACTGACTCTTGGGCATCAAACGACTCCAAGGCTTCTTTTACGGTACTACCATAAGTAGTAGTAACCGCCGCAGTCACATGACCACCTGAAGAAGCCACAGCAAAGTTTACGTTACCGCCAAGTGACACAGATGAGCTGCTCCAATCTTGAGTACCGAATTTTTTGACGTGGTCTGATACGCTATTAAGCGCAGAAGCGATGAAGGACTCGCGGGCAGTATCCACAACACCAAAGACTTCCTCGGTGACACCTTTTGGCAAATAGTCGTTTACGTTACCGCCAATCGACAGAATGCCGTCAGCTTCTGATACGGTAATGTTTGGAGTATTGGTTTTGATATTTTTAGCCATTTTGATTTCCTGTATAGGGTAATGAATTTAGT
>Ga0208386_1000586_pt1 | contig 9742 bp, 9 predicted proteins | sample CryBogCBH16Oct07_FD_185510 | JGI IMG/M metagenome (GOLD analysis project Ga0208386, IMG submission 185510) | Freshwater microbial communities from Crystal Bog, Wisconsin, USA - CBH16Oct07 (SPAdes) | ecosystem: Environmental > Aquatic > Freshwater > Lake | place: Crystal Bog, Wisconsin, USA...
ATCTTAGGACCGGTTCGAACTGGTGCAGGCTGAATATCAATAACAGCACCACGATCCCCAGTCGAGCCAGCAACTTCCAAGTCAGCATCTGCATGCTGATACTGAAGGTCTTTTAACTTGGCCAACTCTTCATTCATCGAATCTGATGCTTGATCCAATTCACTAGCGCTACGAATCTGCACAGTCATGATGCTCTTCACAACGTCATTCTTGATGACATTCAAGAGTTCACCGTAAAGCTCGAAGGCCTCGCGACGATATTCTTGTTTGGGGTCTTTTTGGGCATAACCACGTAGATGAATACCTTGACGCAAATGATCCAAAGCGGCCAAATGTTCACGCCAGTGAGTGTCAACACTGTATAGAAGAACGGAGCGCTCAAAACTCGCAAAGGATTCACGTCCAGATAGCTCAACTTTGGCGTCATAAGCGTCTTTAGCCGCCTGCAGCACTCGCTCAACAATTTCAGAGTCATCAACACTTGCCGCGCCCTCGACCCATTTCTGCAGATCTACAGTAAGGCCCCACTCATTAGCAAGAACGTTCTCAAGACCAGGCAAGTCCCACTGCTCTTCCATGGATTCAAGAGGAACATAGAGAGAGCAAATAGAACGTAATACATCCTCACGCAAATTCGCAATGAGTTCACCAATATCTTTACTCTCAAGCACTTCATTTCTGAGACGATATGTTTCTTTGCGCTGATCGTTCGCAACGTCGTCATACTCAAGCAACTGCTTACGCATATCAAAGTTGCGACCCTCAACCTTGCGCTGAGCCGATTCAATCGAACGAGTCACCATACCCGCTTCAATAGGTTCGCCATCAGGCATCTTCAAGCGCTCCATGACAGCTCGCAAACGGTCACCAGCAAAAATGCGCAACAAAGGATCGTCTAAAGAGAGATAGAAGCGTGAAGAGCCTGGGTCGCCTTGACGACCAGAGCGTCCTCTTAACTGGTTATCAATACGACGGCTTTCATGGCGCTCAGTTCCGATAATGTGTAGGCCACCAGCAGCCAACACTTGATCGTGAATACTTTGCCACTCATCTTGCAATTGTTTAATTTTGGCAGCTTTTTCTGACTCAGAAAGCGCTTCATCAACCTCAATTAAAGAGGACTGTTTACCTACATTTCCACCGAGCACGATATCGGTACCACGACCAGCCATGTTAGTGGCAATCGTGATCATTTTTGGACGACCTGCTTGCGCAATGATTTCTGCTTCGCGGGCGTGCTGTTTGGCATTTAATACTTGATGCGGTAACTTACGTTTATCCAATAAGCCAGCAATTAACTCTGAATTTTCAATTGAGGTTGTTCCAACCAGTACTGGCTGACCACGCTCATAGCAATCTTCAATATCTTTAATCACTGCGTCATAACGCTCGCGAGAAGACTTATAAATTTGATCTTGCTTATCTTTTCTTTGGCTAATCCGATTAGGAGGGATCACCACGGTTTCAAGGTTATAAATTTCTTTGAACTCGTACGCTTCAGTATCAGCAGTACCAGTCATGCCTGCCAGCTTGCCGTACATCCGGAAATAATTCTGGAAGGTAATTGTTGCTAAGGTTTGATTCTCATTCTGAATCGGAACGCCCTCCTTAGCCTCTACTGCCTGATGCAAGCCATCAGACCAGCGGCGACCTTGCATTAAACGGCCAGTGAACTCATCAACAATGATGACTTCTTTGTTTTGCACAACATAATGCTGATCACGGTTATACAAAGTATGAGCGCGCAAGGCAGCATACACGTGATGCATCAACGTAATATTTTGCGGGGAGTACAAAGAATCGCCATCATTCAAGGCGCCAATTTGTACCAAGATTTGCTCAGCCTTATCGTGACCTTGCTCAGTCAAATATACCTGCTGTGATTTTTCATCAACCCAGTAATCACCTGGCTTTTCAACGCCAGTGCCATCGGCTTTCTCCTCGCCAATTTGACGCTCTAAATGTGCCGGAAGCGCATTGATCTTGATGTAAAGATCAGTATGATCATCTGCCTGGCCAGAAATAATCAATTGCGTACGCGCCTCATCAATCAGGATTGAGTCGACCTCGTCGACGATGGCGTAAGCTAAGCCACGTTGTACACGCTGATCCACATCTTGGACCATGTTGTCGCGCAAGTAATCAAAACCAAATTCGTTATTGGTGCCATAAGTGATATCTGCTGCATATGCTTCTTGCTTAGTCTTATGATCCATCTGCGATAGATTCACGCCAACTTTCATACCTAAGAAGTTATATAACTTAGACATCCACTCAGCATCGCGTTGTGCCAAATAGTCGTTCACGGTAACAACATGCACACCATTGCCCGTCAAAGCATTTAAATAGACTGGGAGTGTCGCGGTTAGCGTTTTACCTTCGCCTGTACCCATCTCAGCAATCTTGCCTTGATGAAGTGCCAAACCACCCATCAGTTGTGCATCAAAGTGCCGCATCTTCATTACGCGTACACTAGCTTCACGCACAACAGCGAAAGCCTCAGGCGCAATGTCATCCAAAGATTCGCCATTGGCTAAACGAGACTTAAATTCAGCAGTTTTAGCCGCAAGTGCAGCATCGTCCAAAGATTGCAGGTTAGACTCAAAAGCGCCAACCTTGGCAACGACTTTGCGATACTGTTTTAAGAGGCGGTCGTTACGACTGCCGACCAGGGTTTTAAGAAGACCGATTACCATGGGATATTGAAGAAAATTAAGTCCTTGAGTTTATCACCCGCAACCCCATTTTTTATGAACTTTGCCCCTAAATCGTCCCGCAAGCAAACAGCCCATGAATGGCTTGATTACTTGCGTGAATCCAATGGTCTTGGGGGAATTTTGGCCAAAACTGAAGATCTAGCCAAGCTCAAGTCCAACCTAGAGAAAGCTTTGGAACAAGTGGATTTAGGACACCTTAGTTCAAAAATTGAAGCTGGCTGGCGCTCTGGCAGCCAAGATGAATTGTTTTTACTGGTCAATAGCGCTAGTATTGCTACTCGCTTACAGCAGAATTTACCTAGTCTAATCAATGAGTTAGGAAAACTTGGGCTCACCTGTAGCGCCATTAAAGTCAAAGTGAGGCCTGCCGCAACGCAATGGGAAGTAAAACCACGAGCGAGCGATACGCAGCATCAAAAACCCCAAGGTTTTAATGCGATTGCCAAAAAATCATGGGAAGAATTACTGGATAAGTTAGCGCCCGAATCCGATTTACGAAAAACGGTTGAAAAACTTCTTCAGCGCAAACCTAAATAAATCGAGATAAATCTAAGGGCCCTTCTTAGAAAAAGAGAGGTTGATTCTCTTGAGAATAGGCTTCGGGCGCTTTATTTTCAACAAAGGTACTAATTTCATAAGAACTTGGATCTTCCAAGAGCTTGCGTAATAACGCATTGTTCAAGGCATGGCCTGATTTTTCAGCCACATAAGCACCCACAATGGGATGCCCGACTAGATAAAGATCTCCAATCGCGTCCAAAATTTTATGGCGCACAAACTCATCTTCATAACGAAGCTCTTCGTTATTCAAAATACGGTGCTCATCCAGAACAATGGCATTGTCTAAGCTACCGCCACGAGCAAGACCCATCTCCCTCAGAGCTTCTACTTCATGCGCAAATCCAAATGTACGAGCACGTCCAATTTCATTGCGGTATGCGTGCTCCGCAAAATCCACAACAAATCGTTGACCAGTTTTATCGACCGCAGGATGTTTAAAGTCGATTGTGAAATCCAACTTAAAACCAAAGAATGGTTCGAGGCGAGCAAGCTTGTCACCTTCACGCACTTCTACTGGTTTTTTAATCACTACAAATTGACGGGGGGCTTCTTGCTCAACAATGCCGGCAGATTCAATTAAGAATAAAAATGAAGCGGCGCTTCCATCCATGATGGGTACTTCTTCACCATCAAGCTCAATCAAAAGATTGTCCAAACCAAGCCCAGCACAGGCTGAGAGTAAATGCTCAACCGTGGAAACTCTCACACCATCTTTTTGAATGACGGATGCAAGCCGTGTATCGCATACAGCCAAAGCAGTTGCAGGGACTAAAGACTGCTCTGGAGTATCGACACGAACAAACTGCACCCCTGAATTCACTGGGGCAGGCTTAATCGAGATCGTCACCTTACGACCAGAGTGCAAACCAATTCCCACGGTTTTCACTGGGTTCGCAATGGTTCTTTGCTTCATCATGATGACGTCTCTAAATTTACGGAAAGATTGATTACAGTTTTTTCAGAATCGAGGCTGCATCGCTCACCTCAAACTTACCTGGAGCTTCACGATCTAAACTTTTTACGACGCCATCTTCCACAATCATGGCATAACGATCTGAGCGAAGACCTAAGCCACGAGCAGTCAAATCCAACTCTAAACCAACCTTCTTGGTGAACTCAGCACTACCGTCACCCAACATACGAATCTTTTTTCCAACCTTTTGATCACGTCCCCATGCACCCATCACAAATGGATCATTCACAGAGATACACCAAATCTCATCTACACCCTTTGCTTTAATCGCATCGAAGTGCTCAACATATCCAGGCACGTGCTTTGCTGAACAAGTCGGCGTAAAGGCACCAGGTAGAGCAAAAATCACAATCTTTTTTCCAGCCGCAAGCTTCTCAACTTCAAAAGCATTAGGCCCTAATGCACAGCCTTCAGTCTCTTCATTCATAAATTCATAAAGAGTGGCGTTTGGTAGTTTTTGTCCAACAGCAATCATGGTGTCTCCAATAAGTAATTGTTAGTAAGCATGCCAACGCAAGCGCGGGATTCGTCGTCCGGAGGGGCGCCGCGCTGGCATTTCGCAATAACCTATTGTATTAAGCAGTCAATTAATCCGCTTGTTTACGTAAAAATGCAGGGATTTCATAGTAATCAGCCCCTTTATCCAACAAGGTTTTTGCTTGTGGAGAACTATCTGCACCCAATGTAGGAGCGGCAGTCGCTTCACGGGAGCTACGAAAAACCCGTGGTAAATCGTACTGACTGTAATCAACACCACTACTTGCTGTCTGTGCTGCCACTACAGGTGTACTGGCCGAACCCGTTAGGACCATACCTGCGCTCGTGCTCAAAGCAGAATCTAAGCTCACCTTGCTAATCGCAGCTGATGCACTAGCTGGCGCAAAGGTATTCAGGTCAGCCATTGTTGGCATTGCGTCATGCGTACCAGTAGCTTGTCTCCAAACTACTTCTGGCTGATTAGCTTTGCGGGCTTGTGGATTATTCAAACCTGTAGCCACGACAGTGACACGCAATGCATCACCCAAGCTCTCATCATACACAGTGCCGAAGATCACAGTTGCATCATCGGCAGCATAGCCACGAATCGCAGCCATCACTTCACGTGTTTCAGAAAGCTTCAATGAACGGCTAGCCGTGATATTGACCAATACGCCACGCGCACCAGATAAATCCACCCCTTCAAGTAATGGCGATGCAACAGCAGCTTCAGCAGCCAAACGTGCGCGATCCATACCAGAAACTGTTGCAGTTCCCATCATCGCCTTACCTTGTTCGCCCATCACAGTCTTGACGTCTTCAAAGTCAACGTTAATTAAACCTTGAACATTGATGATTTCTGCAATTCCAGAAACTGCGTTATGCAGTACATCATCAGCGCATGCGAATGCTTTATCAAACTCAGCATCTTCACCCATCACTTCAAAGAGTTTTTCATTGAGTACAACGATCAATGAATCTACATAGGACTCCAACTCAGCTGCGCCATTCTCCGCAACTTTCAAGCGCTTCACACCCTCAAAGTCGAATGGCTTACTGATAACACCAACTGTCAAAATGCCCATTTCTTTTGCGACTTGAGCGACGATTGGAGCAGCGCCAGTACCTGTACCACCACCCATACCAGCAGTGATGAACACCATATGAGCACCTTGCAATGTATCGGCAATACGAGCACGAGCTTCTTCGGCAGAGGCTGCACCGATTTCAGGTTTAGCACCAGCACCTAATCCGCTAGAGCCCAGTTGCAAATTCACAGATGCCTCAGAGCGCTGCAAAGCGCCAGCATCGGTGTTCATGCAAATGAACTCTACGCCATTTACACCGCGACGGATCATGTGTTGGACTGCATTACCGCCAGCCCCACCGACACCAACCACTTTAATGATGGTTTTTCCAGCTGTTTCTTGATCTAACATTTCAAATTCCATATACCCTCCTAGGTAATAAACATACTACGTTGACGACGACGAAAAAAACTTAAAAATTTCCTGCAAACCATTCCTTCATACGCGAGACCACAGCTTGTAACGCGCCTGACTGAGAAACACGACGGCCACGCATAAACTGCGCTTGGCCTTCCATTAACAAACCAATGCTGGTAGCAAACCTTGGGCTTCGTAACACTTCATGCAAGTGGCCACGATATTCAGGTGTGCCAATACGAGCCGTCCTTAAGAAGACTTGCTCAGCTAACTCAACCATTCCCGGCATTAGCGAAGTACCACCAGTTAAAACAATTCCTGAGGACACCATGTCTTCGTAACCAGAGTCGCGCACAACGCCCCTTACCAAAGTAAAGAGTTCCTCAACACGCGGCTCAATCACGGCTGCCAAGGATTGCTTAGACATAGGACGGGGTTCGCGATCTCCTACTCCTGGAACATCAATCATGGCGGCTGGATCAGCCATCTCTTGGCGAGCAATACCATGAGCGATCTTTAAATCCTCAGCATCAATCGTTGGCGTACGTAATGCCATAGCAATGTCATTGGTAATTTGATCACCAGCAATTGGAATCACCGCTGTATGACGTATAGATCCTTGGCAATAAATTGCAATGTCCGTTGTGCCACCGCCAATGTCAACCAATACAACGCCAAGTTCTTTTTCATCTTCGGTTAAGACAGCAAGACTTGAGGCTAAGGGTTGCAATATGAGGTCGTTCACTTCCAATCCACAGCGACGCACACATTTCACAATATTTTGTGCTGCACTTACTGCGCCAGTAACAATGTGTACTTTTACCTCTAAGCGCAAGCCACTCATACCAATTGGTTCGCGCACATCTTCTTGACCATCGATGATGAATTCTTGAACAAGAATATGCAAAATCTGTTGATCGGTTGGGATGTTGATCGCTTTAGCTGTTTCAAGGACGCGCTCTACATCTCCAGCGCTTACCTCTTTATCGCGAATAGCTACCATACCACTCGAGTTAAAACTCACAATATGGTTCCCTGCGATACCAGTAAAGACCTGTACGATCTGACGATCAGCCATGATCTCAGCTTCTTCTAATGCCTTCTGAATGGACTGAACAGTTGCCTCGATATTGACGACGACACCTTTCTTCAAGCCTTTTGAAGCAGTTTGGCCAACGCCAACCACATTAAATTGACCGTCAGGAGCCAACTCAGCAACCAAGGCTACTACCTTGGAAGTGCCAATATCCAATCCAACCAATAAATCGCGATTGTCTTTACTCATTCCCATTTCCTCATTGCTTCAGCTCACTTTTCTTGCCATCAACATCATTCTTTTTCACACTTGCAGCGGCAAGATGAACCGCAAAACCATTTGCATAACGCAAGTCCACCGCATCTATGCGGTTAGACCACTTTTCTTGTACTTGTGGCCAATATTTAAAGAGACGTGCCACACGCTCTTCGGTTAATGTTTTGTCTGAACTTTCTTCATCGCGCCCAAACTCCACCTTCATGCCATTGGATAATTTGATATGCCAGGCATAGCGTTCGGTCAAGGCAAGACTGGTCACCTCCGCACCCCATGGCTTGAACCAGTTATTTGCTTTCTCATACAGACTCATCACTTCCCTGCCAGCATCCTCGGGCCCATGAAAATCAATTAGGCGCACATCATCACTAACCTCAGAAACACGGCCCGCAAAGACTTCGCCATGATTGTTGATGAGTTCATGACTCTCAGCACCACCCCAAGTGCCAAAGGGCCTCTGCTCCTAAATGCTCACAATTAAGCCGTTAGGCCAAACGCGGCGAACATTAGCATGACGCACCCAAGGCATGCTCTCAAAACCACGCTTAACATCTTCCAAGCGAACGCTGAAGAAGTTGCCTTGTACGGTTTCCAAAACTTGTTGCTTCACAAGTGATTTATTAATGTGCTTCAAAGTTTGACCAACAACAGGCTCAATTTGAATTTGCTTTAGCGCAAACACAGGGCGCTGACTTAACCACACCAATACCCCAAAAACCATCATCACTACAAAACAACGCAATAAGAAACGGCTAAGCTTTTGCATCCGATCGGGATAATTCCAGATCGGAGACATCAACATGGCAAAAATTTCGCCAAACCGGTCCATGAAATTACTCATGCAGTAGTACCCTCTTTCTCCTGCAAGGTCTGACTGAGCAACCAAAGCACTAAATCAGCATATTCAACACCAGCAGCTTTTGCCGCCATCGGCACTAAAGAGTGAGAAGTCATACCAGGAGAGGTATTCATCTCCAGCAAATAGGGCTTCCCTGTTTTTTGATCAAGCATCACATCAGCACGACCCCAAGTGCGGCAACCCAAAGCCCGATAGGCTGCCAAAGCTAACTCCTGCACTCGCTGATTCACTTCAGGCGCCATCCCAGTAGGGCAAAGATATTGCGTCTAATCCGAGAAATACTTGTTATGAAAATCGTAATTGGCTTGCGGCGGAATAATTTTGATCACAGGCAATGCCTCAGCACTATGACCTTGGCCAACCAAAGGGCAGGTTAACTCATCTCCGACGATGCAAGTTTCTGCGATAACTTTTTTATCAAGCCCAGCAGCAAGTTGATAAGCAGCAGGTAGCTCTTCAACAGACTTCACTTTAGTGAGGCCTAAAGATGAACCTTCATGCGCTGGCTTCACAATTAATGGCAAACCAAGATGATTTGCGACAGCGTTCCAGTCGCTATCTGCAGTTAACTCCTCAAATTCAGGAGTAGAAAGTCCATTACTAATCCAAACTTGCTTGGTGACAATCTTGTCAATGGCCAAAGCTGAAGCAAGCACACCACTACCGGTATATGGCAGCTCAAGTAAATCAAGTAATCCTTGGATTGTTCCATCTTCACCATACCGACCATGCAAAGAAATGAAGATACGATCAAATTTCTCGGCAACCAGTTCAGTCGGATTGCGTAGGCCTGGATCAAATGCATAGGCGTCAACCCCTTTAGATATTAGGGCTTGAAGAACGCCATTGCCAGACATTAGGGAAATTTCGCGCTCACCAGAGCGTCCACCTAGCAAGACTCCAACGCGACCAAAAGCTTTTACATCCAAGCTAGCCAATCGTGACTTAACACGGTCACCCCACAAGCCAAGACTTTGCTTAGACATTCCTCGCCTCCGATAAGGTGTGAGGCAACGCTGAAATAGATCCTGCGCCCATCGTAATTAATACATCTCCATCTTTTAAAACTTGACTTAATTTTTCTGGCATCTCTGCAACATTCGATGCAAATACCACTGCGGCAGAATCGAGCAACGCTTTGGAATGCTTATCTTCAGCTAGGGCCGCCTTCATCAAGCTCTTACCATCCGCGCCAGGAATCTTGGCTTCACCAGCTGGATACACCTCGGTTAAAACCAAAGCATCAAAATTTCGGAGAACTTGCACAAACTCGCCGAAGCAATCGCGCGTTCTAGTAAAGCGATGTGGTTGAAAAGCTAGAACCAGGCGACGATCTGGTAATGCCCCACGTGCCGCCTCTAAAGTAGCAGCCATCTCTACTGGGTGATGACCATAGTC
>Ga0208386_1000588_pt1 | contig 9733 bp, 18 predicted proteins | sample CryBogCBH16Oct07_FD_185510 | JGI IMG/M metagenome (GOLD analysis project Ga0208386, IMG submission 185510) | Freshwater microbial communities from Crystal Bog, Wisconsin, USA - CBH16Oct07 (SPAdes) | ecosystem: Environmental > Aquatic > Freshwater > Lake | place: Crystal Bog, Wisconsin, USA...
CCTGTCATCCCGACACTAGCCCTTGTAGCTCAGAGGAAGAGCATCTGTTTTGTAATCAGAGGGTCGGGGGTTCGAATCCCTCCGGGGGCACTATGAATTTAAAACAAGCAGCCACAATCATGCTAGAGTTGTGTAAGGTACCAGCTGAACCAAAGTTAGTAGCAGCGTTCAGTAACTATCCAGCGAACAGTATGTGGATCAAGAGTGTACTTAGAGGTGCAGCACCAGCAGCAAATACTTTGAATAACCCCGCTTACGAACAAGCACTTAATGTGTTGCGCGAAAACGGGATTGATATTAATATCTTTGACACCAACTAAAAGGAGTAAGTATGCATCACGAAACATGGTGGACAATTCTTACAGATCCCAATCACCTAATTGCTGAAAGTATTGTAGGATTAGTAGAAGAACTTATTGTGTTTGGACTAGGTTATTACCTTGGACGCAATAAGATCTGGAAGAAAATTCACAAGCAGTTTGACGAGGAACACGACATCAAGCATTAGTGCCAAGCCCTAGTAGCTCAATGGATAGAGCATCGGAGTTCTAACCCGCAGGTTGCAAGTTCGAGTCTTGCCTGGGGCACGCAGTTGACAAGTAAGGAGAAAGTATGACACAAACAGCAGGAAATAAGTTAGCCCAAGGTCTAATTAAAAATGGCATTGGTGCATTGGTAAACTATAATTTGTTTCAGGTCGGTAGAGCTATGAACCGTGAACGCAAAGGTTCTACAGAAGCTATTAGAAAGATGCAGCAAGACATTGAACCAGGTATTGTAAAGCCAATACCAACTCAATATGAGTTTGTTTTTTATGAGAAGATGGTTGTAAGCGTAAAGAATACTCTTGCTAGTCTTATGGAAACTGTTGTGCTCTCAGGTGCTACAGTAGAACCAGAAGTAATAGCAGAAGCAACAAAGTTAATCCGCATGATGGATAATCAATTGAGAATAAAGGAAGAGAAATCAAATGGAAATCAAGCTTAGTGTAAATATTGGAGCAACTCTCCAGGTAAAGAACTCACGAGGTGAGTGGGACTGGATTAAGCCCGAAGTTGGTTGCGAGATCAGCATGAGCAAGGGTGAAATCAACGTAGAGGCACTGCCAGAACAGTTCGCTACTATGTGGGAACAAGTCGTAGGGCCTCAGTTCGCAGCCGTTGTACAGGAACTTATTAACGAGCAATCTCCCAAGGTAGAAGAAGAGACTGATGACTCAGAAGAAGTTGTTGAAGAAACAGCATCTACAGAAGAGTTCATTGAAAAGCTTACAGCTATCATGGAAGAGAAGCCCAACACTGATGAGGATGACTACTACTAATGTTTGATGACTTCGATAAATTTGTAGAGCAGCACAACATCAAGGACGACGAGCTTGGTGCAGCGTTTGCTGCTTGGATGTCAGGTGCTACCGGCTGGGATGGAAACTTTGAGAAGGTGGAAGAATGACAGTCATCGCTGCAGCATTAACTTTTAAGCACGGCATTGTAATCGTAGGTGACTCTGAGCTGTCTACGTCGTTCACTCGCGATAACGATGGTTATAGCAAGGTATGGGTCGATGAGATAAACGAGGGTTATATCTTTGGTGGTGCAGGTAACCTTAGAGAGCTTCAAATCATTAAGTACCATGTGACTTGGCCTTACTACCGTGACATCTACCCTGTAGAAGAGTTTGTTGTCAAGGAAGTGGTCCCTAAGATGCGTGAAGCGTTGCTCGATAACGGTGTCAAGCTGGAAGACTATGAGAGCTCATTCATCATGGCATGGGATGATCACCTTGTGGTGATTGATGAAGACTTCGGTGTCACCATCCCGCTCAGCGCACGTTACGCTATTGGATCAGGACAGAGTGAAGCCCTAGGTGCCCTTGGCAACGAAGGTGGATGGACCAAAGAAGATGTGATCATGGCAGCAGAACGTGCTACGGTTACTGCCATTGGCGTTGGTGGTCCGTTGTACTCTGTTAACACTGTCGATTTGACAGTGCAGGAAGTATGAACTACTATTTTAAAACCAACCGGTATACTCAAGTAGTTACCAACAACAGTAAGGAGAAATACAATGAAGCAGAATTACATTATGCCCCCCAAGAAGGTACCCGCTACTACCAAGTTGCAGGAAGTAACGGAGCCTACGTATGGGGAAACAGCCAAAGCTCCAACCCGAGCCGATACACGACGAGCTAGCAGCAACGGCAACAACATTGCCGAGGTTGTAGAAACCATGGAGAAGCTCAACGAGGTTCTCTACATGAACGAGATCGGTGATGTCAAGCAGCTTAGCCCTGTAGAGATCGACAATCTTGCTACTGAGTTCATTGCGGTGCGTAAGGCTAAGGACATTGTCGAAGGCCGTGAGGCTGCAATCAAGACTTACTTCACAGAAGTAATCAATCTCAAGATCAGCATGGAGGGTGAAGACCCAGCTGCTGCTAGTGGTTACTTGGTTAGTCCTGAGAACGGTGTCAAGCTGTCCAAGGAAGTCTCCGGTGGCAAGCTCACCATTGACATCGATCTGCTCGAGACCGTATTGGATGAAGAGCAGTTCCACTCGGTTACCAACCTCATCCACAACTACCGTACCATTACTTACCCTGACGGTAAGACTGTAGAAGAGACGACAGTTACGCGTGAGCTGAACGAAGAAGCTCTTGAGAAGCAGCTCAAGCTTGGTAACATTGGCATGGAGCAGGTCGTTAAGGCAACCACTCCGGGCAAGGTACGCTCAGCCTTCTATGTCCGAAGCCTTTAGGAGACCAAGAAGACGCCCAGCGATCTTACGTGACGATGAACTGTTGTTCACGACTGCTATGGCTGCAGCCTTCTTTGATGTAACGGCTAAAGCTTTTAGACAGAAGGAACAATACTTCATCGATCACGATGGTAACCCTATAGAAACCCTAAGAAGTTCAGGCGGTCAACGTAGGTATAGCTTAAATGACATACTTAAAATAGCTCATGCATTGCGTAGAGCTAATAAGATGACTGATAGGCAACTACGTTTGATCGTCCTGCGGGTAGATGCTTTCAAAGAACCAGTCTTAAAACACCGCATGAAGTACAGAAAAGGTAACAAACCATCATGAAAAAATCTACACTTCTTTTGTGTGATGGCCACAACATTTTTATTAGAAGCTTCAGTGGTCTAATGAGGCAGGGCTTGAGTGCACCAGATGGTTCAGGTACATGGGGTGTGTTCGGTGCGTTCAATGTGGTGTCTAGTCTCATACGCAAGCATCAACCATCTCATGTGATGATAGCTTTCGATAAGGGACGAAGCGCCAAGCGTTTAGCTATTGATCCTGAGTACAAAGCTAACCGTGATAAAAAGCGTGAGAAGCCTCAGCCAATGGACAATGCTTTCTCTCAGGAGTTCAAGCCACAGCTAGAAGCATTCATGGCACTCTGCACATTGAATGGTATCCCACACCTTAGAATCCAAGACGTAGAAGCTGACGACATAATTGCTACGGCTGCTCTTCGGTTTGCTCCCGTATTCGATAGAGTAATCATCGTTAGTGCCGACCACGACCTTCATCAGTTGATCAGACCAAATATCTTCGTAGTTAAACCAAGTATTAGCTATAAGGATATAGACGAAGAAGTATATGATGCTTCATCCGTTATGGAAGAATGGGGCGTAGAGCCCTGGAGACTTCCTGAGATTTGGGCACTGATGGGTGACAAGGGTGACAACGTCAAGGGTATCCCAGGCATTGGCCCCAAGAAAGCAACCAAGTTAATAAACGAGCATGGTGATTTAAGCACAGTGCTTAACTTGGATGACCCTAAAATCTCCGAGCACATAGATACAGTGCTAAAGGCTAAGCGCCTAATCGAGCTTGGTATCGATGAGGACTTACCGTTCCCACCACTTGGTAGTTTGCAATTCAACCCAACGTCTCCAAACGATACTAACGCAGAAGCATTAGAACTTATGTATGACTACCTGGGGTTTGTACAGATCAAAGATCGTTGGCGACACAACACACTGTGGCACGAAGTCCAACAGTTCGGTAGAAAATTAAAATGAGCGATTGGATTATCAACCCTGAGATTGATATGGTTGATATCCTTGCTCAGTACGGTCGCTTTCTTGCGAACGATTACCGTATGCTTGTAGAGCATCTGGAGATCCCAAAAATATTTGAGGAGTATACAGAAAAAACCAATCGTCGTTTTATGATCATTGGTTCTAAAGATACTCCTTGGATACTAGCTAAGAGTGTATTTTTATGCTTAAAGCTAGCCGGTCCAGATAGCGTTGTTGTTAAGACACCAAACCTGGATGAAAGCTTTATGGTCCAGAATGTTTTTGACTACCATGCTGATGGTGTACGCAACAAAGTTTTTGTATCACAAACTGATGAGCTTAAGCTAAGCAGCGAGTGGCGCGATGAGATCGAGAACGCTACTGACATCATTGTGTTTGGTAACCAAAATGCTATGGAGACTTTTCGTGAATACGAAACAGTTGATCGTAGAGTGTGGGAGCATGGATACAAGTTCAGCTTTGGTATCGTTCACGAAGAGTACCTGACGCCAACCATCATTAATCAAATTTGTTTTGACTTCTTTTCTTTCTATGGAGAAGGAAGTCTTGCACCAAAGTTTTATTTCCTGGTGGGTAAGCTCAGAAGAAGAGTGCTAGAACAGTTCAGTATGAATATGATTACTCTGTACAGTCGTCTCATCGAAGAGTACCGTGATAAGCTACCACTCACAAGAAAGAGTGAGCTGGTAGAAAAGACTTTGCTGAGTAACTATGCTGCGAAGTATGTGCGCATCGAAGATTTGCAGAGCGAAGATTTATTTGATAACCTCTACGGTGATGTGCGGTTGGTATTGGTAGAAGATCTTGATGATGTTGAATCATTCATCAATGCATGGATAGACAATATCAACACTGTCGCTATAGATATGGAAGATGATGCGAACACTCTTGACCTCTTAGAGGATAAGATGGTGGTCAGAATCTGTGATGTAGGAAGTATGCAGTTCCCAGATTTCTTTGAGCAGTACGATAGCGTTGATGACTTTATCATTTACGCTACCGAGGAAGAATATGAAGGTGACATCACCTTAAGTCAAGGTGATGACTTAATATAAGGAAGGTATTATGTTTTTGGCAGACAAACGTAGGTCAAATTTTATGAAGATTATTGACCGATGGTCAGAATCAAAAATATTCAAGATCGTATTAGCAACATGGTTCTCAATAGGATTTATTATCCTGGTGCCAATCATTATTGTAACTAGCCCATTCATTCTTGCGTGGGATCTAGCCGGTGCTATCTCTCAATCTTTGAACAAGAAGAAGTATGAGAGCCCAGACAAGATGGACTGGGACAAGATTCAATTTAATATCAGTAGTTGGAAAAACAAGGAGAACAATTAATGGATAAGTTAGCGCAAATTGGCGAAGTAATGTTTGAAAGAAACGTTGCAATTATTGCTAGTAGAAAACAGGAAGTACAAGTATTCAGCGATGGGTTCTTGTATGAAGGTTTCTTGTGTGGTCTTGATGAGAACTGGTTGCAGATCTATGGTCACGAAGAGAATGACCGTAACAATGTAGACTCCCAGTGGCGTTTCCTTCTCGTTGGCAAGAGTAATATCTCTGCTATTGGACCAACAGGCCGTGGACTCAGCGACTATGATGAGACCACACGTGATTGGATTGCCAAAAAGATTCAAATTTTTTCGGATGTTTGCGAGAAGTTTTTGTCAGTGAGAGGTGTAAAGAATGGAAGAGAAAAGCTTTGATGGACCTCTCGGTGACTATGATGACAATAGTTACGATGAGGTAGTAGTAGTACAAGCACCAGAGAGTAAAGAAGATCTTGTAAAAGAGCTCGACTTAACTCGAGCAGATGCACGACAGTTGCTGTTGTACTTCTGCAGTAGGTTTAAGGAGACCCAGGGCTACGAATACAACGTAGACTGGGTGAAGGAAACATCCATCCTTAAGTCTTTTAGAGAGCGGTATGGTATTGATGCTGGTCCAATGATCGAAGTCTTGTTCAATAAACACAAGGGTAAGATCAACGAACAGGTAATGACCATCACAGCTTTTAGCAAGGGCAGTAAGTGGATTCAAGATACACTGTATATTGATCTCCAGCAAAACAAAATTAAAGAAGAGAACAGACCAAGTTCAGAAGGGTTAATGAGTACAGATGACTTCCTTAAACGATTCGCTGTTTGATTGGCAGAAAGACTATGTCAATCTTAAGTATGAGTTCTTAGACGATGATGAGATCGACTACCTAGAACAAAAATACCCACAGTTTGAGTCCTTCAACAAGCGTGGTTGCCCCACGTGTGAAGACCACAGCTGCGGTGATTGCAAGACACAGCTCCAGTTGTATAAGCACTACCTGCGTGCAGGCATTGGCCTTAACTATCAGAAGCTTGACTGGCATGATTTCCATGGCGACGAGAAGGCATTGTCGCTAGCTCGTATCTACCTTGGTCAGCACAAGGACTTTGTTAAGGGTGGCATGGGTCTGCTCTATAACGGTTCATGGGGTACAGGAAAGACATTGCTTACCAGTCTCCTTGCTAAGGAGTTGGTTAAGCTGGGCTACAAGGTGTACTTTGCTACGTTCACCCAGATGGTTGACGAGTTCACCCGTGGCTGGGGTAGCAACGATGACAAGGCACGCTTTGAGAGCAAGGTCGTTAAGAGCGACGTGTTCTTCCTGGATGACATTGGTAAGGAATTCCGTACCAAGAACAACCTGAGTGAAGCAACCTTTGACCACGTGCTGCGTCAACGTGCGCTGGATAACCGTCCAACGTTTATCACTACGAACATGACGATTGAAGAGCTGAACGAGGGGTATGGCAGTGCTATCTTCTCTTTGCTCAAAGAGCGTATGATTGTTCACACGATGGAAGGTATCGACTATCGTGAGTTTGCCAGAGACCGTACACTTGATGAGATCAAGACCGGACAAGTAAGAAAGATTATCTAATGGATATCGAAAAAAGCCTTATAGCACATTTCAATGACCTTGAAAGCTTCAACGAGCTTTGGAACAAGGGCATCCGCAGCGAACATTTCTTTGACCCTGCTGTCCGTGAACTGTTTGACTACAGCTTGGACTACTACGTACGAAGCGAGTTCAAACAGACAGTTACCCAGGAGTTCTTAGAGACCAAATTTGATGATTACTTTGCTCGTAATGAGTGGCCAGAAGAGAAGTATCTGGTGGGAGTCCTTGTCGAAGAGATGGTTGCTAAGTACCGCAAGGCTACGACACAGAGCGTACTGCTTAAGGCAGCTAACGCACTCGAGTCAGACCCTGAAGAGGGTATCGCTATTGCACTCAGCAGCTTGTCAAAGATCCAGAGCGACACTAGTACTCGTGAGCGCATTGAGATCTATGGTGAGGGTTATGAACGACGTATCAACGAATACATTGATGAAGTCGCCAACCCTGTCAAAGATAAGAAGGGTATCTACCTGGGTTGGGATCAACTTAATGACCACATGTATGGCATCCAAAAGGGTGAGCTTGCGGTTGTTGTTGGTATCCCCAACGTAGGTAAATCATGGATTGGTTCAGTCATTGCTTTGGAAGCAGCACGACGCAAGAACAAAGTGTACTTTGCATCGCTTGAGCTCCGTAAGGAACTGACGTTGATGCGACTCGACTGCCTTGCTAGTGGTGTACCATACAGCCGTTATGAACGTGGTCAGTTGACACCCAACGAGTTGAAGCGCCTCAAAGAAGCACGTGAAGAGATCATGGAATTCGGTGAGTACTTGCTTATCGACTCACCCAGCAAGAAGTCTGAGCGCAGCGTCATGGAGCTATACTCCAAGGCTAAGCACTGGGGTGCTGACCTTATGGTAGGTGACCAGTTGTCATGGATCACCAGCGATAAGAACTTTGGTTCATCGAGCAACTATCAGTCGCTGCAGATGGCTGAGGTCATCAACGACGTTGCATCAGTCAACCGTGAGATGGGCATGGCCTCCGTATGGCTGGCACAGTTCAACCGTGAAGCTACCAAGAGCAAGAAGGGCCGTGGTGGTCTGGGTAACATTGGCCTGTCATCACAGATTGAACAGGTGGTCGACATTGCCCTTGGTATTGGTTGTACGGCTGAGATGAAGCGCCAAGAGGCACTGGTCATGGACATCATGAAGTCTCGTCGCAGCGACCTCAAGTCATGGATGATGGGGTTCGAGTTGCGCGACCGCACCAGCTTGAGTATAGTTAGAGAATACGAAGAAGCAGGAGAGTAAGAATGCAAACATTTGTTCCATACGCAAATTTCAGTCAGACAGCAAAGGTGCTAGACCGCCAGCGTTTGGGGAAACAAAGGGTTGAGACCCTGCAGATCATGAAGGCTCTTAACGATCCTACGTATGGTTGGCAGAATCACCCAGCTGTAGCTATGTGGCGTGGCCACCGTGGTGCATTGATGATGTACCAGCGTGCTATCTGCAATGAATGGACCTCACGTGGATACAAGGACACGTGTCTAGAAAAGACAGAAGCTTTGGTGGCTAACATCCCTTCATCAGAATGGGAGCAGCCATCTTGGTTAGGCAACTACGAGTTGCATGAAAGTCACCGTAGTAACTTGACACGTAAGTTCCCAGAATGGTACGGTGAGTTCTGGGATGAGCCAAATGACCTTCCCTATGTATGGCCAGAGGAGGCTTTAGTATGATTATTCGTAATAAATTTTACTATTGGTATAAGCATAAGTTAAACCGCATCCTATGCTTGTTTGGTAGTCACCACCATAAGCTAGGCGTACGCTCAAGAACTGGCAAGGCATTTGGTTGCCTGCACTGTAAAAAGGATTGGAAGTGACCCCCGACGAACTCAAGGCCCTACGAGAGAAGCACGGCAAATGCTCTTGTGGGTATTGCGACTCTAACGAGTGTTCCGCCGGTTGTGTTGGCGATTACCCCTGCGACGTGATTAAGGTACTGGTTGCACTGGAAGAAGCAAACTTTCAGGCGGCGATAAATTACGAACGTGGATACGATGATGGTTTCAAGGGTTCTGTTGCCGACGCCGAATGGGACCACTGGGCTGATGGAGTGAGTGATGACTAAAGAAGAACGCCAAGCCCTACGAGAGAAGCACCGTCAGTACGGCTCCTACTGCTTTACCTGCGGATACTGGAACGAAGAGGTGGGCGATTACGACTCAGCCTCCTACCCCTGCGACGTAATCAAGGTACTAGACGCTTACGAAGCGTTGACTGAATACCATGACCACGACGGGGATACTGACCGTGAAGATCCGTGGTGTAGAACTTGCTGGAAACCATATCCCTGTGAAAAAGGCAAGGCTTTAGGACACCCTGACGGAGCAGACGTATGACCCCCGAAGAACCCTGCAACTTATTATCAGTTGGCTGCGACCACGCCATCGCCCTCGTTCTTCGCGGAACCGACCCAGTTGGTATCAACTTCAACTACTGCCCCAAGTGCGGAGAGAAACTATGACCCCCGAAGAACGCCAAGAACTACGAGAAAAGCACGGCAAATTTGGGTTTCGAGAGAACCGAATCTTTTGTGTTTTTTGCCTAGATGATGACGGATTGGACATCCCCTACCCCTGCGACGTAATTAAGGTGCTGGACGCTACCGAAAACCTAAAGCTTAACGACCTCAAAGTTAAAGTTGAGTGCGACCACTGGGTCACGGTGAAGAGGTCGGGTCAGTACGGCTACGCCTACAGCGTCTCACCCGAGTAT
>Ga0208386_1000590_pt1 | contig 9715 bp, 6 predicted proteins | sample CryBogCBH16Oct07_FD_185510 | JGI IMG/M metagenome (GOLD analysis project Ga0208386, IMG submission 185510) | Freshwater microbial communities from Crystal Bog, Wisconsin, USA - CBH16Oct07 (SPAdes) | ecosystem: Environmental > Aquatic > Freshwater > Lake | place: Crystal Bog, Wisconsin, USA...
CCGCAAGGACAACGGTGAGCAATTGCATGAACATCACGTGGTGTGCGACCTAATTGTCTTTCAATTGCATCTAAATCTTCTTGCGATGCCTTCTCACTCATTTGTTTACGTTCGTTGCTGTAATCGATGAAATCACTTGTGCATACCAAGGAATACCAATCGGGATTTGATTAGCAACAGGAGCTGCAGGTGCTTGATCTTGTCCAGGCTGCTTGCCCGCTCCAATTACTGCGTATTGGCGCTCACCTGGGAATACATAGTGCAACCTAGTACGAGCTTGCTGGGCAACATATGCAGGATCGTTCCATTTAAGCAATTCATCTTGTGCTTGCTTGAGGGTTGCATTAGCTCCGGCAATTTGTGCTTTATAAGAATTAATTTGAGCACGCTGTGCAAAATATCTCTGTGTTGGTGGTGCAAGAGTAATTGCGAGAATCAAGAGCGTGGTGGCGAAGGCTAAACTTCGCCCCGAAATGCTCTTAAACATTCGCTATTTACTTATTGCTACTTGCCACTAAATCGTGGAAATGCACCGCGTCCTGCGTAGAGCGCAGAATCTGCAAGTTCTTCTTCAATGCGAAGTAGCTGATTGTATTTAGCTACACGCTCTGAACGAGCAGGAGCACCAGTCTTAATCTGACCACACTCAAGTGCAACAGCAAGGTCTGCAATTGTGGTGTCTTCTGTTTCACCTGAACGGTGAGACATCATCGAGCGGTATCCGTTGCGGTGAGCAAGAGATACTGCGTCAAGAGTTTCAGTCAGTGTTCCAATTTGGTTGACTTTAACAAGGAGTGCGTTAGCGGCTCCCAGCTTGATTCCCTTAGCTAGGCGCTCTGGATTTGTTACAAATAGGTCGTCTCCAACAATTTGAATCTTTGAACCGAGCTCGGTGGTCATCTTGATCCAACCATCCCAGTCATCTTCATCCAGTGGATCTTCAATCGAGACAATTGGATAGGAGGAGACAAGATCAGCGTAGTAAGCGATCATTTCATCGCTGCTCTTCTGCTTTCCTTCAAAGGAATACTTTCCATCTTTATGAAATTCCGTTGCAGCAACGTCCATAGCAAGTGCAATTTCTTTTCCTGGCTTAAACCCAGCCGCGTCAATTGCTTCAAGAATTAGATCCAGCGCCGCACGGTTGCTATCAAGGTTTGGAGCAAATCCACCTTCATCGCCGATGCTTGTGGCTAAACTACGCTTTTTTAGTACTGCCTTAAGGCTGTGATAAATCTCAGCGCCCCAGCGAAGTGATTCTTTAAAAGATTCCGCGCCAATGGGTGCAACCATGAATTCTTGGACGTCAACGTTTGTATCTGCGTGCGCTCCACCATTGAGAATATTCATCATGGGAACTGGAAGTGTGTGAGCAGTTGGCCCACCGATGTAACGGAAGAATGAGAGGTCAGCAGATTCTGCAGCTGCTCTTGCAACGCCGAGTGAAACGCCAAGAATGGCGTTTGCGCCAACGCGAGACTTGTTCTTCGTTCCATCAAGCTCGATCATCTCTTCATCAATCATGCGCTGATCTTGCGCATCAAATCCAACAACTGCTGGAGCAAGTTCATCGTTCACAAAGTCAACGGCTTTCTCAACGCCCTTGCCTAGGTAACGCTTTCCACCATCGCGAAGTTCTGCTGCTTCAAATGCACCAGTAGATGCACCACTTGGAACTGCCGCGCGAGCTGTGGTTCCGTCTTCAAGAAGTACTTCTACCTCAACGGTTGGGTTTCCGCGGGAATCGAGAATTTCGCGGGCGTGAACTGCGTCAATTAGGGCCATGTGCTTATCCTATCGTTTCGTTTCATACTGCTTGATTGCCTCAATATATTTCTTCGTTGCCGCGCGCAAAGCCACTTCGGGATCAAGACCAGCGGCCTGGGCTTGATCAATGAGTCCAAATAGAACCTCTCCGAGTTCAGATTCGCTGATATCTGGGGCAATCTCAACTGGGTGAGCAATAGGAACGCTATAGCCAGATTTCTCTGAACGATAAATCATCTTTGTCGCAAGTGACATAGCGGGTTGCCCTAATGGGACTCCATCTACTGCTGATGTGCGGCCCTTCTCTTCACGCTTTTGTTTCTCCCAGTTTTCAAGAACATCATCGTATGTAACATCAGAATCTGTGAAAACATGTGGGTGGCGATGGATCAGCTTGTCAGCAATCCCCTTTGCTACATCCTCGATATTAAACGGTGCATCTTTATCATCTTCTGCCACTCTGGAATGAAAATAAACTTGAAGTAATAAATCTCCGAGCTCCTCTTGCATTGCTGCTCGGTCATTATCTTCAACTGCTTCAATATATTCATAGGATTCTTCAAGAAGATACTTCAGCAAAGTTTCGTGAGTTTGCTCGGCATCCCACTGACATCCGCCAGGGGACCGCAATTGATCCATTACCTGGCGAAGGCGTAAGAGCTCTGAACTCATTAATTGCTTACTTAGATGCGCTCGGTGCTGGAGTAGGTGCCGATCCACTAGGAGGCGTCACAACAGAACGTGTTGCATCCCAGATTCCATACTTTGGATCGACCTTAACTTTGAGTTTTGCTCCCACAATTGAGACAAGCTTTTCAAGTGCAGCTTGAGTCTGAGCAGCGCTCACACCTTGAGCTTGGACTTTCTTAGCTAGACCCTCGTCATACAAAATTGTCCTGAGATACATCGGAAAATCTGCGCTTGCAATGTTTGCGCCAACAAGAGCCTTTGGAAGATTCTTCTCAGAACCAACTTGGCTCACAATTGATGCACGGCGGGCAGCAATTTCAGCTGGAGTAATAGTGACTCCATTTTGCGCTGCTGTATCTGCAAGCAGATATGCGATGAGGTGGAAATTTAATTCATTCAGAGCGAGCGCATCTCCCGTTGGAAGATTCATCCCAGTTGTATCAGCTTTTTTGCGCTCAGCAAGAATGTTATTCACGCTAGTTGTGACATCAGAGACTGTGACCTTGTCACTGCCAACAGATGCTTCAATCGCAGATGACCCACAAGCGGTGAGTGTGATGGCAAGTACTCCTGCGCCGATGAGGGCAACGATCTTCTTCATGGATCTCCTGTATTAAAGACTAGCTAGGACTCCCATAGCCCACGGCAGGAGTGAAGTATCTCCTATGTCAGCACCCCCAAGCCAATTCACCTCTGATCCCCTTGCAACCAGGATGCTTTGTGTGACCGATTTAATGAGAGAACCTGGGTATTGCCTCTGAAGACGAAGCTGCGCGGATTCTGGCAAGGTGATGGGCGCAATCTTTAAGAATTTACCCTGAAGCACTACCTCTGAATAGTTCTTTGATTTAGCCAGCACCCGTAGCCTTGCAACATCAACCAGATTCACGGCTTCTATTGGTAACTCTCCAAAGCGGTCAACGAGTTCTTCAACAATCCCATCAAGTCCAGCGTCATCTTGAGCATCTGCCATTCGCCTGTATAGATCAAGACGCAAACGCTCTGAAGGAACATATTCCACAGGCAAGTGGGCAGTAATAGGCAACTCAACTTTGCACTCTTTCACTCGTGGATTTGCATCCACATATCCAGTCTTAAAGTCTTCCACTGCCTCTCCCACCATGCGCATATAGAGATCAAAGCCAACCTCTGCGATATGACCAGATTGCTCACCACCCAATAAATTACCAGCGCCTCGGATCTCTAGATCTTTGAGCGCAACTTGCATACCAGAACCTAAATCTGTGTTTGTAGCGATGGTTGTAAGGCGATCGTGCGCAATTTCAGTGAGAGGTTTATCTGGAGAATAAAGAAAATAAGCATAAGCACGCTCTCTACTGCGTCCTACTCGCCCACGTAATTGGTGAAGCTGTGAGAGTCCAAATGTGTCTGCCCTATCCACAATGAGTGTGTTGGCGTTGGGAATATCAATCCCACTTTCGATAATTGTTGTACAGACAAGGATGTCAAAATCTCGATTCCAGAAACCTAAGATCACATCTTCAAGTTCTCGCTCACCCATCTGGCCATGGGCCACACGAATGCGCGCCTCGGGAACTAATTGCCCCAGACGAATAACAACGGCGTCAATACTTTCAACGCGGTTATGAATAAAGAAGATTTGTCCATCGCGGAGTAGTTCGCGGTGAATAGCAGCAGTCACCTGCTTCTCCTCGTAAGGTCCCACATATGTCAGGACTGGATGCCGCTCTTCTGGTGGGGTCGTGATGTTGGACATCTCTCTAATCCCAGTAATTGCCATCTCTAGTGTGCGAGGAATAGGCGTTGCAGACATAGAGAGCACATCGACGTTTGTGCGTGCTTTTTTAAGCTCTTCCTTATGTTCAACACCAAAGCGCTGTTCTTCATCGACAATGACAAGTCCAAGATCGCGAAAATTCACATCCTTAGAGAGCAGTCGGTGAGTGCCAATGACAACGTCGATGGAACCGCTAGCAACTCCGTCTAATATCTCTTTGCTTTCTTTTGCTGTGTTAAATCTTGAAAGACCGGCTACCCGAACTGGAAAACCTGCGTAGCGGTCGTGAAAAGTCTTTAAGTGTTGCTGAACGAGAAGTGTTGTCGGAACTAGAACCGCTACCTGCTTTGCATCTTGAACGGCTTTAAATGCCGCGCGAATTGCGATCTCTGTCTTTCCATATCCCACATCGCCACAGACAACTCGATCCATAGGATAAGAACGCTGCATATCTGCTTTCACTTCATCAATGGTTGATTGCTGATCAATAGTTTCAACATATGCAAAAGAAGCTTCAAGTTCTCTCTGCCAAGGGGTATCAGGAGAGAATGCAAAACCAGGTGCGCTCATGCGCGCTGCATAAAGCTGAATAAGTTCTGCTGCAATTTGTTTCACTGCCTTACGGGCGCGCTTTTTAGCGTTCTGCCAATCTGATCCGCCAATGCGGTGAACCGAAGGAGCTTCTCCACCTACATAGCGAGTTATTTGCTCAAGTGAGTCAGTTGGTACAAATAGTCGATCTGCTGGTTGTCCGCGCTTAGATGATGCATATTCAATAACTAAATATTCTCTAGAAATTTTACCTACCGTACGTTGAACCAATTCGATGTATCGGCCCACGCCATGTTGTTCGTGCACCACATAGTCACCAGGCTTAAGTTCAAGAGGGTCAATCGCCTTCTTGCGCCGAGATGGCATTCTTGCTTGATCTTTATTGCTGCTCTGAACCCCCGAGATATCTTTTTCCGTAATAAATACCGTCTTATATTCATCACAAGTGAAGCCGTGCTCGATAGGGGTTGTCAGCACATAAATTGCATCTCGGGTGAGATTTGGCGCGAAGTTCTTGAGCAAACGAACTGGCAGATCACTTTCTTGAAAGAGCTTGGCATAACGTTCAACAATTCCTGGTCCTGCAGCTGTAAAAATCAGTAAATAGCCATTCGTGAGCCATTTCTCTGCATCAGCAATCAGCTCTTCAACTTTGCCACCGTAAGACTGAACGGCGCCAAATACTTGAGCCTTACCTAATTGATCTGTATCAGTGGTATATGGATCGATAGATGACCAACCTTGTGAACCAGCCAGAGTATCTAATTCAAAATAGCCACCTCGCTCCAATTGTTCACTTAGATCTATTGGAGCATCTGCGCCCATAGCGGCACTTGACCAGGAAGCTTCCAAGAACTCTTCATTTGTCATAATCAAATCAAGTGCTCTAGATCTTATGCGCGGAGAATCAAGTGTGATTACTTCATAGCCTTTGGGCAAGAGATCAATAAGTGAAACAAGTTCACCAGACAGCGCACCTAATAAATATTCCATGCCGTCGACATATATTCCTTGGGCAAGTTTGTGAGCCATCTCAGATACTTGTGGAAATTCACTTTCTAAATATGCCGCTCTTTTTTTGACATCATCTGTCAGCAATATTTCTCTACATGGATAAACCACTAGGATTTCAGCAACTTCTTCAAATGTTCTCTGGTCGGCAACTGTGAAAAATAGGAGCTCATCGATTTCATCGCCAAAGAAATCAATACGTACTGGATGATCTGCATCTGGTAAAAATAGATCCAGAATTCCTCCGCGCACCGCATAATCTCCCCGCCGCTCAACTAAGTCAGTTCTGTTATATCCAAAGAGCTCGAGATTTTCGATGAGTGCTTGCATAGAGATCTTCTTATTTTTTGAAAGTGTCGGCAATTCGATCTGTGTAATTGCTTGATTGATTGGCTGAATCAGCGCCCGCACGGAGGTGATAATTATTTTGTGGGCAGATAGATTGCTGAGCATCTTCACACGTTTTGCTACGGTGTCAGATTTTGGGCTGAGCTTTTCGTGAGGCAAGGTCTCCCACGGATCAAATTCAACTGCTGAACCAATCCCAAGATATGTATCTAGTTCATCAATAATTTCAGATGCTCTCCGTGATGAAGAGCAGACAACAAGAAGCGGAGATGTTAAAGAGCGCTGGGCCAGCAAGAGTCCTGTGGCAGAAGGTATGGCAGCTAAATGCTGAGTACTTTGATCGATCTTGATATGGGAGAAAGCGTCAATAAGTGTGTTCTTGGTGCTCACAACGCCCCTTCCATAACGGCTAATACCCCCGAATCCAATGGATACGGGGGTGAAGATGTAATTGAATTCTAGCGCGTCTAATAGATGGCAGAATTACATCTGTGACCCAGCAAGATAAGCAGACCTCCATCACAGGCGGCATCGCTCGCGATGACCAAGAGCTTCGTAGTGATGTGCGCAAACTTGCCGATCTGCTTGGGCAAAGTTTGGTTCGCCAAGAAGGACAAGATCTTCTAGATCTCGTTGAATCTGTTCGCCGCGAAGTGCGAAATGGCGGCGGTGAAGAACTTCTTAAGAACCTTGATGTTAAGCAGAGCGTGCAATTAGTACGTGCCTTTAACGCTTTCTTCAACCTTGCAAACGTTGCTGAACAAGTTCACCGTGCCAGAGTATTGAGCGAGGAGCGAGAAGAAAAAGGCTCATGGATCTCACGCGCAGTAGATAACATTCTCAAGGCACAATCTGAGCATAAAGATTTCACTCAAAAAGATATTGCGCAGTGGATGGAAGAGTTCTCAGTTAGACCCGTCTTCACAGCGCACCCAACAGAGGCAGCTCGCCGTTCTGTTTTGAGCAAGCTTGGCATCATCGCGGAATTACTCGATGAGAAGAAGAGTGCGCAGAGCGAGCGCGGATTAGCCGAGGCGGTGGATCTGCTCTGGCAGACCGATGAACTTCGTTTAGGAAGACCTGAACCACTAGATGAAGCAGTCAATGCTCTTTATTACTTAGATGATCTCTTTGTCGTCACCGTTCCAACAGTTCTTGATGACTTTGCTCGTGAACTAGAACGCCTTGGTGTGAAGATCTCTCCCACATCTCGGCCGCTTTCATTTGGCACATGGATTGGCGGAGACCGCGATGGAAACCCAAACATCACAGCATCTGTCACTCAATCTGCGATTACCCTTCAAGTTGGACACTTTATTCGCGCAATGCTCACAGCTCTTGATCCTTTGCGCCAGGCCCTCTCAGTTTCAACGCGTATTGCAGGAGCCTCAGATGAACTTAAAACATCTGTTGCAACTGATCTTGCAAACCTTCCAGAGATCGAAGATCGCTTTAAGCGTCTAAACGTTGAAGAGCCTTATCGCCTCAAAGCAACTGCAATTCGTCACAAGTTGATCTTGACCCAGCGTCGCCATAGCGCGGGAGCGCCTCATGCACCTGGGCGTGACTATGAGAACACCGCTGAATTATTAGCTGACTTAATGCTTATGCGTGATTCACTGCTCACACATAAAGGTGAACTCATTGCTCATGGGCACCTCGAGCGTTTAATTCGCGCCGTATCTAGCTTTGGTCTTACCCACGCAACTATGGACGTTCGTGAGCATTCAGATGCTCATCACCATGCACTTGCCCAGCTGGAAGCGAACCCAGAGAAGGTAGATGTCGCTGCAGCATCAACGATTGCAACATTTACCGCAATTAATGATTTGATCGAAAAATTTGGCCCAGAGGTCATCGAGACATACATCATCTCTATGACTAAATCTCACGAGGATGTTCTCGCCGCCGTTGAATTAGCCAAGCGCGCTGGGCTCATCACCCCTGATAGAGCAAAGATCGGTTTTGCCCCTCTCCTTGAAACGGTTGCTGAACTTCGCGCCGCAGATACTATTTTGGATGCGCTGCTTTCTAATGCTGATTACAGAAAGCTTGTAAAGAACCGCGGAGATATTCAAGAAGTCATGCTTGGATATTCAGATTCCAATAAAGATGCTGGTATTGCCACATCACAGTGGGAGATTCATAAAGCACAGAGAAAATTGCGCGATACGGCAATCAAACATGGCGTGAAGCTTTGTTTGTTCCATGGACGAGGCGGCTCAGTAGGTCGAGGCGGCGGTCCAACATATGAGGCACTTATCGCACTTCCCTGGGGATCTATTGATGGCCAAGTAAAGATGACAGAACAAGGTGAAGTCATCAGTGATAAATATGCGCTCCCTTCTCTTGCCAGAGAGAACGTTGAGCTCTCACTCGCTGCCGCTCTTGAAGCAACAATTCTTAATCGTGCGCCTCGCCAATCACCAGATGACCTGGCCAAGTGGAGTGCATGCATGGATGTTGTCAGTGATCATTCATTTAAGGCATACCGCACCCTTGTTGACCACCCAGATCTTCCTGCTTATTTCTACGCATCAACTCCTGTAGAGCAACTTGGAGATATGTTCTTAGGTTCACGTCCATCTCGTAGACCAGATGCAGCAGGCGGTCTTGGATCTCTTCGCGCGATTCCGTGGGTATTTGGATGGACACAATCTCGTCAGATTGTTCCTGGTTGGTTTGGTGTGGGCACAGGACTTAAAGCTGCTCGCCTTGCTGGTCATAGCGAGGTATTAACAACAATGCTGAAGGATTGGCATTTCTTCCGCACATTTATCTCAAACGTTGAAATGACTGCTGCAAAGACTGATCTTGCGATGGCTCGTAAATATGTCACGCGCCTTGCTGATCCCTCTCTGCATCACTTCTTAGATACGATCGAAGCAGAATTCGCTCTCACCCAAGACGAAATCAAGTTGCTCACAAAGAAGAGTGAAATTTTGGGAGATCAACCTATTCTTGCCCGCACGCTCACTATTCGTGATGCCTATCTTGCTCCGTTACACCTTTTACAGATCTCACTCCTAGAACAAGTCCGAGTATCTGCAAATCCAGATCCACTTCTTCGCCGCGCTCTACTTCTTACAATTAACGGCGTTGCAGCAGGCTTAAGAAATACTGGCTGATTTAAAGAACACAATACGTTTTTGAACGAGTGCTGCAGATACCAGCACCAGCGCCCCACCAATGAGCTGAGTGAGTTTAAATGACTCATTTAAAAGCCAGATTCCCAGGATGGTTGCCACAACCGGAGTTATGTATGTAACTGTGCTTGCAACAACACTGCCCGCAGCTCTCACGACCTTATAATTCCAAATGTAGGCAAATCCCGTTCCTATTCCTCCAAGAATGAGCATTCCCCAGATGGATTTACTATTCCACGAGCTGTGAGTGATTCCAACACTGAGCACAATCGGTGCAAGCATTACTACTGAGCAGGTTACTTGAGCAGCAGCAAGAGAAGGTCCAGGGTAATCAAGAGTAGCTACATGCCGCTTGGCATACGGCATCGAAATTCCATAACCAACTGTTGCACATAGAAGAGCGATAATGCCTTTCCAATCGCTACTACTTAAACCAGTTAAT